>Ga0099364_10012906_pt1 | contig 11237 bp, 11 predicted proteins | sample TergutTh196P3_FD_73070 | JGI IMG/M metagenome (GOLD analysis project Ga0099364, IMG submission 73070) | Microcerotermes parvus P3 segment gut microbial communities from Pointe-Noire, Republic of the Congo - Th196 P3 | ecosystem: Host-associated > Arthropoda: Insects > Digestive system > Gut ... | reverse complement strand
ATGCGGAGTCTGCGAGACCGTGTGTCCGCAGAGTCTGCCGATTCGGGAACTTTTGGCAAACACGCATAAAACGTTGGGATAGTGTTGCCCTCGGCTTGATATTTCCTTATTTTTGGGCACTTTTGGAGTCTAACCATCACTCTGGACTTACTGCCCTGGCGGGAAAATTTTAACGCTGAACAAACAGAGCCCGTATCGGTAGATACAGTGTTTTTGGTCGCACACCGGAGTTTCCACTCCGGGCTCTGTGAACTTTTATCCGCCGGAATAGTATATCGATAAGCAATGGCAAGCGATTCCTCGGTAATGCCCGATTCGCCTTTTTGTTTCGACCCATGAACTCAATGATAAAAATCATCGACTATAAAGCCGGTAATGCTCCGAGCGTTTTGAATGCTGTTACCCATCTCGGCTTTACGGCAACCTACGCTCGGCAACCGCAAGATATTGCAGATGCAACGCATATCATTCTGCCCGGAGTCGGCAGTGCAAAAGCGACAATGGATTCTCTGCGCCAGATGAAACTCATCGACGCTTTGGAAGACGCAGTGCTGCGAAAAAAAGTTTTGTTTCTGGGAATTTGCGTCGGGATGCAAATCCTCTTTGAACATAGCGAAGAAGAAAACACCGAGTGTCTCGGCTGGCTTAAAGGTCAAGTCGTTAAATTCGATGTCTCCAAGGTCAGAGTTCCGCAGATGGGATGGAATCAAGTACGATTTATAAAAAATGATACTGGCAATGTGCGAGAGGACTTTTTCTATTTCGTGAATTCGTATTACGCAAAACCGGAAAACGATGCTGATCTGTGGGGAACAGCAAACTACAATGGTCTCTTCGCGGCGGCTGTCTGCCGGGCGAACATTTTTGCCACGCAATTCCACGCTGAAAAAAGCGGCACGGCAGGACTAGCGCTGCTTAGAGATTTTCTGTACCGCTAGATTGTATGAATCCCAGAATCATTCATACGTATTTTGCGGACAACACTCGGAAAACCGCTCTTGCCTTCGATGCGGGAAATCGCTATCCTTCGCTCATATAAGCGAACCTTTAATGACAATTCCATGCCTCGCTACGCCGTAACCCTCACTCTCGCCCTCTTCCTCGGCACGGCAACGTTCGTCGACGCTCAAGAAAAAACGAGAACCGCCGCCGAAATCCAAGCAGAAATCGATAAACTGCAATTCGAATTACAGAAGGCAAAGAAAGCAGAACAAGCAGAGACGGTAAAGATTCCGATCCTCGATGCACCACTGGGCAGAATCGCTCCCTCTCCCCCTTCGGACGAGCACATCCTTCAAATGTTGGAAAGGAAGAATCCGTCCCCCGCCGGCACTGACCGCAACGTCAAGGCGATCACAAAGGAGTTAATCGCGGACTATGTTGAGCCGCCGCGTATGATGCCGCCGGTCGGTATGGCACAACTGCATCATCTACACTGGAAATGTACCGTCCATTTCGATGAAAATTTGCAAAACGGAAACCGAATCCACAAGAAAGATGCAGTAGATGTGTTGTATATCGACCGCGATTCTCTGTACCGAGTCGGCGAGGAAACCGCAAATCATTTAGCCGGTACTCCGGTTAATCCGGTCGCTGCGCTCCATTCCCGGCTTTCATATCTTGCTTGTTATTTTTCCTTTGTGGGCGCTCCGCTTGAAAAATTGCTGATTCCGGGTAGAATCAGACCTTCAAGCAATCGACAGTTTATACCTATGGCATTAGTTAACACAAGCGATTTTCGGAAGGGATTGAAAGTTCAAATCGACGGTGATCCCTACATCATGACAGAGTGCAACTTTGTCAAACCGGGCAAAGGACAAGCCCTCTATAAATGCAAACTGCGTAACCTAACCAAGGGAACGACCCTTGATCGGACCTACAAGAGCGGCGATGCGCTCGAGTCCGCCGACATTACCGAAATTGATGCGCAGTACCTCTACAAGGACGGTCAGACGTTCGCCTTCATGGACAACGACACATACGAGCAGTACGAACTTTCAGCGGAACTCGTGGACGATGCATGGAAGTATCTCAAAGAGGGTATGGTCTGCAAGATGATGCTCTACAACAACAATCCGATGGGCATTACTCCGCCGAATCATGTTGTTTTGCTGGTCGAATACACTGAGCCGGGCGTTCGCGGCAACACCGCCACGAATGTTACGAAGCCCGCCAAAGTCGATACCGGAGCAGAAATTTCCGTGCCGAACTTCGTCGAAAACGGCGATAAAATCAGAGTCGACACCCGAACCGGCGAGTATATCGAGCGGGTCAAGGAATAGATCAACAGGGTCCACAAGTCCACAATCTTAACGGTGGATAAAAGTTCACAGAGCCCGGAGGGGAAACTCCGGTGAATCGAATCCGCATCTTCCGATGCGGGCTCTGTTTGTTCAGCGTTAAAGTTTTCCCGCCAGAACAGTAAGGAAATACCATTGTAGGAAGCACACCTAATCATCCAGCAGCGGCATGGGAAACATGTCCGAGCGGACGTGTTCTCTGTCCATCATATCGCGGAGTTCCTTAACCTTCTCTGGGTGTCGGGCGGCAACGTTGTTTTCTTCGACGGGATCATCCTTCAAATTGTACAATTCGATGGGTACATCTCCAATCGTTTTGCCTGCTCTTTTTGCTCCTGCCCAATCGACCCGGAGTGCTTTCCAGTCGCCGAGCATGATCGTTTGTTGCCCTCCGTAGCCGGGCGATTCTCTATAAAGCCACTCTCGCACCGGTCGATCATTCTTTTCATCGAGCAAGACCGGAACAAGGCTGATGCCGTCGCACGGATGCTGATTCTGCGGGGCAATTCCGGCAATTTCGAGGAGCGTCGGAAGCCAATCTTCAAAGCCGGACATCTGGTCGGAAACACTTCCCGATTGAATTTTTCCCTTCCACGACACGATACACGGCACTCGGATTCCGCCTTCGTACATACTTCCTTTGCGACCGCGAAATCCGGCATGTGAGTTGAAAAACTCCGAATCCGTACCTGCGTATCGGTCGGACAAGGGTCCATTGTCGCTCGTGAAGATAATGATGGTGTTGTCATATACTCCTTTGTCCTTGAGCAGTTGCACAAGGCGACCGACTTCTCGGTCCATCCGTGTTACCATAGCGGCATAAGCGGCGCGAGGCGTAAAATGCGGCGTGTAACCTCTACCGCCGGGATAGGGAGGATCGTCCCAGAGTCCTCGGTACTCCTTCAACGAATCCTCGGGAACATGAAGTGCCAGATGAGGAACCGTCGTAGACCAATAGAGAAAAAACGATTTATCAGCGTTCTTTTCGACGAATCGCATGACCTCGTTGGCAATCAGGTCGGCACTGTAATTTTCTCCTTTGAATTTTTCGTAGGACTTCGAATCGTTTGGATCGGCACCTTCATCGAGTCTGGCGTGTCCGGGCACAGGGTTTTCATTGATCAGGACTTGCTTGTCGTCGTCCCAGAGAAACTGGGGATAATAAGAGTGTGCGACCCGTTGACAGTTGTATCCGTAGAATCGGTCGAATCCGGTGCGTAAAGGATTGCTTACCGAATCGGGAGGACCGAGTCCCCATTTTCCGAAGGCACCGGAAACATATCCGAGTTTTTTCAGTTCGCCGACGAGCGTTACGGTTCCTTCGGGCATCGGTCTTTGTCCTTCCGGTTGCACTTCCGAGTTGTTACGGATCACGCAATGACCGGGGTGCATTCCTGTCATCAGAACTGCGCGGGACGGAGCGCAAACGTTACTGCCTGAATAGTGCCGGGTGAATCGCAGTCCTTCTTTTGCCAAGGCATCCAGGTCGGGCGTTTTGATTTTCTGCTGTCCGTAAGAGCCGAGGTCGCCGTAACCGAGGTCGTCTGCAATGATGAAGACGATGTTCGGTCGATCCGGGGCGGCAGCGAAGGAGGTCAGGGGCAAAGCGGTCAATGCTACAAGACCGGCTAGCAGAGAGCATAAAAAAGGGAAGTGTGCCATATATCAAAGGGGTGAAAGAACAGAGTTGTCCATAGCATTTACGATGTCCGCGACCATTGTAGAAGGTCCTAATTTGTCTGTCAAGGAAGGCTGGTAAGGTGTGTCCAAGTCCCCAAACGGGGACAGACATGGTCGGGTTGCATAACGGCGCAAATCGGTTATAATCGCTCCGAACGTTATTTTTGACAATCCTAATTTTCCTCTCGTTATGGCAAAACCTATGAAGATTCAATTCGATCCGAAGGATTTTTCCTCGAAGTTCAAACTCGCCGCCTCCGTTGCCGCCGCACGCGATACCAAGCCGGTACTCCAAAACGTCAAGGCAAAAGCCGATAAAAAACTCGGTGTCATTTTACAAGCGACCGATACCGAACTCGGTATCCGTATCCGTCTCGACTGCGATGTCGTCGCTAACGGCGAAGCAATTCTCCCCACAAAGAGACTCTCCCAAATCCTCGACGCAACCGGAGAAGACCGCTTGGTCATCGAAAGCACCGACAGCAACACGGTCATCAGCGGCGAAAACGAAAAGTACGACCTGAATACGCAATCGCCGGATGAATTCCCCAACGTTGAGGAATTCGAAGAGACCGCCTATCACGAAATACCAGCAAAGGCTCTCAAAGAGATGATTCGCCGAACGATATTCGCCATCGACACCGACAACGTCCGATATGCTCTCGGCGGAGTCTATTTCGAACTGGTCGATGACAACATTTCCGTCGTCGCGACGGACGGCCGCCGCCTCGCCTGGCAGGAAGGAAAAGGAAACTGTGTCAACGATCACAAGGTCGAAGCCTCGATTTTGCCCGCCAGAACGTTGCAAATTTTGGAGCGGGTATTGAACGACAAGTCCATCGACGAGGACGACGAAATCAAAATGGCGATTTCTGCCAATCGGGTGCTGTTTCAGTGCAAGGACGTTACCCTGTTTTCCCGGCTGGTCGAGGGTCGGTTTCCGAAATGGCGAGGCATCATCCCCAAGACGGACGACGACACGCCCGTTTCGATTGACTGCGGTGCGTTATTGCCAGCGGTGATTCGGGCGCAGATTGCGACTTCCGATTTGGAGCCGGGCGTAAACTTCATTTTCGACGAAGGAAAACTAACAGTGCAAGGAGAGGGCAAGGAAATCGGTAACTCGACGAGCGAAGTTCCCATCTCGTTTGACGGACCGAAGAAAACGCTCAAACTTGATCCGAAGTTCATGACCAGTTTCCTTCGGGTATTGGACGGCGGTACGGTTTTGTTGATTTATCTTCCCCCCGACAATGATCCGGTAAAGATCACTGCCGACGAAGGCGGATACGTTTATGTCGTGATGCCGATGTCCTCCTGATAGCGACAAAAGAGCCGGGGACGGAGCGCAGCGCAGTCCCCGGATAACCCTTATGGAAACTATGAAACTCAAACAACTTTCTCTCTTTTTGGAAAACAAGCCGGGCAATGTTCGGAAAGCCTGCCGGATGCTTGCCGACAGTGGTCTCAACATCGAAACGATGGCTCTTGCCGATACGGAACAGTTTGGGATTCTTCGTATTTTGGTCAAGGATTGGGAACATGCCAAGGGAGTGTTTGAGAAAAACGGCGTGGTTGTGCGGGTTTCGGAAGTTGTTGCTCTTGCGGTGGAACACCGACCGGGCGGATTGGCGGACATTTTGGAGGCTCTCGACGATGCTGGGCTGAACATCGAGTATATGTACGGCTTTTCTCAACGTATTGGGTGCGACGCTCAGAGGGACAATGCGATTATTGTGTTCCGTTTCGACAACCCTGACATCGCTGTCGAAACGTTGCAGAAGCGGAACATTCGGGTGATGGAGAGCGAAGAACTTTTTGGGTAGTACCTGGTTTGGCACAATTTACAGGTTTATCGGGATGAGAGGGGATGGCGGTTGCAATCATCCTGTAGATTCTGTCAAAATAGATATTATTCTTATTGAAGGTATGGCATATTCTTGCCGTTCGCAAGGAGAGCATTCGCGCATTGCTTTTTCGGAAATGAGTAGTAAAATGCGATCTCTAAGTTTTGGTTCTTTACTGTATCGGCATGTCCTCACCGACGGCAATTTTAGGCGCAGGAATGATGGGAACCGCCATCGCCGCCGCACATCTGCGCTGTGGACAGCCCGTTGTTCTGTATGACTCCGTCGATGCCGCCTTGCAAACCGCTCCCAAACGAATCGCCGAAGAACTACGGCTTCAGAATACCCCTCTCCCCGACGCTCTCCTGACGTGTACCGGCAACCTCGACAGCATTACTGGTTGTCCCATCGTCATAGAAACGATTCCCGAAAAACTCAAAGCAAAGCAAAAACTCTATCAAAAACTTACGGCGGATCAAAAACCCTATGGTTTCCTCTTTTCCAACACTTCGACGATTTCGATTTCATTGCTGGCGCAACATTTACCGTCAGACTGGCAACGCCGGTTTTGCGGATTCCATTTTTTCCATCCTGTCCGGCAACGTTCACTAGTCGAAATTATTGCCGGCAAACAGACAGAACCGGCAACCCTTGAATCGGCAAAGGAACATGCCGGACGCGTTGACAAACGTTTCATCATCGTCGGCGATTCTCCCGGTTTTTTGGTCAATCGGATATTAAATCCCTATCTTTCGTCTGCACTTTCTATGCTCGAACAGAAGGTCGATTTAGGACGCATTGAACGTGCTGCTCTCCAATTCGGAATGAAGATGGGACCCTTTCGCATCATGGACGAAATTGGTCTCGATGTCGTTCTTCACGCGGGCTGGGTCTTACACAAGGCGTTTCCCGAACGGACTCCGCAGTCGCCGACCCTGTTACGGCTAATTGAGCAAGGCAAACTGGGACGAAAGACCGGTCAGGGCTTTATGTTCTACGCCCAGCAAACTTCTTGGGAAGGGGAAGGTGTTCCTGACCCGCAGTTCACATCGGCGGACGATACGCTTTCGGAGCCGGAAATTGTACGCCGACTCTTTGTGCCGATGTACGAGGAGTCGTTGCGTTGTTTCGAGGAGGGAATTATTTCCGATCTTTCGTCGGCGGATTCGGCTTCGATAGAGGCACTGGGCTTCCCCGCCGAAAAGGGGGGAATTGCTATTTGGGGGGCTAGAGCGTGTTCTGAATTGGTCAGGACACACGCTCTACCGTCATTGCGTGAACGTTGAGCCGATACTCCAGACAACAGAAGCCGCAATCGTAGGGGCAAAAAAACCAACCCCGTGGAAATTGCGCTACACCGTTCATACTATTGACCGTTTTTCGAGAATTTGGGAGAGACGCTCTTCGTCGCCGGGGGAAGCGTAACTGATAGGCAGAAAAGTCTCAGCCCAAGTGGATTGTTTTGCTTCACGATACAGCCGAAAAAACTTCAACACCGATGGTTGTCGGCTCAGGAAAACCGCCTTCAGAAACGAACAAAAAAGCACTCTCATATCGAGCCAACATGAACTGTGTTCGATGTAATCGAAGTCAAAGATCAACTTGCGCCGCACATCGTTGAGATCAATGTCAGATTTTTGATTGAGTTGTGCCAGTCCTGTCAATCCCGGTTTCACATAGAGCCGATAGGCGTATCCGTCGATCCGTTTTTCTAATTCGCTGACAAATTCAGGACGCTCGGAACTGGGTCCCACAAGGTCCATATCGCCTTTGAGGACGTTGTACAATTGGGGGAGTTCGTCAATGTGAGTCTGCCGGAGGATTTGTCCGATTAGAGTAATTCGTTTGTCCTTTCGGGCTGCCCAGACTGCGCCTGTTGCCGCTTCGGCATCCTCTTGCATAGAACGGATTTTATAAATCGTGAACGGTTTTCCGTCCAGACCAAGCCGAATCTGTTTATAAATAATGGGACCACGAGAAGTCAGACGAACGAGAATAGCCGCAACAAGAACGATAGGCACCGCAAGGATCGCCAATAACGCCGCAATGGGAAAATCAACGAAACGTTTCCATTTAAAGTAATACGAAACGTTCGGTTCGGGACAATTAAACATAGCACTCATGATTATAGCATGTGTTTTTCCGATTTTCAAGTATCCCAGATATCCGTTTAGTATTGGCGTATTGGCGACAGTCTGTCGACAATATCAGGGTTGGAGTGGCAAAGTGGCTACTGAGGTTGTTTTGTCGGAAAAATGAGGCGAAAATGAGGTTTTCCATCCGCTCCTTCTCGCTGCCGGAAAACAAGGACAACGGACGTGGTGTTCGGCGGTGAAGATGTTTTTGTTTCGATGGCCGAGGTGTCGTTTTTTCGTTTGGCACTTCGGACATTTCCTCGTTTCGCCACGGAGTACCGGTAAAATAGTTTTTTCGATGTCGTCGATTTCTTCTTGTGTGAGCGTTTGGAGAGAGTGTTGTATGAACTCTCGTCCTTTGTTGATGATGGCAGCTTCGGCGTGATGGAATGTTTGACCATAGGGAGCGTTTTCGTCGGTGAGGGGAACGCGTTGAGTCATGAGGGGAATCCTTTCGAGTAAGTACACTGCCGACGTGTAGCGGCGGCAACTAAAACACGGGAATTTTAACACTTTTTCGGAAAACACACGCTATTTCCCATGCAACAGCCGACAAAAACCTGAAGAGGCACACAAAAACAGCCTTTCGGACAACACCCATGACCCGGACTTGCCGGTTAAAGATCAACTCGCCGTCCTGAAAGAAATCATCCGGCTTTTGGAAAAGAATCCAGTCCCGGACGACGCGGCGGACGACGGGGAATCGGAGACGCTGGCGGAGGTTCGGCAACACTTGGAGCCGCTGGGACTCGCTCCCGAAGGCACGCCATTGCCGGAACTGGCGAGACTCGCGGCATTGAAAATCACGGAAAAATAGAATCCCCTACTTACCGTTCTGAAGCGACTGCTCTATGGCAGGACGAAGATCGTTTTGTTCCTCAATACGCAACATTCGGATGTCCCGAACAGAAGGGGCAAACCAAGTAAAAGATTGCGTTAAATCAACGACGGCAACGACACAGGTAACGGCATTGACCTTTTCACTGCCGAAGTAAACGCTCCCCTGTTGCCACGTGAATCCGTGAGCATTCAGTTTATTCCGAATATCGGCGTAGGCGTTATTGTACGAGGGACTCGGGTAAGTCTTCGTTAATGTTTCCGTATCAAGGTCAAAAGCAATCGCGTACATAGTCAACGTATCGTCAAAACCGACGGCGTGATTGTAACTATTTTGTGAAAATAGTCAAGAGGACATGAAAAAGAAAACCATCGGCGATTGCACTTTCGCTTACGAACCGACCACAAACGTACAATTTTGATACTTGAGTCCAAAGGAGTCGAGTACATCGGCAATTTCCTGACGGCAGTGCCGACGAATCGAATTGACGGCAAAATTGTTACGGACATAAAATACGGCGGACTCCCCTTCGACTTTGCAAGAGGTGTCCTGTCCGAACCATAAATCAAAACGCTTTTCCCCGACCCTTTCGGAAAGTTTCGGCATAATCGCCAGTCCCTTCTCGTCAGACTCGCGGACAGACACTTTCGGTCTCGATGATCCTCAACCGGATCCGAACCTGAAGAGCACCATGGATGAGCAGCCGGTGCAACTTTTCAAAGAAACGCGGACACCGATTCCTGCGACGCGCAATCATGCCCGTCGTGTCGATTACGAGTATGAGCGGTCGGGCGTGGCGAGTGTGTTCATGTTTACTGCGCCGTTGGAACGTTGGCGGCGAGTTTCTGTTCGTGAGCGTCGCACGAAGGTTGATTGGGCGCACGAAGTGAAACGACTTTTGGAAGTTGATTTTCCTGATGCGAAGAAGGTTCTCTTAGTTTGTGACAACTTGAACACTCATACGGCGGGAGCGTTTTATGAGGCGTTTGCACCGAGTGTTTCTCGGTCGTTGGTGAAGCGATTGGAGTTTGTTTATACTCCGAAGCATGGTAGTTGGCTGAATGTAGCGGAGAACGATTTGAGTTCGTTGACGGTGCAATGCGTTGCGCATCGTCGTGTTGGTACGATGGAAGAATTGCGGAGGGAGGTGGAGTCGTGGGCGGCGGCGTGCAATGAAAAACTTAAGGGTATTCAATGGCACTTCAACGTCGAAAAGGCAAGAGCAAAACTGAAATCCCTCTATCCCAGTATTGAATAGGGACAAAACAATAGGGATTCCTGTTCCAAGAGGAAAACTGTTACAGCGGACTCTCGACAGTCCCAAACGCCCATTGTACAACGCGGAAGGCAAATTTGCAAAAGGTTAGTTAACAACAAACGAAAGGAGTAAAGGCGATGGGACTTTTGTCAACGATGGGTTGGGTATCACTCAATGGAGCAGAACATGAAATTGTGGAAATTTCAGTGTTGCTTGAAAATGTTAACTATATTAAAAAGCACGACAATGATACTTGTTTATTAGTATTAAACGGTCTTTGCGGCAACGCATTACATGTGGACATCCCATATAAACAAATGTAACACATACTTGCCGAACACGGCAAAGATATGGATAAAAACTTTGAAACACATCCAGAAATGGCGGACACTGCTAAAAATCCCAAAAAAACTCATAAAAACTGAAATCCTACAAGCCGCCTGAAGACGGCGGGCTCATGTGTTGTCGACTAAAAGCCGACTACCGTTTTGATTTACGTCACTCGTCTTGTAATCGTTTTTTACTCGCATCGGTCTGCCGACCATTGGTGGTATTCCGTGCTGATAAGGATGAATGCAGATTTGAGGGGATTAAGGACAGTGTGGATGAAAGCCAACTGAAAAAAATATCCTTCTCCCAGCAAAAGTATCGCCTGAAGGCGAGGGTTTTTATATCCCAGTATTGTACTCAACCGGGACGGAAGCCCACAGAACGCCGAGCAGGGGCTTGGCGTGTTTCCCGTATTCTGCCTTGATAGGGGAATTGTTTTCGGAAACGAAATAAAGTAGAATCATCCACAGTTTGAAAATCTCAGTCCGATCACGTAGTGTATGCGATACCAGACCATTTTAGGAAAGTTCAGCGAATATTTGCATTCCGCAAGTGCGGGTCTGACGAAATGGCTCGAAATCAAATTGCCAAAAATAGATAAAAATTGGTGGCAATCTTGTGTTATGAAAAAACTCAGCGAACACCAATATGAGGTCGCCAGAGAAAAAAATCATACAGAACTCAAAGATTTTGATCTGTCCGCACTTCTTCGTATTGCGGATAAGAATTGGTATGAAATGCAACAAAAGTGGTTTTTGAAGCATTCTGTTAGAACCACAATAAAAGAAATGTTTGCTGTCCGTAACAGATGGGCACATTTCTCTACCGACATTCCTAAAACTGATACAG
>Ga0099364_10012905_pt1 | contig 11237 bp, 2 predicted proteins | sample TergutTh196P3_FD_73070 | JGI IMG/M metagenome (GOLD analysis project Ga0099364, IMG submission 73070) | Microcerotermes parvus P3 segment gut microbial communities from Pointe-Noire, Republic of the Congo - Th196 P3 | ecosystem: Host-associated > Arthropoda: Insects > Digestive system > Gut ... | reverse complement strand
AGGAACCTGGCGAAACCCCAAAGGGGGGGCGTTTGTCGGTGTTAGGGCCCCGCTGACAAAAAATATTCATAACCCCGCCGATCCGGAACAAATCATCGCTTATGCGAACTCTATCGACTTCACCGGTTCAGCAGGTAATACTGCGAACCTATTCATCGTTACCGAGGGAACTGGGGTTCTCGATATGCAGGACCCGTTCCGAACCAATGTGGGCTACTTCGACGAGGACGACTACTATGTGAACATCATCAAAACCGGCGAGGGAACATGGAAACTGGGCGGACACTCCGTCACCGCTGGTTCCAGCGGCGCGGTCATTGAAGTCAGAGAAGGAACTTTGCTCTTATATGAAGGCGCCCAACTCAGTGCAACGGGAACCAACGATGAGTTTAACGTCCTTGCCGATGCACGTGTGTTTATCAGCGGCAACAACACAATCACAGGCACCCGCGTGTTGTTCAATCCCGGTTCCAATCTCGTTTTCGACTTCGATTACTACTTTGGCGGGGGCGGCAATCCCGAAACGCCGATGCTCAATCTGAGCGGTGAGACGTTGGATGTCCGCGGGACCCGCATCGATGTGGCTAACGTTCCGTTCGGTGAAGTACCGGCAGGACGCTATGCACTGATTCAAGGCACCTCGCCCTTGACAGTCGGCGACTTCGATCTCTGGGTCGGTAACGTTCTGGTCAACGAAGTCAGCGACCGCTTCGGATACCATCTGAACTACGACGATCCGCTGCAACTCGCGTTGCTTGTTACCGAAACCCAAAACCGTGTACTGACTTGGCAGAATCATACGGGAAACGGTCGTTGGGATTTTCCCGTTGCCAATAAAAACTGGAACGTGCCTAATTACACGGAACCGACCGATTCCTTTGTACCGGGCGATGCCGTTGTCTTCAATCTTTCCGGCGATCACATCATTATGGTGGGTGCGTCGATGCCATTCTCCCAAATCGGAAGCGAACCCGGTATGCGTGTGATCGGCTCAGGAAATTGGACCTTCGTCGGCGGTTCCTTCAGCGATATGTACAATCCCGGCGTTTTTGAGGCCAAAGGCACTCTTGTTCACGAGGGAACCGGCACAGTTACATTACAAAACGCTACGGCCAATACCCATCATGGCGGTACCATCATATCGGGCGGCGGCGAGTTGATCGCTATGCGGGGCAATCAACTCGGCAACGGCGGTGTCTTGTTCCAGAGTAACCGGAATAACCGGCTCACTTTCAGCGCAACGACGACGCTCGAACAGCAGTTGACCGTCGAAGCCTATGCATGGGGAACGCTGACCGCCGCGCCGCAAACCACGCTAACGATGACGGTCGCCGATTCTCCGGCCATTCACGTTGCGGCGGGAGGAACGCTTGCACTCGGCGGTGCAATTCGCCTTGCCGACAATCAGGAAGCCCTGCGAGTTGACGGAACGGTCAACGCCAATGGAACACGATTCGAAAATAATAAGAACATAGCGGCCCAACTGGGAACAAACGGAACTTTTAACGGTACTTCGCTCCGTTTCAGCGGCAACAATACGAATCTCCTTGGAGCGGCGTTCCTCCAACAGGTCAACAGCACCGCAACGATCCAAAACTCGACATTCGTCGTAAACAAGTCTCAATCCGGCGGAGCGGTTTTTGTGGGAGCGGGAAGATTCACCGCGAGCGATACGCTTTTTGACCGCAACGAAGCCCAATTCGGCGGAGCCTTGGCAATGTCGGGAGGGGCCGTCGATCTGCGAGACTCCGATTTCCTGAACAACAAGGCGACGGAGTTCGGCGGTGCCATCGCTTATTTGGGCGGATCGGGCAACTTGACGCTCGGTGCCGCCAACGGCAACACGTCGCTCTTCTCCGGCAACACCGACTCCGAGGGCGCGAACTCGGTCGCGTTTTTGGGAGCCGCCGACATTCGGATTGTTACCGACGGCAACGGCGTTCTCGATATGCTTGATCCGATGCGCGGACTAGCGGATTCCAACAACGCCAGAATTACGAAAAGCGGTACAGGAACATGGCGGTTGGACGGCGAATCGAACTTCGAAGGCGGCAACACGCAGTTCACTATCACAGAGGGCAAACTGGAACTTTATGAAAACGCAACCATCGATGTTACCAATGGAACTTTCGCCATCGGGACCAACGGCACACTGGTTGTCCACGGTGCTAACGAAGTAACTGCACACACAATCAGCCTTGCCGACGGAGCAACCATCGGCTTTGATCTCACCGGTTATGAGCCGAACGATGATCCCCTCCTGAACCTGGCGGCAACCGTTTGGAACGTCGCCGGAACGCAGAAAATCGACGTTCTGTCGTTTGACGGACTCGAAAACGGCATGACCTACAATCTGATGACTTCGAACGGTATCGACCTCGAAGACATAGAACTGTACTATCACGGCGAGGCGATGGCCGCTATGCGGACGATAACTGGCGAACTCGAAGTTGACGACGACGGGAAGTTACAAGTCGTTATCAACAACGATCCGGAAAAAGTCAGTGGAATCACCGCTTGGACGAACCAGACCGGCAACGGAATTTGGGACGCAACCTCGGTAAACTGGGCCGGACAAGAAGGCACTGTTCTGGAGGGAACCAAGCAGTTCCTCCACGGCGACGCCATTGTCTTTGGAAACGCCGGTGCCGGAAACGTAACAGTCAACGCCAGCGGCGTTATGATTGCTCCGCACGACACGAATCCCGGTATGATCGTCGACAACACGATCGGTAACGATTATACCTTTTCCGGCGGCGTCATCGGCGGAGAAGGTGCCGCCCTGCTCAAACTTGGCACCGGAACCGTAACCTTCGCTAACGAGAACAAGTTTACCGAAGGAACGGAGATTCAAGACGGAACCGTCGTCGCCCAAACGCTCAAATCGCTCGGAACCGGCAATGTCAAACTGACTGGTGACAACGCAGTCCTCCAATTCGACTTGGACGAAAAGAACAGCGGAATCTTCGGCATACTTCCCAACGCCATTACCGATGGACAGGTGAATCGTCCTCAGAGCATTACCGGTGAAGGTTCGGTCGTCAAATCCGGCGACGGAGACTTAACGTTGAACAATCCGAACAACGACTATGACGGCACGACGAAGATTCTCGGCGGAAGATTAATCGCCATTGACGTTCGAGCAATCGGAAAAGGGGACATCATCACCGGAGTGGGCGAAAACAAAGGTGCAATGGTATTCGACCTTCGGGTCAATGACGGCGAAATCGATCAAATGATCAGCGGCACCGGCTCCGTGGTCAAATCCGGCTCGAAAACGCTGACGTTGCACGGTGTCAATACTTATGAAGACGGAACAATCATTGAATCAGGCCGATTGGTTGCAACGAACATCAGTGCTTTGGGAACCGGCGACATTGTCAACAACGGCGAACTGGAATTCAATCTCGGCAATGGAACATTCGAACTCAGGCAGCAAATCTCCGGTTCCGGCGACGTGATTAAGAGCGGTTCCGGTTCACTGGTATTGGATTCGAGCAACTCGTACAGCGGAACGACGATACTCCGCGAAGGAGAACTTTCCATTGCCGATTCCTGGGCGTTGCAAAGCAGCATATTGTCCTTTGAGGGCGGCAACTTCAGTTTCGGAAACCAGATCGATGTCATCCTTGGCGGTCTTGCCGGCAGCAAAAACCTTGCCTTGGTGAACGATACCGGTCGCGCCGTAGAACTGACCGTGGGACGTAGCAACCAAGATGCCGAATACTCTGGTATTCTGAGCGGTGAAAACGCGTCGCTCACGAAAGTCGGCACCGGCACGCAAACGCTTTCCGGGAAGAATACCTACGACGGTGGAACTCTCGTCAGAGAAGGCCGCCTCGTTGCCGTCGGGCTTGACGCTCTCGGTTCCGGCGACATCAGAACGACCGCCGAGTTGGAACTCCAAATCAAAGAGGGCGAAACCGAAACTTTGAATCGCGTTATCACCGGAAGCGGTTCCGTTGACAAGTCCGGTGGCGGAACACTGCACATCGATGTCCGCCAAACCTACACCGGCGGAACAATCGTCAGCGACGGAACGCTCAAAGTCGGAGCATTCAATCTCTTGGGAACTGGTCCCATCAATGTCCGCTCCCAAGGCACGTTGCTTGTCGATGTTGAGCAAAACATCGCACTGCCTTCGAACGTCGCCAATGTTGCCGGTAATCTGACGAAAACCGGCAACGGCATCCTGACAATCGGCGACAACGCTTCCTTGACCGGAACAATGGACATCCTCAGCGGCGGCCTCGTCGTCAATGGACTCTCACAGGCGAAAACGACGATGAACGGCGGAACGATCCTCGCCGGAAACGGTCGCATTGACAACACGCTGATTTTCCAAGACAGAGCGTCCCACTTCATTGGTCCCGTCGGGTCTGAAATCCAGAGTTCCTTCACCGCTCGCGACTTCGTGTACGAAAGCGGTTCCACGATTTACATCAAAGTCGGTCAATATGCCAGCGACCAAATTATCGCGTCGAATGGTTTCGATTTCGCCAAGGGCGAAGGCGATGGAACGGTGAACGTCGTTTTCTTCAGTCTCGATGATTTCGACGAAGGAATGACGGCACAATACGATGTCTTTACGGCACAGGGCGGCGTGTTGACTCTGAACGGAGCCGCGATTGACAACCACAAAGCGGAATCGAGTACACTCCGACTTGACGGCGTTCGGGGAAGTGTCCAATTCTCATCGGGCGACGGCGAATTGGCTGTCGTCGGCTACGAAGTGAAAGCCGAAGAAAAGCAGCGGACTCTCGGTGTCGATCTGTTGGCAACTGGCGGAAACGCTTATTCGTATCTGAGCGAAAATCAACGCAAAGTGCTTGGCAGTGCCGGTAGTTACGAAGTCCTCGACCGATTCTTCAACACGACGAAGGAATATCGCGGCGAACTCGTCAACGAATTAACGCCGTCGCTCCAAACCGCTATGCCGTATATTTCGCAGCGGGCGATAACGCAGTACAACCTTGCGACTTTCGAGCGGCTCCGATTCCTCCGCGAACCGCTCGTACTCGATGCCGCGAGGGAACCCGACTATCGCGGCAGTTCTCATCGCTTGATGTATCGGCACGGCAAGCAGAATTATCTCTGGTTCCAAAACTTCGGCAGTTTCCTCCGAACGCAGGCCGACGAGCATTGTCCGGGCCTCTATGCAGACGGTTACGGATTCAGTCTCGGTATCGATCGCGGTGTCGATGCCCATTCGGCTGTCGGTGCCGGACTCGGCGGATACTTCGCCAATGCACGAACAACGGATTCGCTTCAAAAAGGCAAAGCGAACAGTTTCCTGCTCAGCATCTATGGAATGCGGACATCAGCCGACGACTGGATGCTCTCCGGTTCCAGCGGCTTTTCGTTCAATCGTTATTCCATTGACCGTAACGCACCGAGTTTCGGTTCATCGTTCCACAGCGGACACAACGGTACCGCCGTCTACGCTGCCGCCGAGTTGACGCGAAAGTTTATGTTTAACGCCTTGGAAGTTTCGCCTTTCCTTAACGTCAACTGGATTTGGCTCTGGGAAGAGGCATCGATAGAACGAGCGAACGGCAATCCTGACTTGGCACTCCGAATCGACAGTCAGGATACGAGTTCGTTCCTCTCGACGGTCGGTTTGCGTATTGGACGTTCTTTCCGGATGTTGGAGAAGAACATTGTGAGTCCTTCGGCTTACTTCGGTTGGGTGCAGGATTGGGGCAACGGTCGAATCCGAACGAGCGCGGCGTTTCCGGGCGAACCGGTCTTTACGATTCGCGGTGCCGCGATGCGGAACAATCGTGCCGTTGTCGGTTTGAACGTCAATATGACGCTCAGCAATCGGACGGACCTCTTTGCACGATTCAATTCGGAACTCGCGGAAAACTACAGTGACCTGAGTATGCACTGGGGAATCCGACTCGGATTCTAACATGTTAGCCGCCCTGCGGGGCGATTACGACGTTTCGCTGTCCGTTTGCGTCCTCAGATATTCATAGATTTCGAGTTGGGCGTTACGCTTTTTCTCGTTTTTCGCACGTTTGGGCGGCGTGTTCGGTGTCTCGAAACTGATCCGCCGCGCCTTGACATTGTCCGCCCATTGGATTTGCAGTATATCCCAAAGCCGCTGCTGAATTTCCGGATTCTTGATCGGCACCGTTACCTCGAATCGGTGATCGAAATTGCGGCCCATCCAGTCTGCGGAGCCGATGTAGTATTCCGGCTTGTTGTCGTTACAAAAAACGATGATCCGCGAATGTTCGAGAAACCGGTCCACAATACGAATCGCCCGAAGATTTTCGCCGGCCTCCGGTAATTCGGGAACCAGCGTGCAGATTCCCCGAATAATCAGATCGACCTTGACACCGGCCTGACTCGCTTCGTACAGTTTGGCAACGATCCGTTTGTCAACGAGGTTGTTCAACTTGGCGATCATCCATGCCGGTTTGCCTTTTTGCGCATTGCGAATTTCACGGTCAATGCGTTTCATAAAAAAGTTCCGCGTATCGAAAGGCGAAACAACAATGTGCTTGAATTCCGGCAGATGATAACGCCGGTCGTCGACCAGATGAAACAGTTGGTTGATGTCGTCGGTGATTCCTTTGTCGGCGGTCAGGAGATGTTCGTCGGCATAAATCCGGGTCGTGTTTTCGTTCGGATTGCCCGTTCCGATGGCGGCATAATAGACGTTTTCAGTTTGTTCCTTGCGGCGGATCAGAATTAACTTGGCATGGACCTTCATACCGGGAATGCCGGGGATGACTCTGATTCCTTCGTCCTGCATTCGAGCGGCCCAAGAGATGTTCGCCTCTTCGTCGAATCGGGCTTGGAATTCGACGAAAACCGTTACATCTTTTCCGTTGCGAGCGGCGTTGATGAGTGCATTGACGACGTTCGAATGCTTGGCGGCACGGTAGATCGTCATTTTGATGGCCCGAACCGCCGGATCAATCGACGCTTCCCGCAGCAGATCGATAATGTACTGAAACGGCTGATACGGGTAATGCAGCATAACGTCCTTCTTTCTGATAACGTCGAGCATTCCAACGCCGGGCGGGAAGTCGGCGACATCGTGCGGCGGCAACGGCTGATACATTAACTTTTTCGAACCGATATTCCGCGGGAAGAACATCAAGTCTCTCGAATTGTGATACCGACCGCCTTTTTCCAACGAATCGCGCTTTTTGATGCCGAGTTTCTTCAGGATGCTCGTCAATACCGGACGCGGAATCTCGCCGTCGTAAACGAAGCGGACCGTATCGCCGTATTTTCGTGACTTGATTCCTTCGCTGATCGTTTCGAGGAAACTCTTTGAAATGTCGCTGTCGATGTCGAGTTCCGCATCCCGTGTGAATTTGATCGTATAGGCTTTGTATCCGACGAATCCGACGACGGAAAAGATTTCCGACAGACAGTATCGGATCACATCGTCGAGGAATATCACACAATTCTTCTTGCTGTCGTCCGGCGGCAACACGAAGAACCGCGGCAAGTGCCGCGTCGGAACCTCAATAAGCGCAAGGTTTTCCGCCGTTGGATTATGCCGATGCGTCAGATCAACCAACAGGTAAATCGAATTATCGTGCAGATTCGAAAAGTTCTTGAATCGGTCGAGCATAATCGGAAACAGATATTGCCGGACCGTGTTACGAAAATAATGTCGGACGTGCTTTCCCTGCTCCGGCGTGAGATGCGTTTCATCGACGAAGAAAATATTTTCTTTTTCGAGTTTTCCTCTGATCTTTTTGAATATCTCGTCGAATTTTCTACGATGAATGGTCGTTCTTTTATGAATGGCGTGGAGGACACGCTTCGGATCGAAGTCGAGATCAATGTCTTCAAAGTCTTCGGCATCTTTTTTCAGATTGACGATGCGCTTATACAGTGCGACGCGGACTCGGTAGAACTCGTCCATATTGTTCGAAAAGATGCCGAGGAAAACGAGTCGTTCCAACAGCGGCACGGTCGGATCGTCCGCTTCGAATAGTACCCGTTCGTTAAAATTCAACCAACTCAGTTCGCGGTTGATCAGTCGCGGCAGTTTTTTCATTTTGAGCAATACGATTAATCCTTTGTCTTGTGGAGCGTAATCCTCCGCAGAAACACGTTGCCGTCGGGAACGGCAATGCGGAAATCCGCACCGTTCGCGCCTCGGTTGAAACCGGGATACGGAATGGGAAACACGGCGGTTTGCCAACGGCGGGACTGCTTCTCCTCCGGCGTCAGATGTTTGACGGTGGAACCGCGAAAACGCTGTGCCGTTCCGCTCAACGTTGGATCGGCACTGTCGTACTGGATCGTGAACCACGGAGAGCAATCGGTAGCGTCTTCCGGCGGGAGGAACTCGACGGCCAATTCATACGTTGCGTCCGGCGCAACAACGAAATACGGCTCCGTGATATTGAAGTACAGATATTTCGCAGTACCGCCGTTCGGATTCGTTGCCAAATGCCAAGCCTTGACGTTGCCGCCGTCGCCCCAGGTTGCATCACGGATTCCAAGCGGACCGTCGCCGTTTTGCTGTTTACCGAAATCGACCGCTGCAACGCCCTCGTCTTTCTCCGGTGTACCGCTCGGCGTTTCGAACTTCGGTTTGACCGTGAATTCCTGCAATTGAATGCCGCTACGGAAAAAATCGGCGTACTTTTTCGTCAGGTCGATGTATTGCCGTCCGTATTCCTTCGTCTCGCAGATTTCAGTGCCTTCGTGATATTCGTTCCACGTTTCGACGTGTACCCATTTCGCCCGGGTCTTCGGTTCCTGAATCAAAAGCCGCTCCCACGAAAAGGCGTAGAACTTGCCGTCGTCGCGAGGATTGATGAGCGGCCTCCGACCGGGAACGGCGGAATGATCGTATCCCGGTCCGACACCGGCGGTCTCCAAAAGTTGTGGTTTCAGCGCCGCGCCCCAGCGGTAGGTACTGCTTGCTTCGCCCGGAAAACTTGCTTCTTTGACGATGAACAATTCGCAACCGAATTCCTCCTTGAACATTGCCTGCACGGCGGGAAACAGCGTGTCGTCAACTGCCCGTGCAAAGGCCGACGCGTACAGGAACACGACCGGTTTGCCGTCGACCGTTGCCCGGTGTTTCGGCGGAACGAGCGAAAAGAAATCGCGGATCGTTGCGTAGAACCAGCGTTTTCCGTCGTCGGTCGTTAGATCAACGCGGATTTTCTCGGCATTGTGTTGGAGCGTACTCGTATCGTAGAACATCGCAATCGCCGCCGGTTTCTTTCCTTCGGCGAGAAGTTTTTCGCGGGCCTGGACCATCGGCGGAATGCCTTCGTTGCTGAACGCCAGACTAGCGGGTTGTTTTTTCTCCGGCGTTCCCCAATAAACAAGAATGGCGACGTCGATTCCGGCTTTCTCCATATCGACGAGTTGCGCTTTGTGCCAATCGACGGACTTCCAACTGATTCCCTCCAGCGTCGGTGGATGATCGGTCAGTGCATCGGAACCGTCGGCGTTCAGGATATGCGACTTGCTTTCCGTGTCATACCAATAGAAATATGAAGTTGCAACGACCGGCGTGTCCTTGGAGAAGTCAACGCCGGGACCGCTCCCGACGAAAGTTCCCGGTGCCGGGGGCAATGCGGGCCGCTTCGGACGCTCTGCCGGTTGCTGTTTTGGACTGCGTTTCAACGCTTCCGCCGCGTTGCCGACGAGTTTCAGATAAAAGTCGCTCGGCAATCCTTCGTAAGTCGCAAAGGGACTTTCACCGACCGGCGGATCGTTCGTACATTTGAATATCGCGGTGCCTTCGTCGATTTCGTCGAACATCGCCTGATAGATCATCCGAACGCCGCCGCTGACATGGGCGTCGTACTGCGTTTGGAGGAACTCGCCTTTCAAACGCGGAATGGCGTTGAGCGGTGCATTGGTTCCGCGTGCTTTCATCAGATTGTGCCAACTGAAACCGGGAAAAACGACCGGTAGGAACTCCTTGCCGTGCTGCGTACACCATGCCAAGTCGTCGTAAGCCGTCGTTGCGGCGTAATCGAAAGCGCCCTTCGGTGTGGCGTAACGTCCAACGGTCCACGGACTGGCAATGTCCGCCTTGAGAATGATTTCGTGGAGAAGCGGGTCTTGGAGACTGTCCTGCTTCATTTCCCGCCAGTAAGTCGGAATACCGAGCATCACGGTATTGCCGCCGTATTTCGGATCGTCCTTGAGGAACGTAACCAGTTCGAGACACTGTTGGAGCGTGTATTTCCGGTTGTCGTTGAAGCCGACACCCCAAACGGCGACAACGGGTTTGCCGTTGTGCCGCTGGTACATTTTGTCCGACGTGATGTCGTTTTCGTCGATCAGGCGTTTCCAATCGGCAATGACGGCGTTCGGTACCATGTCGCCTTGACCGCCGGAGAGGTCGTACATCATGCACCATGTCCGGCCATGCGCGGCGGCACCGGCTTTGACGTTTTCCGTGAGGGTCTGCCGGGCGTTGCGGCGTTTCTCGTCGGTTGTCGAACCGACAAATCGTTGCAGAAAAATGCCGTCGATCTTGTGATCTTTCATCCATTGAAAATGCCGCACGATGGTTTTCCGGACCTGCGGACTGAAGACATAAGCCGTGGACCCGTCGGCGTGTTTGAACGGCGTGGCGAACTTTTCATCGTCGTCCATTTCGCTCATATCGGGCCAAAGATCGAAGCAGCAGAATCCCGGTTCGAATTTGCCGTGAGCGCCGTAATGGGTGAATCCCAGACCGGCACCGTCATCCGGTGTGTTGTGCCAGCCTTGGTATCCGCACATCACTTTGCCGACGAGCGTCGACGGATCGGCGTCCTCCGCAAAGAGCGGCAACGCCGTGCACAGGAGAGCAACGAGAAAAAGTGTCTGTTTCATTTGGCCGTTTTTCAAAAACTAAATTTTTCGCAAAGATACTATCCTCCGCAACGCTCAATACAATATCCGAAAGGGGCCGACTTGGGAATAACCGACAGCGGACTTTTGTACTTTCCGCAAAAAAAAACATCAATTGTGGAACTTGAAGAAAGACAGCGGGAAGGATCGCCTTCAATTCCATTGACTTTACAGTTGGAGTGAAAGCGGGTAAACTTGGCTTTGGGTGGTTATGGGGAATCTGCCGCACGCGGCGGCGGGTGAGTAAAACTCAAGAATGATGCCGTTTCCACCCGTTTTTTGCCTCACTGGATTACCCCGCCTACCCACCAGCCGGTGAACGGTAGGGAAAATTTCGCACCCCACCCCGCCTTCCGAATGCAAATCTCTCTCGATTGGATCGCCGATTA
>Ga0099364_10012904_pt1 | contig 11237 bp, 13 predicted proteins | sample TergutTh196P3_FD_73070 | JGI IMG/M metagenome (GOLD analysis project Ga0099364, IMG submission 73070) | Microcerotermes parvus P3 segment gut microbial communities from Pointe-Noire, Republic of the Congo - Th196 P3 | ecosystem: Host-associated > Arthropoda: Insects > Digestive system > Gut ... | reverse complement strand
GGGGGAGGCACTTGCACCGACGTCCGAAATACAAGCACACGGGAGTATGTTGAAAACTCCGACCCCCTTGTCTGAAATACCGATATCCGAAAAACCGTTGTCCGAAAAAACCGCACACGGTAATTTCGGATATGCTAATATAAATAACAATTCCATAACAAACAATTTCTTTGAAAAGGAACACGGAAAAAATCATCAGGGCTGCGCCCCGGACAGCAAAAAGCCCGAACCGCCGATTTCACTGGAAAAGACAAAGGGGTTACATCACGGCTTGAAATATGGCGGGCTTATTGGTATAATTACTGTATTAGGAGGAGGGGACATCCATATGTGCGATAAATCCACGTTGCAAGCGGTTCTTTCTCGTGTATCCCAAAAAGCAAATGAAACCTTTGGAGACTCGCTGAACAGCACAATCCTGTTCGGCTCGTATGCGCGAGGAGATTATGATACCGAATCCGATATAGACATCATGCTGCTGGTGGATATGCCGGCCTGGGAGCTTGCCGCCCACCGTAAATATATAAGCGCGTTTTCATCCGATTTGGATTTAGAATACAGCGTCTTTACCTCCATAAAGCTGCAAGACCTTTCGACCTTTGAAAAATGGAAGAACACTTTGCCGTTTTACCGGAAAGTTATATCGGAGGGGGTATCTGTAAGTGCCTAATACTAAACACTAATAAAATCATCGAATCAATCATCGCTCAGAACGCGTTCTTTCGGGGAAGAACGCATCGCTCGATTTCTTCGGATTTTAAATAGTATTTAGTATGACAGCCAAAGCAAAGAGCTTGCGAAATACCGCCTGTCTAAATCCGGGGAATGTATCATGGCCGCAAGCAGCCTGCTTACGGACGGTCTGTACGCGCACAGCGCAAACCGCTCCTATTACGCGATTTTTCATGCGATCCGGGCCATACTGGCGTTAGATGGCGTCGATTTCAAGAAGCACTCCGCTGTGATATCGTATTTCCAACAACATTATATCAAGACAGAAATATTTGAGCGAAAATATTCCGACTATGCGAAGGAAGCGTTCTCGATCCGTACCGACAGCGACTATGAGGATTTTTATGTTGTATCGAAAGAGGACGCCGAGGAGCAGCTAAAACACGCAAGGCGGCTTCTCTCTGCCGCAGAGAAGCATATAGATGAACAGTAAAGATGACTCCGTTCATTTTGGGCGGAGCCACTTATTTATACCTTTGATACCCGCTTTCTGCATTTTCACCGGAACAAAATCACGAATTTCCAAGCAATCCGGTTTTACTTCTCACAACTTACACTTAACAAATCCCTCAAACGGTCGCACAGCATGGTATTCCTACGACCGGATTCATTGTTTTTCACCGCGTAGGCTATGGCGCGGGCCTCACCGACTAGGACAAACGCCTTTTTAGCCCGGGTTACGACCGTGTACAGCAAATTCCGCTGCAACAGGATATAATGGCTGAATGTAAACGGCATCACCACAACGGGGAATTCCCCGCCCTGGCTTTTATGGACGGTAACGGCATAGGACAATGCCAGTTCGTCAAGCTCCAGAAGCTCATACTGGGCGCGGTTCCCGTCAAAATTGACCGTCAATGTTTTATCCTCCGGGTTCACGGCGCATATCTCCCCGACGTCCCCGTTATACACTTCCTTCTGGTAATTGTTTTTAATCTGCATCACCTTGTCGCCCAAACGGTATTCCGTAGCGCCACGCCGTAAAGACAGGGTGTTTTTGTTGAGGGCCTCCTGCAAAACCCTGTTCAGGTTGTTGGCCCCCGTGTCGCCGCGCCGCATAGGGGTAAGCACCTGCAAGTCTGAAATGGGGTTGACGCCGTAGTATTTCGGTAGCCTTTTGGCGCACAACGATACGATTTCGCCTGCAACCTCCTCCGGATTGTCACGCGGCACGAAGAAAAAATCGCTGTTTTTCCCGCCCGACAAATCCGGCGTCTTGCCCTTATTGATTTTGTGGGCGTTGGTGATAATCCTGCTTCCCATCGCCTGGCGGAATATCCTCGTTAAACGCACAACCGGGACAGCGCCGGATTTGATGACGTCCCCAAGCACATTGCCCGCGCCCACGGATGGAAGCTGGTCGGCGTCGCCTATCAGCAGCACGCGCATATGATCCGGCACGGCTTTGAGCAGGTTATACATGAGCAGGATATCAATCATGGAAGCCTCATCCAGAATGAGCACATCCCCCTCCAGCGGCCTATCAGCATTTTTCCCGAAGCCCTCTACCGGGTTGCTTTCCAGCAGGCGGTGGATGGTTTTGGCCTCCATGCCGGTGGCCTCGCTCATGCGTTTCGCCGCCCGCCCTGTCGGCGCCGCGAGCAATACCTTCCGGCCATACAAACGGAATACGTCTATGATTGCTTTTGTGGCGGTCGTTTTCCCTGTGCCGGGGCCTCCGGTCATAACGGAAAACTTGGACGCCGCCGCGACTTTGACGGCGTTTATCTGGATGCTGTCGTAAGTAATGCCGTTATCCTTCTGTATTTTATCCAGCACAGCGTCAATGTCCGTCAGGGCATCCAAGCGGGCGGTATCCATAATCGCCTTGATTCTGCGCGCCGTCCCCGCCTCGGCGTGGAAGAAAGGCGGCAGATATATTTTATCGTCCTTTTCCCTTATCAGTTCTTTCGCGCCAACCAGGCTGTTGGCCGTCATTATGACTTTTGCTTCTTCTATCTCCAGCATTTCAACGCATTTTTGGGTCAGCGCGCCGGACGCGGCATAGCAATGCCCGTCGTTTGAGAATTGCCCCAGGACATAGAAGATGCCGGAACGGCAGCGCTGGAACGATTCCTTTTCCATTCCGAGCTTCCCGGCAATCGCGTCGGCGGTCTTAAAACCGATGCCCCAAACATCATCGGCCAGCTTGTACGGGTTCTGGCGGATTGTCTCTATCCCTTTGTCGCCGTAAGCCCTGTAGATCCGGTGCCCGTAGGCGGTTGAAACGCCGTGATCCTGTAAAAAAAGCATAAGGTTTTTTATTTCTTTCTGTTCGCCCCATGCCTTTTTTATCATTTCCACCCGCTTCTTGCCAATTTTATTGACTTCTATCAGGCGGTCGGGGGCCGTGTCTATGACTTCGATCGTCTGCTCTTTGAATTTATTGACGATCAGCCTGGCAAATTTGGGACCTATCCCCTTTATCAGCCCGCTGCCAAGATACTTTTCAATCCCGTATACGCTTGCCGGCACGCTTTCTTCCCAGGACGCGGCCTCGAATTGCCGGCCATATTTGGGGTTATGCGACCATTTGCCTGTCACGGTTACAACAGTGCCCGCGTTTACCGAGGCCATACTGCCTACAACCGTTACAAGCTCAGAATACCCCTTGCACTTTATTTTTATTACGCTGTAGCCTTTTTCTTCGTTGGCGTATGTGACTCTTTCCACAACGCCGCGCAGATTCTCCATATCTTACCTCAACTTGTTCAGACGTGCCTGCCCGGGCTGCTGTCTGCCGGATTGTCATATTATCGCGCAGTTTTTCTTTTCCAGACTTTTGTGTTTTTTGTATCCGCGGGTATTCATCCCGCTCCATGTCCTGCTCATTAAAATTGTAGCATATTTTAGCGGAGTAATCAAAGATAAAAACATGCCGGGGAATAAGCAGCATCTATACACTCACGGTTCTATAGTTTTACAATTATTTTTCAAAATCAATCTTAAAACCACAAAATATAGTTGACAAACGAATTGTTATACTATATACTGTATTTACAGTGTTTTTTTGAGTTCTTCGTTGAACTTACCATGTTGGCGTCTTCGTTGATGCCGTAACTTACGAGACTAGGCGCGGTACTCCCTTATGGGCGTACTGCGCCTTTTTTCGTTTTCATATAAAAAATCTAATGGGGAGGAGTAATCTAATCAGTTAAACCACATGGCACAAAATCGGGCAACAGAATGGGCGAAAGCCGTTTTGCTGCCCGGTTTTTTTGTTTCTGTCAAAAAAATAAAACTGTAAAGGAGAATCGAGATGAAAGACACAACCGGTACTGTCGTTATGTCAGGCGAAAAAATGGAGGTTCTGCTGGAAGCCGGGTGCGTGACGAATTGCACATCCGACATCGCCGGCAAACTCCCCGGCATTATGGAACGGCTTTGCAAAACCCTTACTGTACGCGATGTGGCGCGGTTCTTTATCAACGACGTCCGTATCGGTGAAACCGTCGCCCTTGTAGACAAGGGTAACGGCTACACCTACCGGATTCGGATGGACGCCCACGCCGTCCGTGTTATGGAGGTCTATGAAAACCATCGCCGCCCGGCAAATGGCGTCAAAGCGGTGTATTTCCTCAATTGGGGATTGCTCCGCTCTGTTCCCGGCCAGAAGGCGGTGGCGGCATGAAGCTTGGCGACAATATTGTAATAACCGAAGCGGTGTTTGTTGTTGACGACCTCGGCCACGATTTGCTCATTGCCGGGACTGAGGGAACCGTTACCGGCCTCGAGGGCGAATTGCTGAGCGTGAAAACGGCCAAGGGTGTATCTTATGACAACATCCCCATCGCTTGTACAAAACAAAAAACGGAGGACAAAGCGGCATGAAAGCAGCGATTATGAGTAAGCATGATTTTCTCTCGCGCTACCCGAATGAAAAACCGGTTTGCCTTAATTACGCCGCTGTCCGTGAGGACATGCTAACGCTGATTGAGGAAAATGAGGCTTTGCGCGTTCTGCTGGATTTTCATATCCGGGAGAACGAAGCGGCGTAATGCTAATCTCCGTTAGAAATGATGACAAAAACGGATATTAGCATAGGTACCAATAAAACAATAATTTCTGAAAGGGGAATGACCTATGACTATGGAAGACCGCAATTATTTATTTGAGGAAAAAGCATATCTCGTCAACGTGACGATGAACAAGCACCGCGCCCTGATCCGGGCCTGCCGGATGGAGGACGACGACGTTTATCAACAGTTGTCAATCCGCCTGTTGAACGCTATTGACAAATACGACCCGGCTAAATGCCCCAACATGGACGCCTATCTAATGCTACAGCTTCGCTACGAGATTTGGAACATGAAAGCGTGCAGCAAGCTGACGGGAGTATCAGGCGCGCCAAAAAAAGGCTTCTCTACTATTTCCCTTGATGCGAGAGAAGCGGCTGGGTATCCGGCACAAGACCCGCACGATGCAGACCCTACGAATGTGCTTTGGTTAAAACAGGAGATTCGCTCACTTCCTGCCGCGCAAAAAAGCGCGATATTCCGGCTTTTGTCCGGCGAGCGGGTTGGCGGCAGGAACAAGGCGCTTATTGCGGCGCGGCATCGTATCAAAGAGCGGCTGGAATTTTCCGGCCGCCTGCAAGCAGCTTAATCGTGGAGGAATGACTATGCCAAACGAACAATATGAACCCATTCCATTTGTGGACACAGCGGGTCTTACCCGCGAGGAATGGCTGGAATACCGGAAACACGGCTTCGGCGCGTCCGATATGTCCGTGGTCATGGAGCAGAGCGAGTACAAATCCGTACTCGCTCTATTTCACGAAAAGGTATCCCGCCGCCCTATCGGGGAACTGAAAAATACAGTCGCCTTGCGAAAAGCGCGGGAACTGGAGGAAGGCCCTCCGCCGCCGCCCATGTTCGGCAATCAGGAGGTCGTCATAGACCCCGGCGCGGAGTTTAACCTGCCCGCCGAGTGTGGACGCGCGCTGGAACCGGTGATTGGAAAATACCTATCCGTCAAGATGGGCGTCCCGGTTTATAAGGATACGATGATGTACCAGCACCCGCATTACCCTTTCCTGCTGGTCAGCCTGGATTACATGGCCATTTGCCCCGACCCCCTGACCGGGGATCTAAACAGGCGCGTGATTGTGGAATGTAAAACCGTCACACACTGGAAAGAGGACGATGTGGCTTTCGGGCCGCTCTATCATCATATCATCCAGTGCCGCGCCGAGATGTGCGTGATGAACGCCGACGAGGCGATTATCGTCTATCTCTGCGACAACAATGACGGCAGCTTCTACGCCTACCGGATTTACCGGGATTACGGCATTGAGGCGGAACTGATCCAGCGCGCGAAAAACCTGTGGATGAACCATATCGCAAAGGAAATCCTTCCAATCCCCACCGTATCGTCTAAAACGGCATGGCGGGAGCTTGCGGATTACGCTTATTCCGACCGGCGCTATGAATTGCCGCAAGACCTCTCCGAGCAAAGACTGTCGGAACTGGCGCAGCGGTATATTGAGGCGAAAGCCGCGGCGGATAATCAGGGCAGCGCCTTTGACGATTCCAAAGCCACGCTGGAAGAATTGCAGTTACAGCTTGTACCCTTCCTGCTTTCGCAAAAGGAAGTGGTCTGCGGCGATTTGACGCTCCGATGGCGGCAGAAGTCAAGCCGCAGTATGGATTATAACGCTTTCAAGCTGGCGCATCCGCTGCTGTACGCAAAGTATGTAACGGAGAAAACAAACACCAGCTTTGAGGCGAAGGTGCGCAAACAAAAATCAAGCAGTTTGGAGGTGGCGGCGTGAAAGCAAAAAAGGACAGCGATAAAATTCTTTTCAGGCAAGTGGACGACACAAACACCGTCCAAATCCATATACCCGGCGATATGATGTCAAACTCTAAATATCTGTTTATCTTGGAGCTTTTGAAAATCAATAAAGACGATAAACAGATTGTCTTTACTGTCAGCGACCCTAAAATGATGCTGCTTGTCCGTGAATCCTTCCCATCGGAATATTACGAGCGGATAGAGATTATCAGCCCCGGCGCCTTACATCAGGAGGGGGAGCTGAAAAATGCAGGTTAAATGCACACACATCCGCACCCTCTGGCCGAAATCCGGCGCGGAGGAATCGGATTACATCATTGCCGTCTACCGCCCCGTCCCGTTCAGCGAAATCGAGGAGGAGTTTGTGGCGAAGGGCAATTCCCTGCCTACAGACCCCTATCTTGACGTAACCTTTCAGGGGAAACTCGTGCAGGACGAAAAGCGCGGCCCGGCTTTCGTGGTGAAATCCTATACCACCGCTGTTAAGAAGACCCGCGCCAGCGTCCTTGGATACCTTTCATCCGGCTTAATCAAGGGCGTCGGCCCCGAAATCGCAAAGCGGATTGTTGACGCCTATGGCCTCGACGCCATTGAGGTTTTGGAGAATGACCCCGAAAAGCTGCGCGAGGTAAAGGGTATCGGCGAGAAAACATTGGAGCAGATGATTGAAAGCCTGTACAACAACCGGGAAATCCACAGCATCATGAAATACCTGGGGCAGTACGACGTCAGTATCAACAAAGCCCGCCGCATCGTGAAAAAGTATGGCGCGAGGGCACTTGAAGTCGTAAAGAATGACATCTACCATCTTTGCGAGGTAGACGGCTTCGGCTTTATCACAGTGGACACGATGGCGCAAAAAATGAACCATCCGATGAACACCCTGCCCCGCGTCAAAGCGGCGGCGGAGTACACGCTGAAAGAGAACCGGGCGTCAGGGCATCTTTTCATGGAGCCCGATGATTTTCTCAAAGAGCTGAAAAAGAACCTGAACCACAAGGACGCCTCCTACAAGTTTGCCGAGGCCGACCTCCGGCCATTGGCGAACGAGGCGCTGGAGACGGAGAAAATCACCTATTCCAGCCGCAGTATCTATCTAACCAAGGATTACGGCTATGAGAAGGACTTTGCCGAAATCATGGCGGAGCGGATTTATGCCGAGCGCCACGCAGAACAGGAGGATATGTTAAACCTGCAAATAGCGGGCAGCGGTATCATGCTGTCACAGGAACAGGAAAAGGCGGTCAGGATGGCACTTACCCAAAACACCGCTATCATTACAGGCGGGCCGGGTACGGGCAAAACCACCGTCCTCAATACCTTTTTGCAGCTTTACGCAAAAATGAGTAAAGGGCGGGATGAGATTCTGCTGTGCGCCCCGACGGGCCGCGCCGCGAGGAAAATGTACGAAGCCACCGGCTATCAGGCGTACACCATTCACAAGGCGTTCGGCTTGGGTTCGGAGGACGATACACAGCATAGCGCAAAGAAATATTACGACCTTGTTGTGATTGACGAGTTCTCTATGGCGGATATGTGGATCAGCTATCAAGTGTTGTCCGCGGTCAGCCATAAAACCAAGCTGGTATTCGTCGGCGACGCCGCACAGCTTCCCAGCGTTGGCCCCGGAAATGTCCTGCATGAGCTGATTCAGTCGGGGGCAATCCCCACCGTCCAGTTAAAGCAGGTGTTCCGGCAGGCGCAGGGCAGCTCCATCGCTGAAAACGCAAAACGGATATCCGAGGCCAATCCAAACCTTGTGTACGACAATGACTTTATTTTCGTCCCCGCTGAAAACCAAAAGGAAGCGATGGGCTTTGTCTGCAAGCTGTACCAAAAGGCTGTTGCGGCGCTTGGGGTTGAAAAGGTGCAAGTGCTGACGCCGGTGCGCAAGCGCGGCGAATGCGGCGCCAACAACCTGAATGCCGAAATACAGCGGATGGTACAGGGCGACCCGGAGAAAGGCCGCAAGGTGTTCGACCGCTATTTCTGCGAGGGCGACCCTGTGATGCAGACCAAAAACGAGGGCGGCGTCAACAACGGTGACTTGGGCACCATCAGCGAGGCTTCCTATTCGGGAGTAAAGGTGAATTTCTACGGTCTGGACGGCTTGCGGGAATATGATGAGGACGGGCTGCGGATTTTGGATTTGGCCTATTCTGTGACGGTACACAAATCACAGGGCAGCGAGTATCCGGTCGTAATCTTCCCCATCCTGCGGGAACACGCCTTTATGCTCAACCGCAATTTATTTTACACGGCAGTAACCAGAGGCAAGAACCGCGTGGTGCTTGTTGGCAATCAGTGGGCTGTCCGGGAGGCCATCCGAAAAGTGGATACCCTGAAACGGCGCACTTTGCTTGCCGCGCGCATCCGGGCTAATTTAGGGCAATTGGAAGGGGTAGAGTTATGCGAATCAGAAGAATTAAGAAAATCCGCGTGACAAAAGGGAAAACACGCTATGCCATTGTATCCCGCCCGGTATATATAAGAACAATTAAATAAAAAAGGAGTTTTGCTATTATGACAAAGCGCGATATTATCAAATTTTTGGAGAGAAAGCAGAAGGAAAAGGCGAGCGCCGTCATGGACAGTTATCAAGCGAACCGCACACAGGTTTTACAAAGCATTTATTCCGAGCTGGAGCTTCCGGAGCTGGCGGACAAAATCCAGCCGCTTCTTGAGGAAGTCTCCCGCTTATGGGAGAACTGGAAGGCGAAGTTTGAAAAGCACGATGGCGTTGAAATCAGGAATTTTTACACCCTTGAGTATTGGCTAAACAGCTACGTCAACTCCGAAGGCGCCGCGTTCCAAAAAATAACCGAGGGGTTAAGGCCGGAAACGGCGGCAATGAAAAGTCTTTGGATAGACCGTGACAATCAGATGGAATGTGTCAGCAGCAATTACAATACGGTTATCAATACCGTTCAGCAAATGAAAACCGCAAAACAGGCGGCGCTCTATCTCAAAGAGCTTGGCTTTGACCTCTCCGAGCTGGAAAACCCTGCGGAGCCGGTGCAAACCGCCCTGATGATTCCGGTTAATACCCGGTTTCTGTTTACAGACGCCGCCTGATACTTAAAAGCCACCGGATATATCTATTAAGCGGACAGGACACGGTTTACTGCCGTGTCCTGCCATATTTTATTGAGCGGGGAGATGACGCTAAGTGGACTTATTAAACATTCATTTGTTGGCGCAGGAATTTTACGCGCTTGAAGCGGTATCGGCGTTGCTGTCGGGAACGCGGGATAATAATTTTGAACCCATGAGGCACAGCCACAGCCGATGGCGCAGGGACTTCGATGATTTCCGAAATGAATATAACCGGAGATTCGCGTCCGCGATATTCGACTATACCGTTTTAGTCGTCGCGGCGGAGCTTAGGCACTGCAAAGATAAGGCGTCACAGTATATCAATGATTATTATACTACATACCATTCAAGGGACGCCGTATATGAAGAATGCTCTATCTACCGGGCATACGACCTTTTGAATGCGGGGATTAGAATGTTCGACGCCGGAAGGGTTGATTGGAAAAAAGCATACGGCGGTGAAAAATGGAAACAGATTGCGCTCGCCGGACTCATGAGGGATAAAGTGACGGACTGTATCTTTATCGACCACTGCGTTGACTTGTCCCATAACAACAGCGTCTATTTCGATAAAGGCGCGGGGATATTCAATTTGCCAAACAGCGCGGGGTATAAAAGCTTTCTCGACCTCAAGCAATCCTGCGAACCTGAAACCTTAATCGCCGTCAAATGCGGGGTTAGATTTAATAAGCTTTTACAGCGGGCTAATAATCTGGGCGTAATTGCTGTGCAAGCTGCGGACGATCATTTTTGTAATAAAACCCATATTGACAACGCCGAAACGCTATTGCTCGGCTATCAACCCATTGAGTGGGGGGATAAGCGGCTGGATTGTTCCGATGGCGGCGTCATATCTGAAAACAGCTTTTTCTACAAGCAAAGGCGTGAAAGGTGTTATAACAGCGATCGCGAACGCGATGACATGCCAAACGCGGCATAGATTGGAGGCACTTATGAAAAGAAAGAAAAAACCGATGGACAGGAGAAATTTACAAAACGCGCCGCCATGCCATACAGGGCCGATTGAGGTCATCGAAAATTTGTTTTGCGGCAGTCAATATGAAGCCCTTGTCATGGCGTCGGCGCGGGTTAGGGTAGATACGCTGATCCCACTGCATATCTTAGACGCGGACATATGGAAAACAGGATTTCGCGGCGAGATTTTGTATTACCCCATAGAGGATTACAAGGTCTTGCCGGACGATGTTTTGGATGATTTGGTTTCAAAAATACTTGACAGGTTAAACCGCAATAAGAAGGTCGGCTTGTTCTGTCAGGGCGGGCATGGGCGCACAGGCTATGTGGCTTCCGTTGTGCTTGGCAAAATGGGTTACGACGACCCGATACAGTTTTTGCGGTCTAAATATTGCCGGAACGCCGTTGAAACCAGCGCGCAGGTCCGGCACATCGCGGGGGTTTTGGAAAAGCCGAAGCTTGCCCAAAAATACGCGGTTCAAGATAAATTAAGCCTATTGGATGATTATTGGCCTGATTTTGTTTTATATAAAATAGAAATGTCACAAAAATAAATGAAAAAGTGTAGCACCTAGAAGATGAACGGCGGTGGGTATACCACAAGCAGTCAAAAAAAGAAAATGTGGTAAACTGTATGG
>Ga0099364_10012903_pt1 | contig 11237 bp, 13 predicted proteins | sample TergutTh196P3_FD_73070 | JGI IMG/M metagenome (GOLD analysis project Ga0099364, IMG submission 73070) | Microcerotermes parvus P3 segment gut microbial communities from Pointe-Noire, Republic of the Congo - Th196 P3 | ecosystem: Host-associated > Arthropoda: Insects > Digestive system > Gut ... | reverse complement strand
CGCCTATCTCCTCGACTTCAACCTTACTGACATCCCCACCCATCTGCCGAATGACTTCATAGACCTTATTTTTTATGTCATAAAATGTCGCCACGCTATCCGAGTTCTCATCCACCAAAATCATCGCCACTCGATCCTCCTCGACAGGCACTTCCTCATCATTAAGCCCAGTACTCTTCGGCGAAACTTTGTTTATCTCATAAAGCGCAAACTTACCAAACCCATCCGCCAAATTCACCCCAGCCTTTTCTATCAAACTCGGCAACAAACTCTGCCTGTAATATTGCAACTCTGGGCTTATAGAATTAACCAACCTATACGAATTTTTAGGGTCTTGCCCAACACTCTCGAGAAACACCCCAGCCACAAAACTATATGTAAGCACTTCATTTGCCCCCATCCCCGACAAAACACTCCTGAGCTTCTGCTTAAAATCCCCCATACTATCGCGTTCAACCTGCTTTGCAGACCTCTTCGGCAAAATCATTGGTATATTATCATACCCCGTTAGCCGCCCAACTTCCTCCGCAATATCCTCCAGTATATGAATATCCGTTCGCCAATACGGCACAGCTATGTCTAGTTTTTCACCCTTAATCTTCACCCCAAATCCAACATTCGCCAATGTCTCAGCCATCTCGGAGGCCGCAAAACTCGTCCCCAGAATCTTATTTATCTCTTCCACACTCACATTCAACTTTACCGCCTCGTACGCAGAAGCGCTTTCGTAGACCTTGCTGAGAATTTCCATCTTGCTCTCATCTCTAAGCATCATCACCGCATCATCTATCACATATTTCGACAGTTCCGCCGGCTGACCCTTAGTAAACCTCGTCAACGCCTCACTGAAAATCCCATATCGCATCCCTGTCGATCTAATCGAATACAGATTGAATGTCGCCGCCTCAATCAAAATCCTCTCAGTATTCTCATCCACCGCCGTACTGCTTCCGCCCATCACTCCCGCAAGCGCCACAGGTGTTTTGCCGCTACAAATCACAATATCCCCATCAGTCATCTCGATCGTTTTGCCATCCAACAGCTCCATCTTCTCGCCATTCTTCGCGCTCCGCACCACAATCTCCGCAGTATCGCCCTTCCCGACTTCGAGCAGTTTATCATAATCAAAAAAGTGCAACGGCTGCCCTGTCAGGATCATTATATAATTAGAAATATCCACACTCTTGCTAATCGGCCTCATCCCACTTTTCACAAGCTTAATTTTCATCTCCGAAAGCAAAATCTTCTCGTTTTTTATCGGCGTGGCCGATGCCGAAGGCCCTTTAGGATACGTTGGCTGCCTTAAATCTACTCCAGCCCCCATCACAATCGCCCTATACGCCGCACAAAGCTCCCTATCTTCCACGTCAATCTTAATTTTCTCATCAGTCACCGGCAAGAGCTCTTCATTCTTTATCAGAAACTCCGGCGTCTCAAATTTCTTACCCAATATCCCCGCCACCTCACGAGCAAACCCGATCACCCCAAAAGTATCCGGTCTGTGCGTCAAGCTCTTATTTTCTATATCCAGCAAATAATCATTCAAATCCAAAACATCCGCAATAAGAGAACCCGGCTTCGCCTTCCAATTATTCAACTCCACAATCCCGCTCGTGTCATCCCCAAGCCCCAATTCATCAATCCCCGCCAGCATGCCATTGCTCATTTGCCCCCTGAGCTCCTTCGCTCCAATCACGAAAGGCTCCGCATCTCCATAAGTATTCGGCACCGTCGCCCCAGGCGGAATCCAAGCCGTCACCAGCCCCTTCCGCACATTTGGCGCTCCGCACACCACCTGGACCAACTCCTTCTCCCCTATATCAATCTGACAAATATTAAGTTTTGTCTCTGGAATCTTCTCGCACTCCTTGACTTCTACTACTATAATACCTTTATACCTCTTGCCAAGATCAATAACTTCCTCGACTTCCACCAACCTCGCCCCAATCACCTTCGCCAGCTCATGCGCGCTAACATCCCCCAAATCCACCAATTCCCTCAGCCAATTTACCGAAATAATCATCTTCTTGCCTTACCTTTCATAATCAGTCTTACCCCGTGCATCACGTCTTACCTTCCACACTCTGTCTTACTTTCTCGGCAATCTCATCTTCCGTCATCCAGTTCAGCTTATTCTCGCTCCCCATTGGCACCAGATGAACATGCGTATGCGGCACATCCACCCCGATAATCTCCAGCTTCGTCCTTAGCCCCGTCGCCTTTTCGAGAGCGCCTGCCAACTTATGAGCCACTTCCATCAACCGCCCAAACTCCTCAAAGGACATATCATAAAACTTATCCACCTCCGAACGAGGCACCACCAACAGATGCCCCGCGTGTTTTTGGTCAATATCCAAAAACGCCACCGCATCCTCATCCTCATAAACCTTCCGGCTTGGAATCTCGTTGTTGATTATCTTAGTAAAAATCGTACTCATTCTAGTCGCCTCCTCCAAATATCATCTGAAACAAAGTCTTTCTTTCCTGCCCATAACAAACAGCTGGACACAACTCACCAAAACATACATCCGCAGGAGGAGGCAAGCATTCACCATCCGCAAACTTCGACGCATCCGCCGTCAGCTCTCCCGTCGGAAAAGGCACGAAGAAAAACACCGCCAGCAGCGCCAAAACCACCACAACCCAGATTATCCTCCGCACAAACTGAATCATCGAAGCTCACTCCCTCGAGTTAGAAACCTAAATATCGACATCCTCATTTCCACAGTCATCACTTCACACGTCTGAGGAACTCCCGTCTCAGGACAGTCCTCTTGTACTGATACCGACATGAACGGCACTGCAAAAATCAAAACATACAACAAAAATAACCCCAAAGCAACGCCCACGCCAATAGCTACCCTCTTCACTATAATATTTCCCTTAATATTTTCCCACATTTTATCTAAACTCCTTCAAAAATCTTAACTTCCCACTCTCCAAATATCGAATATCATCAATCCCATACCTAAGCATAATCAACCTATCAACCCCACCACCCCACGCAAATCCCTTGTACTGGGAAGGATCAATCCCACCCATCTTCAGCACATTTGGATGAATCATCCCGCACCCAAGCATCTCCAACCACTCACCCCCCTTTCCTCCAAGCAATTTTGGCTTCTCAATCAAAAACTCCAAACTCGGCTCCGTGAACGGAAAATACGCCGGTTGCGTCTTGACCTTCAGCTCCTGCTCATAATACGCCACGAAAAACTCCCTCAGCACCGCAATCATCTGCCCCAAATTCGCATCTTTCGCAACATACACCCCCTCGCACTGATAGAAAGTATGTTCATGCGTCGCATCTGTATCCTCATTTCGGAAACACCGCCCATAGCTAATCGCCGCAATCTGCCCTTCCTTTTCAAGCTTATGCTTATTCGCCCGTAGTATCCTATTCTGCATAACGGATGTATGCGCTGGCGGAACAAACCCCTCCGCCGTTCGGAAAGTATCAAAATTATCTCTCGCTGGATGCCCCTTCGCAAAGTTCAAGCTATCAAACATATGAAATTCATCATCAATCTGCCGACTCTCCACCGCCTGAAATCCCATCCTCGCATAAATCTCTCGTATCCGATCAATCTCTGTCGTCAACGGATGCTTCGTCCCCTCCCGATAATTCAGCTCAAACAACTCCTGCTCTTTATTCACGAACGGCGCAGTCTTATCAATCTCCGGCAAATCCTCATCCAGATCCTTCTCAGCCTTCTTGCCCATTCGCTCAATCTCTTTGCGAAGCTCATTCAACTTCTGCCCTGCTTGGCCTCTTTCCTCCGCCGGAAGTTCCCGAAGCGCCGCATACGCCCCCTTCAATCTCCCATCTTTGAGCACAGCAGAAACCTCCCGACCTTTCCCAAGCTCAGCAAGCAACTCCTTCCTCAATTTCATCACATCCATAATTGCTCTAATTATACCACAACATAACAAGAAAAAGAAAAAGCCGGAACTTGCCCGACTTCATTCTTTCTTACAAACTATTCAATCACTCTCCCTTTCTTGCCACTCTCCGTCGACCAGATGCCAGTTATCTATACTGTGCACTTCACGCCTTTCGCCGTCTCCATACACCAGCACGCCAATCGTCGACCCTCTAGGGTCAAATTCCCTTGCAAATTCCACGCCATCTACCGAAATATCATAGCCGTCTATCGTTAGACCATCATCCGTCCACCCTCCGTCAAAATACTCCCAATCCCAATCGGGAATCTGAGTCTCATAAACGTATCGTGGATCTACCCTGATTTCAGTGACGCGCAGGCTCCCATTATCATATTCGTCGTAATATACCACAACGCCAATCTGGTTTTCCACCAAATCACTCATGGATATACCACTGTGAACAGAGCTACTTGGAAGACCCAGAAAATCATTCGGCAAATTCGGCAGGAAAAACGCCCACGAAAACATCGCAATATCCCAGGATTTGACGCTCATTACAAGCTCACCTTCACTCGACATCAAAGTCAATCTTCTCGCCTCTTCGTCGACTCCTGCAATTGTAACATCAATAATATTTCCTCCCCCAACTTTCTTCGGAGCAAGTATTTCATTGACGCGCGCCTGGACTTCCCAGTATCTGTGCCTGAGGAGATACAGCCGCTTCGGAAAATCATCAAACTGACCCCAAAGCACCCGCATCGCCAATTGTTCAGTAGTTTCCACCACCAGCCTCGGATCAATGTCCATAAGCAAAGGCTCGGACAAAATAACTATCCCATTTCGCCCCTCCGCAGCAATCGGAAATCTGTAAATTTCCCCGACTATCAGCTCAGAACGACCCGGACACCAAGCCCTCACGATTTCACCGAACAGTTTCAAGTCTACTTGATAAAAGTCACCCAGCCCTTGTTCGACTTGCGCCATCATCCCGGATAAATCATCCCCGACAATCTGCCCACCAGCAACCACGACATTTCCATCATCAATCACGAGCGTCAGATAGGCGTCTAAATACCCCACCATCCGCACATCCCTTATCCGCTGGCTCCCAAAGACAAACTCTGCCCCCGAATCCAGCCTGAAAAAGTGATTCTGATAAACTTCGCCGTACTCACTTGGCAAATCCCGAAACTCCTCATCCCAGATAAAAACCGAAATCTCCTCATTGTCAACATCTATCGTGTTTATGCTGACCTTGATCCGATAACGTCCATCTGGAAACTGGGTTTCTTCACCCGCTTCTTCAAGCAGATCGACAGCTTCGCTATGTCCATTTCCACAGGCCACAAGAAGGCCCGCCAGTAGTATGACCACTATCAAAATGCCCAGAACTTTCTTTCTCTTCATAGCAAACACTCTCCTTTCCATTTTTTAGCCCCCATCTGGGCATTTTCCCATTTTCTGGGTGTAGGTGTATAATAATAAAGGTTTGCAAAAAGTTTTGCACTAGCGCCGCAGGCCCCTTAAGAACCACACGATAATCACATTTTTCGGCTTACATTTCGGCCGCAGTTAAGATTATGATTAAACAGTTTATTAAACTACCATCAAATCTGGCGAGAGATAATCCTCCCATTATACATATTATAGCACACTTAGTCAAAAAAGTCAAGCAATTTGGGCTATTTAGGGGGTATTTTGTCTATAATCTACCTATTTTCAGTTTGGATTCACTTCAAACTGAAAATAACAATGAGAGTTTCTTTGTTAGTTTTCTTTTCCAAAGAAAACTAGGCCATTACATCACTGCAATAAACCCGAGAATCACCGCCCCCGCAATCGCAAACACCAAAACCACCCTCCAAACATACGGATTCTTCTCACTCTCGCTATATTTCTCCATATACGCCGAATCTTCCACCTCATCGCTCTCCGGCAACTCCAGCTTCTCACCCTCCCCGCTGTTCTCCGACGCCTTCCTTCGCATCTCCTCAGCAATCCGCGCCGACAACGCATCGTCCTCACCATAATCATTCTTCACCACTAGCCCCATAAAATTCCTTCCAGTCTACCCTTGCATTTTTCTTGATTCTATTATATCATATCCCTAGGAAACATTAACTAAGGAGGATCCTATGGCTCGCAAGAGAAGCACGCGCGGTGGGCAAAGCGCTGCAAAAGACTCATCGTCTAAAGCAGCAAAAACTACCAAGCCTGAAACCATAAAGGCTACGGAAACAAAGAAAGCACCTGCGAAAGCAGCAAAATCAGTGGAAACAAAAGTAATGGGAGCCGCGTCTCCAGCAGAAAAGACTAACGCTTTCAAGTCATTTTTCGCTAAAAAGTATGAGGGCAAAGAAAACGTCGACAGCCTCTTTGGGTCACCAAAGCTAGTCGCGGCTCTAGTAGCCGAAATTCTAGGCTCGTTTATCTTGGTTATGGTCACTTTGACAACCCAAGCCAGCCCGTTGTTCGTCATGTTCGGTGTTTTGGCAGCCGCTCTTTTGGCTTACAAAATCTCCGGCGCAATGCTTAACCCAGTAGTTACATTGGGTGCATTGGTTACTAGGCGCATCTCGGCCATCCGCGCTTTGTTCTACATCATCGCACAAGTTCTAGGTGCTATGTTGGCCTACATCGCACTCAAGGCCTTCCTCGGCGCCGCAGTTGAGGATTCAATGACTGGCGCTCCAACCATCTACTCAATGATCTCCATTCCAGAGGGTCGCCTTGGCCTCGTCTTTGCCATTGAAGTCATCGGCGCAGCGATCATCACTCTGTTCTTTGCCCGAGCTATCCAATCAAGAAAGAGTCTCTACACCTTCGGCGCTATCTTCGCAGGTGGTGTATTCGCGGCTACAATCTTCGCCATGAGCGCTTCAAGCTACATCGGCACAGGTTTTGCTATTAACCCAGCCCTAGCTGTTGCCATGGAAGCATTCACCAAAGTCCCAGAGAACTTTGGCGTCAACGCTCTAGCTTATATCGTCGCTCCACTAATCGGTGGTATCATCGGTTTCATCGTCAGCGACCTTATGACCCGAGCAGCCAACGCCCAAGAGGCTTAACCCTCTGCCATCCTTGGGCTTGGCCTGAGGATCCAGAACAAGAAATCCCATACCAACCTGGCATGGGATTTTCTTTATCCCAACATTAGCGCAAACCAATACCGAAGGTTCCCTGTGAGCAATCAAGTTATCCACAGCCCACCTGTAAGTTTTCCACAACACAACGCCATCCCCCAAAATATGCCCTAAAAGCCCTTGACTTCACGATTTTTTCGTGTATACTAAAGATAATTGAACTGGCAATTAATGATTGCTAGGGATAGAAACAAAAATTAAAAAACTCCTGTAATTATATACGGAGAAAAGGAGAAAAAATGAAAGCAACAAAAATTATAGCTGGTCTTAGCGTAGTCGCAGCTTTGGGTGCAGCAGCAGTGCCACTCAGCGCTGTAGAGGCCTCCCCAGCAACGGCAACCGAGAACATCAACGTTATCGTAAACAGCGCACTATATCTAAACGTTGACGGTCTAACTACTACGACTGAAGGCGTAGGTGTAACAGACTTGACAAACTTGTCTGACGTAGTCCGCGCTGGATCAACCAATAGCACAGGTTACTCGCTTTACATGTCTGCACCAACCACAGCTGATATAAACCTAGCCAATGGGAACAATATAATCCCAGGGTCTGCGACTGTGGCAACTCCAGGCCTCGGAACTGGTGTTCCAGGAACCAACTACTCTGGTGGTAGCTATACATGGGGCATCAACTCTACTGCCTTCTCGAGCACTGGTGGATGTACGAACTGGTCAATTCCTACTCCATCTAGCATAGCTGACTGTACAGCTGGATCTACAGTAACTCAGCCAGCTTGGACAAACCCAACCATGCCAACCACAACTTCGGCTTTGATCGCTTCGACAGCTGCAGCTAACGGTGCTTCGATAGGAGCTTCTAACGCTTACTCCATCCGATATGGTGTAACGATTGCAACTGACCAGCCAACTGGTACATACACCGCACAGGTTCTCTTCACTCTAGTTGACAACCCTTAATTAGAGACAAGAATTTTCTCCGCAAAGCCTCCATACTATGGAGGCTTTTGTGGCTCTTGTCTTTACTACCCCCTCGCAACCTCCGCTTTACCACCCCCGCAGCCTCCCCCGCTATCCCCATAGCCCCCTTGCCACCCTCACGCCCCCCTGTCATCCTCGGGCTTGACCCGAGGATCTAGAATATCGTGCTATAATTAGAACATGAAAGACTTATCAATCATTATTAAAGGTGGGAACAAAGACAAAATCTATCGCACACTCTATTCCATAATGTGCCAATCCGCCGATTGGGGGAAGCTAAAAATCATCGTCCACGAGGCGTCCGTACCAAAGTCCATCAAGAACATCCCCCTAGACTATACCGTCTCCGAGACCTACAGAATCACCACCCCCTTCGTAATGTATTTTGAGGCTGGCGACTGTTTTTCCGCCAACGACAGCCTCTGGTTTATCCAGCGTGCCATAAAGGAAAACCCAGAAGCTTGCACCATAAGCACCGAATTTATTGAAGAGGCCGTCAACGGCAACCAGGCCTCCATCCAACAATTCCCCAACAATACCGACGCCCCCTACGGCAAAATCCTCTCCAAGCGTGCCGCCGGTAAAGCTGGCGCCGAGAACTGTGAACCCGTTTTCGTTAAGCAAGTAACATACATCAAGCGTACCGAAATCGAACAGAAAGCCATCGCTTCTCCGAAATTATCAATCGTTATCCCCTATTTCAAGGACGACGAAAAGCTCCTCTTCCGCGCCCTAGCCTCCATCGAGACCCAATCTTCCATCAACTTTCATAACATCGAAGTCTTAGTCTGTATCGACACCAAGGGCAATACCAAGGTCAAGCGCCTCATCGACAAAAACCACTTCTCGTTCAAAATCGACTTCTTCGAACGCTAAGGCCCCAACTCCCCAGGCCAAAACCGCCAAAACGGCGTCAACAAAGCCTTCGGCGACTTCATCATGTTCCTCGATTGCGACGATTGCCTCCGCGACGCCACCACCCTCGCCTTCATCCTAAGCCAAATCTCCACCCACAAAGACACCGACCTCTTCCGCCTCGGCACCTTCCGCGAGCTCGACGACGGCAGCTTTACGCCAATCGACTGCACCAACGAAACCTGGCTCCATGGCAAAATCGTCCGCCGCGACTTCCTCCGCCAAAACAACATCCGCTTCTCCGAAGAACTCATGTGCAATGAAGACATTTATTGGAACCTGCGCCTTTCTACCTTTAGCCCCAAGACTATCAACATCCCCACCGAAGTCTACTTCTGGCGCAATAACCCCGACTCCCTCACTCGCGCCCTTGGAGCAGAAGATTTCATAGCCCGCTATTTCCACGAATACATCAAGGCCCGCCACTATGGCCTCCGCGACGGCAAACCCATGAGCGACGGAACAGCCAACCGCATCATCCAAACCAGCGTCTATTCCTTCGTCATAATCAACTCATCCGATATGAACAAACGCCCCGAATTTAAGGCCCTCGCCGAAGAAGCCTTCCGCGCCTTCATCAAGGACTACCGCTATATTTTTGACCAACATAATCAACCCGAGAAAATCGAACCATACTTTTTGTCAATGATCCAAGCCCATCTCGGCAAGCTCCAATACCGCATCTCCCTCTTCGACTGGCTCGACTCCATCACCCCCAAAGACTACCACAAGCCCGAGAAAGCCAAAAAATCCAAATAGCCCAAACCCCTAAGACACCCCAAAATAGTTGCGCCTGATTAGAATGTATGTTATAATCATATTATGAAAAAGAAGGTGGGGAAGAAACGCTCTAGCTCGGCTAATAGCAAAAAGCCAATAGTAACAAATGATATTCGCGTCGCCAACTTAACCAAATCTTTCGGCACCCTACGCGCCATCTCCGACGTTTCCTTCACAATCCAACCCGCCTCCATCACCGGCTTCCTCGGCCCCAACGGCTCCGGCAAAACCACCACCATGAATATCCTCCTCGGCTTCATCCGCCCCACTTTCGGAATAGCTAAGTTAAACGGCCACAAAATGTCTCCGGATAGTACCGCCGCCCGACGAGAAATCGGCTTCGTCGCAAGCAATACCGCGCTTGACAACAACTTCACCGTCTGGCGAGAACTAAAATATTTTGCTCGCCTCTCCGGCAAGAAAGTCAAGAACGACGAAATCATATACCTGGCCAACAAACTCGGCGTAGACCTAAAAGCCAAAATCAAGAAACTCAGCTCCGGTAACCGCCAAAAGGTCGCACTCCTCATCGCCCTCCTCGGCAAGCCTAAAATTCTAATCCTGGACGAACCAACCAACGGCCTCGACCCGCTCGCCGTCGCCGAATTTAAGCTAATCCTGCAAGATCTCCGCAGTAGTGGCACAACCATCTTCATCTCGTCCCACATCCTCTCCGACATAGAAGACATCTGCGACAACTTCCTCTTCATCAGAGATGGGCGAATCGTAACCCACAAATCCAAAGCCGAGCTTCTCGCCCTTTCCCCCACCATAGTCACGCTGGATGCGGACAAAGTCTCCGACATTGTTTATGCCGTCAAAAATGCCTACGGCGACAAGGTCAAGATCGAAATACCCGAGTCGGGCGGCCTATACCTCACTGTTCGTAGCGGCAATGACATCAACCCTCTCATCAAAAGCCTCAGCAAACACAAAATCTCCAACCTGCAAATACGACCCGAATCCCTCGAAACAGTCTTCATGCTATTTTTCAAACCAGATAGTCGAAACGACGATGACGAAATCGCCAAAGCCTACCAAATCCTCGTCCAAGGAGCAGAGGATCTTAGAAAAGCCAAAAAGGCAACCGCCAAGGAGGCCAAGAAATGACCATCCTCCTAAAAACTCTACGCGCTAGTTGGCTGACGATTCTCCTCTGGTGCGCTGGCATTTTCGCCCTCAACCTGCTCCTGGTTCAAGCCTTCCCGGTGGTAAAAAGCCTCTTTGAAAACCCTGCCGAACCCTTGCCCGCCCTCCTAAACCATTGGCTCGGCAGTGGCACGGCATGGGAAAGCCTCAGCGGCTTCATAAGCACCATACTCATCAGCCAAGTATCCATCGTCATCGTGATCTTCGCAATCATTTTCTCCCTATCCATTTTCGCTCGAGAAGAACGAAACGGCCTGATGCAAACCCAGCTCGCCAAATCAATATCCCGAAAAACCTACTTCTGGCAAAAATATTTCGCACTTGTCTTTACACTTATCCTCCTCTCTGCCTCCTACTACGCTGGAATTTTCGTCGGCACCATAATCCTCGGCGATACCTCAGTCGGTCTTGCCGACCTCTGGCA
>Ga0099364_10012902_pt1 | contig 11237 bp, 9 predicted proteins | sample TergutTh196P3_FD_73070 | JGI IMG/M metagenome (GOLD analysis project Ga0099364, IMG submission 73070) | Microcerotermes parvus P3 segment gut microbial communities from Pointe-Noire, Republic of the Congo - Th196 P3 | ecosystem: Host-associated > Arthropoda: Insects > Digestive system > Gut ... | reverse complement strand
AAACCGATAACCCGTTCGGCGATGTGCCTGATTGGGCTTCCCCCTATGTCGGGTACGCCGCCGCAAATAACATCACACAGGGCAGGAGCGCTACGGTATTCGACCCGGATGGCGTTTTGGAAAACCAACAGACCGCCGTATTTCTCTACCGCGCATATGTTGCGTGGCGGTAAAAGCTAACCATATGGAACTTACTATCACAAAATATATTTGCAAAAACTTGAAAAAGTATTGCATTTGCTGTTTGGTAGTGGTAAAATAGCTGTCCGCATATGAATATGATGCGGGTTGTGGGGCGAAACCTGCATCAGTTGACAAAAAGGTGGTGAAAAAAATGGCCAATATCAAATCAGCTTCAAAAAGAGTGATTACCTCGCAAAAGGCGGCCGCGAAAAACAAGTCGGCGAAGTCGCTTCTCAAAACGAACTCCAAGAAATTTGATGCCGCAGTAACCGGAGGCGATAAAGCGACTGCAGAACAGGCATACAAAACCGCTGTAAAATCAGTCGATCATGCGGCGACCAAAGGTCTTATCCATAAAAACAAAGCTGCTCGCAGAAAAAGCAGTATGACACGTAAGCTTAACAGCATGGTGTAATTCATTATTTGTATGATTCACACCGGATTGCCGTGCCTCATCATCTATCAGTACAAAATGGGAAATTGATGATATTTTCTTCAGTTTCCTGTTTTTACCTTTAGACACGAATACCTTTTGGGTAAAATGCCTTGATTATTTCGCTTTTTTTTGATATCATACCATCGTTGTTTCCATTGTTGTTTTGAAAGGAAGATGCTATGAATACGGCAGCCGATGTATGGAACAGGGTCTTGGATACTCTCAGAGCCGAATTGACTGATACAGCTATTTCCACATGGTTTGACGAATGCCGCGCTGTAGAGATCACTCGTAACTGCCTTTATCTCCATACCCCTTCAACATTCAAGAAAGGCATCATCAAGGATCGTTTCGCTGTGGCTATCAAATCAGCGTTATGCGACCTTTTCTCGGGTGATTTTGATTTTGTGGTTCTTGATGATATCGAATATGAAGCGATGATCGCCATGTCGGAAGAAGCGAAGAATGCCGTTACTCAAGACTATACTTTTGAGCAATTCATCGTAGGCAGCACAAACAAATTCGCTCATGCGGCAGCGCTTGCCGTTGCCGAGGGTCAACAGGGCAAAAACTATAACCCACTTTTCATCTATGGCGAGTCCGGCCTTGGCAAGACACATCTGTTACACGCGATCCGCCATTCTGTTAAGAGCAAATTCCCGCAATACAACATCGTTTATGTCAAGGGCGACGACTTTCTAAACGAGCTTATTACCGCGCTTCAACACGGCAAGAATATTGATTTTAGAGAGAAATACCGGGGCGCCGATCTTTTCCTGATGGACGATGTTCAGTTTATAGCAGGCAAAGTCCACACCCAAGAGGAATTCTTTCATACTTTCAACACTTTACACGAGCTGGGCAAACAAATCGTTTTCACATCGGATAGGCCACCAAATGAGATATACACTCTTGAAGACAGGTTGAGATCAAGATTTGAGTCAGGCTTGCTTGCTGACATTCAGCCTCCCGATGATGCTTTGCGTGTCGCGATCATCAAAAACAAATCCGAACAGCTTGGTGTCATTCTTCCCGAGGAAGTCGTAGACTATATAGCTGATAACCTGACCTCAAATATCCGTCAATTAGAAGGGGCGGTCAAGCTCATCATAGCTTGTAAAGACCTTATCGGCCAAGAAATCTCAGTCGATATTATCAAAGAACGCCTCAAAAACCTTATCCGCGAGCATCAGGAATTGGCTAAAAATGTGGATGTCATCATCAATGAAACAGCCAAGTTTTATATGCTCACATCGGATGACCTCAAAGGTACAAGCAGGACACGAAACACCGCCCAAGCTAGGCACACGGCCATGTATCTCATCCGCAAACTGACAAACCTCTCCCACAAAAACATAGGCTCGCTTTTCGGCGGGCGTGACCATACCACTGTCATGTCCGGCATAAAACGCGCGGAAGAAGGCATTAAAAAATCTCACGAATATTCAAAAATCATAAGAGACCTTACATCGAATATAAAATCTAAATACTAATGCAGCCTGCGGACTGCAATGACATCCATCTTATCCACTGCAAATACAGTTGATACTTTGTGGATAATCGCAATCAGCAAATTCTATGTGGAAACCGCTCATTGTTTTCCACATTCCAAAAATGCCAAAAACCCGCGCCGCCAATACCTTTTTCAAAGTTTTCCACATAAATTTCTAATACTACAAATACTTCTAAAAAATATTATTTATTATTATATATTTCTGTCTATTAACTTACAGATCAAAATCACAAATCAAAATCAATAAAACATCTGTAAGTTAATAACGCCGTTAGAAATTATAATATTTTGATATATAGAAAAACCTTTAAATCTTTTTAAGCTTGTAAAGTTTTTTGAATGAAAGGATCGTATTATGATTTTTACTTGTGAAAAATTGCCATTATTATCTGCCATACTTACGGCATCACGTGCCGCTGCGGCAAAAAGCACAGTGCCTCTTTTGGAAGGGTTATTGGTTGAAGCTGAGGATGACAGCATTAGGATTTCCGGATATGACCTCAGGACAGGCATTGTGACAACAGTCTCCGCAGATGTCACTGAAAGAGGCGGGATTGTCCTGAACGCGCGCCTGTTTGGTGAGATAATAAGAAAAATGCCGGGAGACGAAGTGACTGTTTCTGTTAATTCCGGTTATGTAGCTTTGATAAAAAGCGGATTGTCTGAATTTGAAATACTTGGTTCGCCTACATCAGACTATCCCGAGCTTCCGACGGTAGATATGCAGGATTCCATTGAAATCGGCGAGGCCATGCTCAAAAAAATGATTTCGCAGACAAATTTCGCGGTTAGCGACAATGAATCGCGCCCTATCCACACAGGAGCGTTATTTGAAGTCAATGAAGGTTATCTCACAATCGTTGCTGTTGATGGGTTCAGGCTCGCGCTGCGCTGTGAGGAGTTGGATGCCGCGAAACCGCAAGGTTACAGCTTTGTCGTGCCGGGTACTGCCTTGAGCGAGATTGAGAAGATAGTATCCGATGGGGATGAGGTAGTTACCATAACCCTCGGCTCAAAACATATAGTATTTTTGATTGGCGAGACTACGCTTATCTCGCGCAGGCTTGAAGGTGAATTCCTTAATTACAGGAACTCAATACCGCAGAACAGCCCATTTAAGCTAAAGATAAACAAAAGCGAACTTATCGAAGCGGTTGAGCGTGTCGCGCTTATCATTGATGATAAGATGAAAAATCCTGTCAGGTGCGTTTTTGGCGATAGTGTTGTAAATCTTTTTGCTGTTTCGCCCCTCGGAAAAGCGAGTGATGAGTGTCCTATGGAGGGTGCTTGCGAGGATTTGGAAATAGGGTTCAATGACAGGTATTTGCTTGACGCGCTCAAAGCCGCGCCCGCAGATGAGGTTATTATTGAGCTTAACACAGGTATCAATCCATGCGTGATCTCCCCTTCGGACGGCAGCAGCACTTTTCTGTATATGATACTTCCCGTCAGGCTGAAATCATATGAAAGTTAGGCTTGGTGGGGTCAAACGTGTTCGAATCACCGGTGAGTTTATTAAACTTGACGCGCTCTTGAAATACGCGTCTGTTGTTATGACAGGTGGCGAGGCGAAAATGATGATTCAATACGGAGATGTTTTTGTGGGTGATGAACAATGTTTGCAGCGCGGCAGGAAAATCCGTCGGGGTGATGTTGTTAAGATTGTTGGAGTCGGTGCGCTTATTGTTATATGATAGTAAATGAAATATTCTTGGACAGTTTTCGCAATTACAAGAGCGTGACTGCGCGGTTTTGTGATGGGGTAAATGTCATACTCGGGCGGAACGCGCAAGGGAAGACCACACTTCTTGAAGCTGTTTCATATCTTGCGGCGGGGCGTTCGTTTCGTTTGGCGGCGGATAAAGACCTTATTGCTTTTGATAAAGAAAACGCGTGTATTCGGGCGAATATTCAATCCGGCGGGCGTGAACAGACCATTCAGGCTCGGATTATCCGTGGGCGCAGGCGTGAAATATATGTCAATGATGTAAAGATCAATAAGGTTTCTGAGCTTGCCGGTAGGTTGTCCGTAGTGGTTTTCGGGCCCGATGACCTCAACATTGTAAAAGAAGGCGCGGCGGTCAGGCGCAAGCTGTTAGATTACAGCCTCTCACAGCTCCGCCCCGGATATCTTGCGGCGTTGACGGAGTTTAATAAGCTGTACGAGCATAAGACGCGTATATTGCGCGATTATCGCGAAAAACCATCGTTGCTTGAGCTGCTTGATGATTTTAATCATCGGCTGGCGGAACAAAGTGCAAGGCTTATATATTACAGGTCGGCGTTTTCGGAAAAACTCAAAACCGGGGCGGCGGAGATACACAAGGAATTTTCGGGCGGCGCGGAGAGCCTTACGATACATTACAAAACCGTGGGCGGCATGGACCCCCGAGGAAAAAACGCGGAAGAATTGCTGCCGTTTTTACTGGAACGTCAACGAGAAATGAAACAAGCGGAGCTAAAAGCCGGTTTATGCCTGTCGGGTGCACATAAGGATGATTTGGAGATAGAGATAAACGGGGCATTGGCGCGGAAGTTCGCATCGCAAGGCCAAGCGCGGACTGCTTCGGTTTCAATAAAACTCGCGGAGCGTGATATTCACCATAATGACAGAGGCGAGTGCCCGATACTGCTTTTGGATGATGTGTTTTCAGAGCTTGATGCCGCCAGACAGCGATTTATACTTGCCAGAATAAATCAGGGGCAGGCCCTTATCACCTGCTGTGACGAGAATGTCGCCTCTGCTGTTTCGGCAGGGGTCGTGCTGAGAGCGGAGAATGGGGAACTTCTTACTTCAATTAGGAGTTAGGAATGAGGAATTAGGAGTTACGAGGGCAAAATTCCCCTCTGGGGAGGGGGTCGGAGCATGACCGCTGCCAGTGGCAGAAGAAGGAAATGTGACGACGTCAAACGCGAGGTAAGCACAAACGAAGTGAAGTGCGAACCCGCAAGTGCAGACTGGAGGCCACCGTAGGGACGGGGTGGTTCTGCGAGGCGAAGCCGAGCAGAGGGTTCCCCCGCAGGAGTTCAGATTTTTATGTATTTGCATCTTGGTCAGAATACTGTTGTGGCGGAGGAAACTGTTCTCGGTGTTTTTGACCTTGATAATACGACGGGGTCGCATATCACCCGTGATTTTTTGAGAGAGGCTGAAAAAGACGGTCGGGTCATTGCGGTGACGGATGAGCTTCCGAAATCCTTTGTGCTTTGCGGCGATGAAGATGGGCAGCGGGTTTTTTTGTCACAATTATCTACACAGACATTACTGAAACGTTCTGTGGAAAATGAGTGGAAGATGGCAGAGTGAGAAAGAGGAAAAAGTATGATAGATGAAAAAGGCAATCAGGGCGAAATAATCACTGAAGAATACGACGCATCACAGATTCAGGTGCTTGAAGGGCTTGAGGCGGTACGGAAAAGGCCGGGTATGTATATCGGTTCGACCTCATCGTCAGGGCTTCACCATATTATTTATGAGGTAGTAGATAATTCTATTGATGAAGCGTTGGGCGGGCATTGTACCGAAATATCCGTGACGATTGGCGCGGAAGGCACGATCACTGTTGTGGATAATGGGCGCGGGATTCCGGTCGATACACAGGCACAGACAGGCACATCCGCGCTTGAAGTGGTTTTTACCGTCCTCCATGCGGGCGGCAAATTTGGCGGGGGCGGCTATAAAGTGTCCGGCGGCCTGCACGGGGTCGGAGCGGCGGTTGTAAACGCTTTGTCCGAATGGCTTGTGGCGCGTGTATATAAAAATGGAAAAATCTATGAAATGAAGTTTGCGCGGGGCGTGATCTCAAAAGAGCTGACTATTGTCGGCGATACCGACAGGGTTGGCACGGAAGTCACATTTATGCCCGATCATGAAGTTTTTGACGATATTGAGTTTAATTATGAAACATTACATAAACGTATGCGCGAGCAGGCGTTTCTGAATGCCGGGCTGCGGATTACGACTCGCGACGAGCGCCCCGGCAGAGAAGCGGAAGACACGATGTATTATGAGGGCGGGATAATCGAATTTGTCGAGTATCTCAACCGCAATAAGACACCGTTGCATGACAATGTCATCTATGTTAGCGGCACGCAAAATGACTCGATGGGGGAAATCGCCCTGCAATATTGCGGCGATGTGTTTAACGAGTTTCTGCTGAGTTTCGCGAATAACATAAACACAGCGGAAGGCGGTATGCATGAGACAGGCTTTAAGACCGCGCTCACAAGGGTTTTGAATGATTACGGCAAGAAAACGAATATGCTCAAAGGTGATGATAAACTATCCGGTGAGGATTGCCGCGAGGGTATAACCGCCGTTATCTCCGTTCGGCTGATGGACGCGCAGTTTGAAGGGCAGACCAAATCAAAATTGGGCAACAGCGAGATGAGAGCGTTGGTTGACGGGATTATCTCTGAAAAACTCGGTACTTTTTTTGAGGAAAACCCATCAGTCGCGCGCGCGATAATGGATAAGGCACTCACAGCCTCCAGAGCCAGAGAGGCGGCGCGAAAAGCGAGGGACAATATCCGCCGCAAGAACGCGCTCGAAGGTATGGCGCTTCCGGGTAAGCTGACGGATTGCAACGAGACAAACCCTGCCCTCACTGAGATATATATCGTTGAGGGGGACAGTGCCGGGGGCAGTGCCAAAGGCGGGCGTGACAGCCGGTTTCAGGCGATCCTGCCGCTTTGGGGTAAGATGCTGAATGTGGAGAAAGCGCGTGTTGACAAGGTCTACGGTAATGAAAAACTTACGCCCGTAATTACCGCGCTCGGAGCGGGTATAGGTGAGGAATTTGATGAATCGAAACTGCGTTACCATAAGGTCATAATTATGGCTGATGCCGATGTTGACGGCAGTCATATCAGAACATTGCTTTTGACATTCTTCTTCCGTTTTATGCGGCCGCTTGTCGAGGGCGGATATGTTTATGCGGCACAACCGCCGCTGTTTAAACTCACGCGGGGTAAAACTTCCCGTTATGTTTTGGATGAAGAAGAATTAGAGGCCGCGCTTACGGAGATGCGGGGGGAAGACGGTAAAGGTAAGGTAGACCTCACCCGCAACAAAGGCCTTGGTGAGATGGACGCGCATGAGTTATGGGAAACGACGATGAACCCGGAAACACGTGTTCTGAAACGGATAGAGATGACGGACGCGATCCTTGCCGACCAAGTGTTTACTGTCCTGATGGGTGAAAAAGTCGAGCCAAGAAAAGAGTATATTGAGAAAAACGCGAAATACGCGGTTGATTTGGATACATAGGTTAGGGGTTTTGTTAAATTAGAAATGATAATGCAGAATTGAGAAATAGAGGGATATAATATACTTTAATTGACTACCGCATTTCTGCATTCTGCTTTATTATTTATAATAGATTTCTGCATTCTGCATTATGGTTTATTATTTTGCGGTCGAAGACTGCGTTAGTATTTAGGGGAGAGAGTTTATGCCAAAGAAGGAAAAGACGGGGGATATCAGTTACCCTGAACAGAAAATAATTGCGGCGCCGCTTGAGAAGGAGATGGAGACTTCGTTCTTGACTTATGCGATGTCTGTAATTATCAATAGGGCGCTGCCGGATGTGCGTGATGGGCTCAAGCCTATCCATCGCCGCATTTTGTATACAATGCATGAGAGCAACCTAACGAGTGATAAGCCTTTTCGCAAGGCGGCCACGGCGGTCGGCGACATCATGGGCCGTTATCACCCGCATGGCGATCAATCGATCTATGACGCGCTCGTCCGTATGGCGCAGGACTTTTCGATGCGCTGTATGCTTATATCGGGTCACGGCAATTTTGGCTCGGTAGACGGCGACCCACCGGCGGCGATGCGTTATACCGAGGCGCGGCTGTCAAGAATTTCTGATGAAATGCTGCGTGATATCGACAAAGATACGGTTGACTGGGTTCCGAATTATGACGAGACGCGCAAGCAGCCGATGGTTCTGCCGAGCCGGTTTCCCAACCTTCTTGTTAATGGTTCAAGCGGTATAGCCGTTGGCATGACGACTAACATCCCGCCGCATAATCTCACAGAGGTGATCAATGCGGTTATCTGTGTAATGGATAATCCTGACGCAAACCTAGACGATATCATGGAGCATTTGACCGGCCCTGATTTCCCGACAGGTGGGATAATCATGGGCAGAGCCGGCATGAGGGCGGCATACGCCACAGGCAGGGGTAGTGTCAGGGTTCGCGCGCGCACAGAGTTTGAGGAGTTTTCTAACGGGCGTACACGTATTGTTGTGACGGAGCTTCCCTATCAGGTCAACAAAGCGCGTTTGCTTGAATCAATAGCAGAGAACGTAAAAAATAAACGTATTGATGGCATTTCGGCAATGCGTGACGAATCTGACAGAGACGGTATGCGTATCGTTATCGAAATGAAGCGTGATGCCAACGTGCAGGTTGTCCTGAACCGCCTGTATGCGCAGACGCAAATGCAGACGACATTCGCAATCGTTATGCTCGCGCTTGTTGACAATCAATCACAGCCGAGGATTCTTTCTTTGCGCCAAATGCTGGATGAGTATATAACCTTTCAGCGTGAGATAATCCGCCGCCGCACGGAATATGAGTTGAGAAAAGCCCGTGAACGCGCCCATATACTCGAAGGTTTGCGTATAGCGGTCGATAATATTGACGAGGTCATCCATATAGTCCGCACCAGTTATGATAACGCGAAAGAACGGCTGATGGAGCGTTTTCAACTTTCGGAAGTTCAGACTCAGGCCATATTGGAAATGCGCATCAGGCAGCTTCAAGGGTTGGAGCGCGATAAAATAGAAAAAGAATACGCCGAGCTTCAGGAGAAGATCGCGTATTATCTTACATTGCTTGCTGATGAAAAACTGATCGATGCTGTTTTGGTTGAAGAACTTACCAAGATCCGCGACAAATTTGGTGATGAAAGGCGCACGGAAATCGCGATAATCGAAGATGAAATCGATGTGGAAGACCTCATTGACGAGGAGGAATGTGTCTACACATTGACTCATGCCGGGTATATCAAACGTATGACCGCAAACACCTACAAAGCGCAAAAACGCGGCGGCAAGGGTATCACGGCGATGAAAACACGCGAGGAAGATTATGTCGAGACATTATTTACGGCATCAACACATGACTATATCTTGTTTTTCACCAATCAAGGCAGGGTCTACCGCAAAAAAGGGTATCTGATCCCGGAGGCGGGGCGTCAGGCGAAGGGGACGAATATCGTTAATGTCCTGCCGATTATGCCCGGTGAAAAAGTGTCCGCGATGATACGTATGCGTGAGTTATGCGAAGATGAATATCTCGTTATGGTGACACGGAACGGGACAGTCAAACGTATGTCAAAATGTGCGCTGAAACACGTAAGGAATATCGGGATTCGCGCCATCACGATTGGTGATGACGACGAGCTTATCTCAGTCCGTGATACAGATGGGGAGCAAAAGATACTGATCGCGACACAAGAGGGGATGGCGATTTGTTTCAATGAAACCGATGTCAGGCCTATGGGCAGAACTGCGGCGGGCGTACGCGGGATCCGTCTGCGCAAGGGTGATGTTTGCATCGGCGCGGCGCGGGCGAGAGAGGGCGGATGCCTGCTCACGGTTACAGAAAACGGTTTTGGCAAGCGCACGGAGATAACGGAATATCTGCGCGGCAATGACGGAGAGGCGCAGAGCAGGGCGGGGCTTGGCAAAAAGAACTACAAGATTACGGAAAGGACGGGAAAAGTCGCCGATATCAAAGTGGTAGACGACAATGACGATGTGCTTATCATCTCCGATGACGGCACGATAATCCGTATGGCGGCGGCTGATATCAGCATATATAGCCGCTCAACGCAGGGCGTACGCCTGATGCGCTTGCCTGAAGATATGCGGGTCATTTCTATCGCCCGCACGGAGAAGGAAGAAGACAGCGAGATAGTGGTTGAGGAGTAGGTGATGCAAAACAAATATAACATGACAGTTGAGCAAAACATATTCTTAGCCAAGCGCAACATCATAGACAGTATTTACAAAAGCGCCCGTCTTGAAGGGCTGAACGTGACGTTCCCGAACACTGAGGCAATAATAAACGGCGGCATCGTATCCGGGCTCAAAGCCGATGAAATAGTCACAGTCAACAATCTCAAACATTCATGGTATTTTGTGTTCGACAATATCGACCACCCCACAAACTACCCTTTCATCTGCGAACTCAACAAAATGGTTGGCGCAAACCTGATTTACAAAGCAGGGCAGATACGCAATTTTCCCGTGAGCGTTGGTGAGTATATCCCGCCGCTGCCCATTGAGGTTGACATCAAAGACGAAATTAACGCGGCGCACGGTATAGGCAACACAACGGAACGCGCTGTAACGCTGATGTTAAACCTGATGCGGCGTCAGATATTCCCGGACGGCAACAAAAGGACAGCCATGCTTGCCGCAAACCATGAGATGATCAAGAACGGTGCAGGCATCATTTCAGTTCCGCTGACGCAAATCCAAGCTTTTTCCGAGCATTTGTTTGAGTTCTATATATCCGGTGATATGGATAAGGTCAAAACCTTCGTTTACGACAACTGCATTGACGGGATTTCAGAGGGGTAGGCGACTGAAACGAAACAAAAAACAAAACGGGATTCAGCAAGGTTTAGATGCTGAATCCTGTTTTTAGGTGGTAGACTGATTTTCTGTCTGAATTGTTATCTGCGTATTTCATCAACAATGTCGGTTAGGAATTGATGAGGTCTTAAAACTATATGACGAGCAACTTTGTCTGCGGCAAATGAATCCATAAACTTATCCCAACCATCGATGAATATTTCTAAAAAGTGTTCGGTGTTACCTCTACTCAAGTAACGCTCGCGAAAAACCGTTTTAGCTTCCTCGGTGTTTTCCGGGTAACAGAGCAGATAGGGGACTTCTGCCCTGTACAGCATATAAAGCACTCTCCAATCAGGGGGAATGAGAAGCACTTTATCGCTTTTATTCAACTCTGCCAGAATTGCATCACGATAGTTCTCCGGCCAATCCATGTTTAACTCATAATCGGGGTTTGCTTTGCTTGATTCGCCCTCATTATCGTCGAAGTTATCCGGTAAATAATACT
>Ga0099364_10012901_pt1 | contig 11238 bp, 12 predicted proteins | sample TergutTh196P3_FD_73070 | JGI IMG/M metagenome (GOLD analysis project Ga0099364, IMG submission 73070) | Microcerotermes parvus P3 segment gut microbial communities from Pointe-Noire, Republic of the Congo - Th196 P3 | ecosystem: Host-associated > Arthropoda: Insects > Digestive system > Gut ... | reverse complement strand
AAGTTGTGCCTGATGGATACATGACCGTTGAAGAATTTCGCGCAGAAGCGAAACAAAGTCTTACCAGAATACTTAACGAGCATGGTATTTATTAACCGACAAGCCATTATTGACTTGGATAACATTGTCACAGGATTACTTGAATGGGAAAAAGTTGAGTTAACCGTCCCCGAAGTAATGCAATACGTTGATGATATTTCGGATATTTGGGCTCAATGTAAAAAATAGGTGGAGTAATTTGAAAAATACATACAAATAAAATTGACTCCGTTTTTGTACTGTAGAACCTAATTTTTACCTAATCCACAAACAAAACAACCTCAATAGCAAAATGTTGTCGATCAAATACAACCTCATTACCTCATCATAACAAGAATTAGGTAATGAGGTAAGGTTTGATGTATTGATCCTCTGCGACTGAGGTTGTTTTGTCAGTAAAATTAGTTTGAAAATTAGGTTTTCCCATTACGCGAAATAGCGCTGAAGACGTTAACTATACATTAAAATAACTAATGCAAGTTTTTTTTAAAAAAAATACGCAAATCCGCAATGTGCTGTAAATGTTGCTGTTGTGGCGTTTTTGGTAATTTTGTTTGAATAATTTAGAAAAAAATTTGCATTAATACATAATTTTTCGTTTTTTTGCAGAATATTTAAATCTGTATGATTGCAAACAGTAATGTGTCTATATAGTTTTGTGCGAAATTCGGCGCTCTTTTGTTGCCTGTCGCTTGTTTTCGCTATCGCTGTCGCTTCGTGCAACAAGCCGTATCGTGGGTTTTCTAAAGCAGAAGAAGGCATATATTTTAAGTTGCTCGAAATTGGCGATCTTGATAAATGTTGTCAATTTGGCGACTACGTGACAGTCAATATTGCGTACAGCACAATGGACGATTCTGTGTTCTTCACAGGAATACGTACATTTCAAGTCAGGCAACCCAATTTTTCGGGTTCAATAGACAAGTGCTTAACGCTAATGTGCAGGCACGATTCAACTCAATTTATCATTTCTGCGGTTGATTTCTTTGAAAAAACGCTTGCCACTGATGTGCCAAATTTTTTGCGAACAGAGGGAATGATGAAAATATATGTTAAACTTATTGATATTCAAACGCCAAGTGAATTTGAGGCTTTTTTGCACTGGATCGAAGATTTGGGCGAATACGAAAAGACGCTTTTAAGACAATACATTCAAAATGAGAATATAGAGGCGCCGGCAACAGAAGATGGTATGTATATCATAGAGCAACAGCCGGGCGATGGTCCTCTTGTTGCGGTTGGCGATACAATTACGATACATTACGAAGGTTTTTTCCTTAACGGCACATTTTTCGATTCAACGCGCCTGCGCAACGACCCGTTGCAATTTGTGTATGGTCAGCAATGGCAGGTAATTCCCGGCTTGGAAAAAGCGCTCGGCAGTATGCGCAATAGAGGAAAGGCGTTGGTAATCATGCCGTCCGATATGGCTTTTGGAACCGATGGCTCTGTTTTGGGGATAGTACCGCCGTTTACTTCGGTTGTTTTTGAATTAGAGTTAATAAATGTTAAAAACTGATGACAGCACGCAACGTTTTATCTTTTTTCCGTCTTGATTCTATGAATGTAGATAGTAGATATACAAACATAAATGCTTTGTTATTTTTGTTTGCGGCGGTTTTGGTTTTTGGCTCGTGCAATAAGAACAAAACCGATGAGCTATGGGCGGCAGAAGAAGCAAAGTTAGCGGAATGGATGGGTGAACATAAACCGCATCTTAAGCCTATTAACAATGGCATATATTTTGAAAAAACAGGTACTAATTTTGATAATAATCAAAGCCCGGACCCGGTTGCTCGTGATAATGTTTTAGTGGATTTCGTGCGTCGCTATATGTACGATGATACTGTAGAGGGGGTCAGTTACAAAGAATGGTGGGATTACGGCGCCGAGTCTCCATCAACATTCAGAGAGGGAGGTCCCGAATTATGGTTTTATGAAAGATGGATAAGCAAGGGGATTGATCAACTGCGCGAAGAAGAAAAAGCCACTGTCTGGGTTCCTTCCCGTCTGCTTGGATTGGTGGATTTTAGAACGCGCGTTTACACAATACACTTGAGAAAAGTAATCAGCCCCGACTTAAAAGCCTATCAGGAAAAATTAATGGGCAATTTCATGGCAAATTATTGCAACGCCGTTGATACCATTACTGTGATTGATAGAGGAAAAGAATATTATGTAATGTACCACATTGAAAAAGAGGGAGACGGAGAAGAAATAGACCCGTTAAACACGGCAAGGTTAGAAACCCTTACCAGCGAGTATTATTTTATGGAAGATAACGATTTTAGGATATGTTCCAGCAATGTGGCAAAATTGGGTTTTAATAACGACGTTTCAAAATATTCAAGAAACCTTTCCGAAATTTTTATCAATGACCCTGAAAAAAACAATATTCCTGTAAAAAAAGGCGGAGTAATTGTCGCTGTTATGCCATACGTAATAATGTATGACGACAAACTTAATATGTACGCCGACCAGTATATTGCGCCGCTAAACTCGGTTCTGATGTATAGAATAACAATTAAAGAATAAATATATCGAAAAAAATCTACGTTTGTATAAATAAAAACAATTAGTAAAACGATGAGCTTAAAGGGATTACCAGACCAGACGCTGGTCGAACAATTTATTGCAGGCGACAGCAAGAGTTTTGAAACGTTGATTGAACGTCACAAAAACCGTTTGTTTTCGTATATTGTATATACAGTCAAGGATCGCCACAAAGCCGAAGATATTTTTCAGGAAACCTGTATCAAGGCTATCACTACGATACTGAACGGACGTTATTCCGAGTCGGGACGATTTTTACCTTGGATGACGCGTATTGCACACAATTTAATTGTTGATAGTTTTCGTCAAGAAAAACAGTTAAATATCTGTTCAACAGATAATTTTTCTGTGCCTATACTTAATTCGTCTCGTTACTCGGAGCAGACTATCGAAGATGCTTTGGTGCAAGACCAAATATATACGGACGTTCGCAATCTGATTGACCATTTGCCCGACGAGCAAAAAGAAGTGATCCTGCTTCGTCACTACGGCGACCTTAGTTTCAAGGAAATAGCAGAACACACAAACGTGAGCATAAACACGGCGTTAGGCAGAATGCGCTATGCGCTGATAAACCTTCGCAAACTGATAAAAGACAAAGGTTTGCAAATGACTGTTTCAGGAAAATAGTTAGATTGCGCTTATATTCAGAACATTCGGGCAGATTCGCAAATTATTTCCGTCATTTTTCTGATTTTATCTTCGTCAACGGCAATCAGGTCATAGTCTGACATTGCGTTTCCCGACATTATTGGTACGGCAGTGTTTCGATACGTCATTCTGCTGGGATTTATTGTTTTAGCCGAAAAATGTAAAGCCTGTACGCCCGCCTTTATAAATTCGCGTGCATTTTCAGGATTAACGCCGCTTCCTGCCATAATATCAATACGACCGTCGGAACAGGCGACTAATTTTTTGATGGTATCCAATCCTTCTAATGCCGTTGCCTTCTGTCCGGAGGTAAGAATTCGATGGCAGCCGCAAACCACAATATCTTCTAATGCTCGCAACGGGTCTGATGCAAGGTCGAACGCCCTATGAAAAGTAACTTTAAGCGGCGATGCGTGTTGTACTAATTCGCGTGTACGGACGATATTTACATGCCCATTTGGCTGCAATGCGCCAAATACTACGCCGTCTACACCGCATAATTTCGCATATTCAATATCGTGGTGCATCTGTTCAAACTCGGAGTCGTTGTAGCAAAAATCGCCGCCTCGCGGTCTAATCATCACATAACATTCGATATTCAACTGTTTTCGCACCATACGTATTGTGCCTGCGCTTGGAGTCAATCCGCCTTCAATGTAACTGGCACAAAGTTCAATTCTGTTGGCGCCGGCTTTTTGAGCCGATAAAGCCGATTCAATCGAAAATACACATATTTCAAGTTCAGGGTAATTCATTATAATTAAGTATATTAAAAGTTTTATATATTTGTTTCATCAAGTATCAAAACATCAGGTTCGCCAATTTGCTTTATTGTTATGGAATTTCCTGCAATTCCCTGAATAGAGCCAATAAAATGGTTAGTGTTTAGCATAACTTTTTCAAGTTGTTTTTCTCTTTGTTTCCAAATTCTTTCCATCGCGTTTCGTTCCTGCGCATAGTTTTTTTGCAATTCTGAAAAACCGTCAATAATAGCGCCGACCTGCAATAAAAATTCGTTGCTCATCAAGTAATCATACAGCATCTGCATTTTTTCGCCTTTGTTTGTTTGCGAGGAATAAGCCTCGTTTATTTTTATCAAACTTTCGCGAATAACCATAACCAAACCTTTGAAATCATTGAAAGAGCATATCCAGACGCCTTCTTTTTGTCCTATTTTTTCAATTCCATCGGGCAAAACTTCGGTCACAAGTACGCAAATATCGCCTTTTACAAGTACGGCGTCGTTTTTTAATTTTTGAATCCAGTCGTTGCTAAACGCCTTAGTTCGCTTACTTTCAAAAACAATTTTTCCGACCTCCTGTCCAAAGCGATTTCGTATCTTTTGTATAATGTCCGCGCCAGTAATGCCTTTGGGAACTTCGATAATTTCATCGAAGGGAAAGGCTGTGCGCAAAATCTCTTCAATCGCTAATTCCTGAACTTCGCCCTGCAACTGCATAGAGCCTTGTTCCTGTTTGCGCTTCATCTCTTCTGTCAGGCGTTTCTGATTTTCAATGATTATGTCTTTTTCTTTGATTTTCAGCAAAAAATCCGCTTCAATCTTTTCTTTTGTCTTTTCAAAATCTTCTTTGAATTTGTCTTGAGCAAGTTTTTGAATTTTTTCCTTTTCTGCGCTCAATTTCTCATTCAATTCCTTTTCTTTTTCAAAAGTAATTTTAGACTCTAATTCATCTTTTTCTCGCTTTATTTGTTCAATTTCAATTTTGGTCTTGTTAAAATCTTTCAATTCATCGCTCTTTTTGTTTAATTCATCGTTCAACAACTTAAATCTATTCAGGTTTTCATCTTCGATTTGCTTTTTAATCTCAATTTCCTTTTTTGATAATTCAGCATGTAAACGTTTCATAAAAAGAACATTTTCCTGTTTCCTTTTATTTTCAAATTCAATTTTTTCATTTTCAAGCGCCAAAACTTTTGAAGAGTACTCCCTTTCGGTATTTGCCTTCAATTCGGCATAACTTCTCTTATACTCGTCTTCCAACTGCAAACGAATAATTTCGCTTACATTTATTTTATTTCCGCATTGCGGACATTTTATTGTTGTTGTCTCCATCTACTCGGATATTGGCTTGTGTTTTGGGACGAGAGTTCTCATTATTGTCCATGCTAAAAGATATGCAACAGAGCAAAACGTAAACATTATTGCATACGAAGTGGACATGTGTCCTTGAACAATAGGCTGCTGTAATTCAATTAGTTGATTTATTTGTTCCAACGATAATGATGCGCTCGATTGTAAATGTGCCATCGCCTCTCTTGGCAAATCGCCTAATTCCCTCAAATTCAAATCAATAATCTGACCATGCCTGTTTATCACTTCGGTGTTTTTAACCGTTTCGGCAACCTGTGCAAGATCGGTGTTTTTAACTTTGTCCCAAAATTCTGCAATACCCTTTGCTCTGTAAGCATCGAAAAGCCAGCCGCCTGTTTTGTTAATAAATATTCCTCCAATTCCTCCAGCCATTCCGCCAATTCCAACAACCGATCCAATTGATTTTTTAGGAAACATGTCTGAAACGGTAGTAAACAGGTTTGCCGACCACGCCTGATGAGCCGAAGCGCCAATTCCTATCAATATCACAGGGAACCAAAATGATATGCCGCCAAGCGGTTGCGCCAACAAAACCACTAACGGAAACAGCGCAATGATTATCATAGCCCGCATACGCCCCGAATATGGCTCGTAGCCCTTACGTATAAAATACATTGGAAATGCGCCTCCGCCAACGCTACCGAAGCAGGTCATCGTATAAAGTACGCCTATGGGGAAGGCTATTGCCAAACCGGTCATTCCATACACGGCTTTGAGATATGCCGGCAACCAAAACAGGAAAAACCACCACACGCCGTCGGTCATAAATTTGCCCAATGCAAAAGACCATGTTTGCCTGTAAGTCATTAGTTTACCCCAAGTTTTATACCATTTTTCCTTCACAGCGGTTGGGTCTATCGCGTCCGTATCGGTATCATGCTCATTGTCGCTCATTATATAATCGTATTCCTTCCGACTCAATCTTTTTTGCTTGGAAGGCTTCTCATAGAGCCAAAACCAAAAGAACAACCATACAAAACTACTCGATCCGATAACAAAAAATGTAACCTGCCAGCCCCAGTTTGATACTAACCACGGCACTGCAATAGGCGTAAGTATAGCCCCTACGTTAGTGCCTGAATTGAATATTCCGGTAGCGAGCGCTCTTTCCTTTTTCGGAAAATACTCGGCTGTGGCTTTTATAGCGGCAGGAAAGTTACCCGCTTCGGCAACGCCCAACACAGAGCGTAAAAACACAAAATGGAACGTTCCTCTTGCAAATCCGTGCAGAGTGGAGGCAATCGTCCATATAAACAATGCCCAGGCGTATCCCCATTTTGTTCCGAGCCAGTCCACAAATCGTCCGGCAAACAGCATACCAAAGGCATACGTGATTTGGAATGCAGCGGTAATATTGGCGTAATCGGAATCAGTCCAGTTAAATTCTACTTCCAAAACGTCTTTCAGCAAGGCAAGCACCTGCCTGTCCATATAGTTCATAGTCGTTCCAACGAACAGCAACGCGCAGATTGTCCAGCGATATCTGCCTATTTTTTCATTTACTTTATCCATATTATTAGATTTGAATATATTTTTTTTTTGTTTTTTTTAAAATTAAAATACAATAATAGATTAACGGGTAATTCGGAATAGATAGCGGACGAGATCCTGACTTCTTAGAGTCGGGAAATTACCTTTATCAATAAACCAATTTGCCGGTAAGCGCTCCCACACGTGGATTCACGCACAGTACAGGAATTTTTGAACTGTTGTCAATAACTCTCTGCTCGCTTGCTGCAAACAAATAATCAAAAACGGTAATATGCTTGGTTGTCACCATAATTATCATATCTGCGTTTATTTTTTCAGCAAATTGAACTATTTCAATTGTAAATTTTTTCTTTTTGGGAGCCACATGTATTTCGTATTCAATATTGTGCTGTAAAAGGAAACGAATGGCAAAATTTAGATTTGCATCAACTTTCTTTTGCAGGTCGTTGTCGAATACGGGGTATTTGAACAAATGAATCTTGGAACCAAAATGTTCACCGATGTATATAGCCCATTGCAGTTTTTCTTTATTTTCCTTTTTGAAATCTATCGGGAAAACAACGTTAGGTATTTTTAAATTATCTGATGGCTTCGATTTTACGACAATAAATGGCGTGTTTGAACCTATTAGAACCTTTAACGCTTTACTACCGAATATCTTTTGAGAGCCGCTCCTGCCGTGTGTTCCCATCACAACCAATTTAGTGTTGGACTGTGTGGCATAGTCGGAAATTGCAGAAGACAGTTTGCCTTCTTTTATTACTATTTTGCAAACTAATCCGTTATGTTTAGACGTTTCATCGCATACCTGCATCATTTTGCTACGCGCGTCTTCTATTGTTTCAGAAGGGGCGCCGGGCTTAACAACATGAAGCAACTTAATTTCATATCTTCTTGTGTAGGCGATTTTTACAGCATGTGCCAAAGCATACTCAGACACGTGAGAAAAATCCCAAGGCACCACGATAACATTATTTTCTTGATCCTCTTTCATCCAAAAATTTTTTTATACATTATATAATTTGAGATTTCAAGTTTCGGACCATAAATCCGAAACTTGAAATTTCAAACTCTTTAAACCTTTACGGTAGTTATTCAACAGAAATATCCTTGTTCACATTTTTGCTGCCTACTAACGCGTAATAGAGCAAATATGCAAAACCTGCAATAACTAACCAGTAACTTGCCTTGTAACTTGCCATGTCGGCTATCCAACCCTGTAATGCAAGGATAATACCGCCGCCGCAGACCATCGTCATGAAAAGTCCCGACGCTACAGCAGTAAATTTGCCCAAGCCTTCAACTGCCAAATTATAAATACAACCCCACATGATAGAAGTACAAAGACCCACCAATACAAGGAACATGGCGTTTATCGGAACCTGCGCCAATCCAAAACCAATACCTCCGAGGGCTGACCTTTGCAGTACAGGCATTGATACCTGTGATGTTTCGGACAATAAAATAGCCAGCAACACGAAAAACAGCGCTAATGATGCTGTAGCAGAAAGTAGTGTTTTGCTTGGCACTTTGCCTGCAATAGATGCTCCAAAAAGGCGTCCTATAAACATAAGAAACCAATAAGTGCCTGCAACTGATCCCGCTACTGCCGGACCTGCCAAAGGATTATCGGACAGCCAAAGTAACATCATTCCGGGAGTCCCTACTTCAACGCCTACATAAGCAAAAATGGCGATGGCTCCTAATACAAAATGTCGAAATTTCAATGCGCCGGAAATCAAGTCGCCAATAGGCTCGGTAGTCTTTTCCGCGTGAGGCTCCGGAATTGAAACAGCCCATAATACAACACCAACAACGGCAAAAACTCCCATTGCAATGTACATCAACGGAAACACATTGGAGATCTGGGCTTTAGAAACTTCTCCAATAAGAATACCTACAATCGCCGGAGTGAATGTAGCCATAACGGAATTGAAAGAACCGCCCACCTGAATTAGCTGGTTGCCCTTGTTGCCGCCGCCGCCTAAAGTGTTCAGCATCGGATTGACCACTGTATTTAGCAGCGTCATTGAAAAACCGGCTATGAACGCGCCCAGCAAGTAAATTCCGAAACTTGCAGCGTGACCGGATAGAAACTGGACGAAAACGCCCAAAAGACCGATTGCAATCGCTATCAACGCAGTCTTCTTATAACCAACTTTTTGCAGTAAAATACCTCCGGGTATACCCATAACAGCGTATGCGATGAAAACAGCCGCGTTCCCCAACAATCCCATAAAGTTGGAAAGATCGAACTGATTTATCAATATAACGCCCATTGGGGCTGCCAAATTGGTAACAAATGAGATCATACCGAAAAGTACAATCATCATGATGATGGCAACCACGTTGCCGCTCTGATTTTGTTGTGACATAAAAATTTGATTTTAAGGTTAAAAAAAATAAATTTTATTAATTGTTTTGTGGGCAATTTTTTCCCGTTGCAAATATAAAGTTTATTTTTTAAATAACAATCATAATTAATAAAAAAATTTTTTATTATCTTTGCAACCACATTAAAATTAACCAACATGACAAAAAAAGAATCAGGCTATAGTAAAGCAATAGAGGAAATTGAGACAATTTTGGCAAAAATTGAAAACGGCGATACCGATCTTGACGATTTGGCTGCCGAAATAAAACGCGCCTCAATACTGTTGCAAGAATGTAAGAAAAAACTTTTCAAGACGGAGCAGGAAATTGAAAAAATAATGAAAATTGAGGAATGACTAAACTCTAATAACTAAAAAAACACCCTTTGATTTTCAGCGTAATGACTTCAACGTCCTGTATCATATTCATTTACGTTTTTTGTTTTTGATTACTATCTCTGCCTTGTGAAAAACAACGGAATGTGGTGCAACGCTTTCGGTAAGCCAAACATTACCGCCTATAACCGTATTGCGCCCAATAACTGTGTTGCCGCCCAAAATTGCGCTTCCTGCGTAAATAATTACGTTATCCTCAATGGTGGGATGTCTTTTGGTGTTTTGCAAATTCTTTTCAACGTACAACGCGCCTAACGTTACGCCCTGATATATTTTCACATTGTCGCCTATTTCGGTTGTTTCGCCAATTACAACGCCAGTGCCATGGTCAATGTATAAATTTCGACCGATGGTAGCGCCGGGATGAATGTCAATACCTGTTTTATTATGAGCGTACTCGGACATAGCGCGAGGTAGAACGGGAATTTTCATGCGAAACAGTTCGTTGGCGAGCCTGTAAATCGCAATCGCATAATATCCCGGATAGCACAGCATCACCTCTTCCACACTATTTGCCGCAGGGTCGCAGCGAAGAAAATAATCGGCTTCTTCGAGCAACTGGTCGTGAATTGACGGAACAGCAGCAAAGAAGCGCCGGGACAAATCCTCCGCCGATTCATCATCAGGCGAATGACGCAGCGATGTCAACAAATCTACAAAAAGACAGCGCAATCGCTCATATTCATTACTAAAACAGGTTGCCGTCATAGCCTTATTGCCGCGCAACGGAAACAAAAACCGTATCATGCCGTTTGTAAACTCCTTTGTCTGTTGCGGCGAGGGCAGTCCCATGTAGGACTGCATACGTTGAAATATTTTTTCAGAAAAAACCATCTTTAATAAAATTGCGCAAATGTAATTGTTTTTGTCCAAAAATAAAAAACCTGACGAGATTCCATATCAAAATTATTTACGAAGGGCTTGTGAAGGTCTTGTTTCGCTATCAAACAGGCTTATATAGCGCCACCTTTTTCGTGTCGCTGCAATGCTCCCGCAGGTATGACATTGTACAGTCAAGGGCAGGGTGTTTCATTTCAGGGGATAATTCTGCCATCGGTTGCATCACAAACATTCGTTCGGTCATGCGTAGATGAGGTATTACAAGTTCGGGAAAGTTTATTATCAGATTTCCGTATAATAATATGTCAATATCTATCGTTCGCGATTGGTAGCCGTTGTTGCTACATTGTCGTCCCAATGTTTGTTCTATTCGTTGAATGTTTTTAAGTAAATTAAGAGGCGTGAGTTCAGTTTCTATGGCTATTGCTTGATTAAGAAACCATTGCGCATCGTTAAAACCCCATGGCTCGCTCTCGTAAATTGATGAAATTGCCGTTACCCTTCCCGCTTCAATATTCAACATATCAATGCTGCGGTGAAGATATTTTAACCTGTCGCCAACGTTGCTACCCAACATTAAATGTATAATTTTCATAATGCAAATTTACATGTTTTTTTTGAATTACACACAGATTATACAAAAAAAAATATTTTCACGGGCTTGGAAAAAACAAAAGAATCATCTATTTTTGCAAAAATTATCAATGTTTTACTTGCATAACTGAAAACTATTATGCTTCCTGCGTTTTTCCATACGGCGCCATTTTTTAGACTTTTGCTGCC
>Ga0099364_10012900_pt1 | contig 11239 bp, 6 predicted proteins | sample TergutTh196P3_FD_73070 | JGI IMG/M metagenome (GOLD analysis project Ga0099364, IMG submission 73070) | Microcerotermes parvus P3 segment gut microbial communities from Pointe-Noire, Republic of the Congo - Th196 P3 | ecosystem: Host-associated > Arthropoda: Insects > Digestive system > Gut ... | reverse complement strand
CGGCAATTACGGTGACGCAGACGCGCGCCTTGCCTGTTTTGCAGGCTGGAATGAAGTTTCCTGAATCATGCAGCCTGTTGCGGTTGATTTTATAACTGACTGTAAAATGGCTGATAAACTACATCGGCAGTTGCGGTTTGAAGGCGCGGGTATCGTCTGGTACAATTTTTCTTATTCGTACCGTATTAACGGCTTAAAATCTGTTCCATCAAAAACCGCTTTAATTGTTTGCATTTTATCCTCCACCTTCAATTCATTAACTACTAACTACTGTATCCACGTTATATTCGTTGTCCGGGTAAACGCCGTATCAGGGACGTCGAGTGTTACAGTCTGCGCTTCAACCCGCGCGTCACCCCTGTCACCGAGCATAAGTATTCCGTTCCATATTGCAATTGTCTGTTTGACGCCCTCGTCCGGGGTAATAACAGTGTAAACTTCGCAAAGTTTACCTGCTATTGTCCTGTCGGGCAGTCGTGAAGTCACAAAGGGCTTCCACACTTCTTCGTCATGATATGAGAAGATTCCCAGCCATTCCTTTCTGAGGTCTCCATATTCGTATTCAAATATCTGCTCGTATGGCAGACTCATCCACTGATACTGATTAAGACTGGCGGCCATCCAATTCGTTTTAGCAATATGATCCTGAATCCGTACTATGTGTCCGCCAGCATCGCTTCCGCCATCCACGCGAATCCTGTTTCCGTAGTTGTCAAAAGTAATAGTATAATTCACCCAATTGCCGGCGCTATCGCTATAGTCGCCAATCTGAAATTTGGCGGAGGCTTTTTCGATGGAGGCCAAAGAGGCAGTGGGCTGCTTAACATCGGGCTTCGCAACCCTGGTTGTCGGTTTTGCCGTCCTCCCGGCTTCGATCACTTTCGCTGTTCTTTCGGCTCCGACGGTCGCCGTCTGGTCGTTTTTTCTGTTGCCGTCGCCGTCGCCGCCGCAGGCGGCCAGCAAAAGCATCATGGCTGCCAGGGACGAGATAAAAAACCCGGGTTTTCCGCTATATTTCATATTTTTTCCTTTTCGCTTAATGTTAGAATGTATTTCTATTCTACAACAAAATCGCTGATCGATGCGAAAATCCAAAAAAACGTTATCATTTTACAAAATTCTGATGTAGAATCAACTTTTTTGAGGTAAAAAGCATGATACTTGATTTTTTTTACATAATGATGGAATGTATTGATTCAATGAGCGTTGGTGCATTTTGGGGCACTGTATTACTTGCGCTTCTTCTGGGCGCGTTATGCTGGGCTGCATGCAGTTATTACACCCTGCTGTGGAATAAGCGTTTTCGCGTAAAATCTCAACATCATCTATTATGTGCAATTGCCGCCATACTTACAGTGGTTTTCACCGTTCAGTATCGCGCAGTGGGAAATTTGGAATATATTGTTGATGGTATTATCGACAACTGGTACGAATATTTGACTAATGATCGTAATTTCCACGAAGAAACCTACGAATTAGCCTTTTACACGCTTGAAGGCGAGTGTCCTGACGCTTTCAGAGGCGTACCCGAACCTGACAAGAGTGGTTCGTACATACCGTTTGCAAATGAGGATATGATACAGGCTTGCGTAGCAATATACGTCGAAGAAGCATGTTCCAATTTTTCGACACAGCATCCATTCCTGAACTGGATGCTGAAAGCCCGTCCCGGCATTTCGCAAGATGAAATAGAGTACGATATTCAGGAATATTTTCTGAAAAATCCGGGATCCAGTTACCCGCTAGGGCGCGCCATAGATATATCCGCCGAACATATCCGCGTAAGCCTGCTCGAACAAAGTCCGAGAACAGTGTGGAAAACACGAATAATATTAATATTTCTGTTTCTGGTAATGCAACTTATACCATTCGGAAGCATCGGATATTTTGCATATGAGGATTGGAAAACAGACAGGCCTGACTGTACCTGATATTCAAGGGAACTGTTATTAACCCGACATGCTTAAAACGTAAGCATGGCTTTACGGACACGAGGCGATGGGCGTTGTTAGCGAGGAACGGTTGAGTTTGATTTTAATCATATCGGGCAAGGTAATGACTATGTTATTCATCCGCGAAGTTATTACGAAATGAAAGTGGCATTTATTGAGGGAGATTCGAATTGTATGAAAAAACAGTTGATCGGAATCATCCTGGTCGTAAAATTCATTAGCTGCCAGGCCGCCGTTTCCGCAAGCCTGCCGGTAGAAACCAGAGCGGAACCCGTCGTTGTAATTGACTGTGATTTTTCCCCGCTATCAAAAATTTTGTGCGGCAACGAAAAACTCAAAGAATTATACGAGCAAGTGGAAAGAGCACATAATCAGTCGCTGGCGGAAATAAAAAAGCGGCATAATCAGCACATTGAGCAAAAGAAAGACAACCTCGCGCAACAGACATCGACGAGGATTAATGCGCAGGTCGAAAGGCGGCAGGAATATCTGGACTTTCTGAACGAACACCTGGCGGAAAACTACAAGGACAAAACGAAAGAGGCCTTCATTGAAAGTGCATTTACTTATTTTCAACAGTCCCGGTTGTCCCCCTACTCCTTTGTGCCGTCTTTTCTGGAATCTGTAATAATAAACGCGGAGATACTGGACGAACCAAAGAACCTGCTGACAGTCCTCAAGGAAAAGCTTGATCCAAAAACGAATGACAAGGCGCAATACCTGATCCTTTCGGTCATTTACGCTCCGGATGAAACAAAAACGGAGCGCTTTAAAGAAAGAGGGATGGAACTCCATCAGGCGGTCGTCGGACATTTCGAAAAAATAACGGCGGAATCCCCCTATATCGGCAACAGGGAAAATTACAGGAGGTATCTTGAATTAACGGGCGAAGACCCTCTCGGCTGCTTTGAGAAAAAAGAATGCCTGCTGCCGGCGCTGGTGATGCCCTTTGGCTTCATGGGAATGGGAAACATCGTCATTCCCTGTAAAGAAGCGATTGAAACAAAAACCGTTGCCGTTTTAGACGGCGGAGGCGGCGGACACGGCGCGTCAACGGCAAATCTGTCGAACTGCCATCGTGATCCGAATTTCAAGTTCCCCGATGCGCTCGAAGATTATTACGCATTTGTCAGGCGGCTGGATTATACGAACGCGGATGGTTCCATCCGCTACTTACAAATGGCCGCGAACGTGGCACAGAATTTAATAAACCGCTATACGCCGGACTTTACCGAAGAAGACGCGATATCGGGTTACCCGCTCTACGACTGGGGGCTGCTGTCACATCCGAATTTTAATAAATACAGGGAGTTCATCAACTACGGCATAGGATTCGACAAGGCGCGCGCTCTTTTGTCGCAACACTATCAGGACAGGTTTCATGCGAACAGGAAAGCGGCGGACAGATACGCGATTTTGGCGCTGACGCCGTTTGGCGCATCAATAAACGAACCCGATCCGACCCTGATCCGGCACATGATTCTAAACGCCGCGCCTTTGGAAAGCATTGCGGGGATATTCGAAGAAGACATCAAAGAAGGCGCAAGCAATTCCCGCAGGGATGAAGGCCGCATAGCGGTCTTTACCCGTATGGGGGTGGAAGCGGATTCTTTACTCCACCTGGCCATAAACAGGCCGGATGTCGTCAAATATCTTCTGGAAGCCTGTGAAGAAAGGAAAGATGAATGTGAAGAAAGAATGGGCATCGGCGTTGACGCTAAAAACCATATAGGCAAAACACCCCTGATGTACGCAGCGCAGTTCAATGTACTGGAAACGGTTCGGATTTTGCTGGACGGCGGCAAAGCAAATATTGACGCACAGACGAATGAAGGTGATTGTACTTCCAGCTTTTTACAGGCGTGCATGATGACGGGTGAAAGAACCGCTCTGATGTATGCAGTGCAGGAAGGTAACTATGACGTGGCGGTATACCTGATTGAAAAAGGCGCGGATAGAAAGCTGACAGACACACAGGGTAAAACGGCGTACGATTATTTGCACGGCCGTGCGCCGGCAAGAGCCCCCTCGTTTCGTGTAGACCCATTTGGGATAACGCACGGCAATGCCCCATCCGCCAACAAAACGCGGCCGCCTTTCACACAGGAGCAGGTGGATGTGCTGGAAAACCTGTTGAGATGACGAAAAGGAGTATCCCCGTCAGTTGAAAGCCTGGCGCTGCAAATAGCTTTTGTTGTCTGTTTTTATTCTGGTGGAATGGTGGCTGCAATACCGTGAACATTAAAGGAAGTAGGATGAAGAAAATAGCATTAGTTCTATCAGGAATATTATTTGCAGCGTGTCTGGCTGATGCCTATGTATCTCGCATCGCTCGCTTTGCGACCGCGTCAACGCTCGCTTCCCAACTGGACGCCGACGTTCCCTACATCCGTACTGATACCTTGGCGAAAAATCCACCTCCTTTTGGCAGGGGATGGATTTCAATCCAACGTCCAATTGATGGAGACCTTGTCTATTCACACTATAATGACGACGGCAATGGGAAAAACATCGTTCGGTTGGACTTTACGAACGGGCATTGGACAAACCTGGTTTCTGCGAAGGCGGAGCCGAGGTTAATTGCCCAGGATGCCAGGTACACTGTGTTCTGCCCAAATCGTCACGCATCGCCTCTCCTGATCGAGGTAGTTGACCGAAAGACCGGCGAGACGCTTGCAAGTATAAATCTCTCCAATCCGGCTCTAAATGACTTCATTGACGCATTCATTGAAGGAAACAAGCTGTTGTTGTTTCGTCGCGCGCTAGCGGCGCGGAGCGCTCCCGAACATGTAATCACCATATTGGAATTGCCATCGCTTAAGCTGGTACAGGAAACCACGCCTCCAGGTTATTTAATTGGCATCCGCGACAACCGCGTCTATATGGCTTTCTCCGTAAATGCAAAGGACGAATTGGTGATTTTCGATCGCCAGTTAAAGGAACTGGGACGAATCCATATTCCACCAGTAGAAAGTAAAAGAACACGCTGCTCTCCCCCGATGTCGATTGAGCAATACGACAACGACAGTGCCGTTCTGGTTGCTAATTGCGGGGAAATACATGTCCTTGACTTGAAGTCGCTTTCGATCCTACACAGCATCCCCTCATACGCCAGCTTCTATTCCATTGCGCTGTATGACCGATTGATATTCACCACTGCGGATGCTACCCGCAACCCCATCGTGGTTTTTGACATGGATACGGGCAAGGAAGTCGCTCGTTTGCCAATCTACGCGTCTAAAATCGCTATCAAGGGAAACATTCTGCTGACTGCGGGTGCGGGTGAACCGGGTTTGCCGGGAAGAGACTCATACTGGCCTATGGAGACATATCTGATCAATGCCAACGTCATCCGCAATGGCGCGTGGGGAGAGGCAAGGGTAGCGCGGCAGTGCCAACAGGCGGACACAAACGATCTTTATGGCGCAATCAGCAAGTGCGAAGAGGCCGGCATCCAGAGGTATTACGAGAGCGAATCTATTCCGGAAGCCGTATTCCCCGCGTTCCGGCAGTATGGGATTTGGCTGAGCCAGACTTTGGATAAATACTCCGACGCGATAAGAATTCTGGAAAAGGCGCAGACCGCAAAGGCGGATCCCGAAGTGACGCGGGCTTTGGTTGAGGCACGTCTTAAGGCAAAAGTGGTTGGCGGCGCGGAAATAGGAGATATTACCGAAACAGAACGTGAAACCGATTTCGGGCAGGCGCTCAAAAATGGCAATCAGCTTGCAAAGGTTATTGCCAAAAACAAAACTATAGCGTTGGGTAACTCCTCGAGGTGGTTCCATTTCTCCGATGATAAACTCTATGTTGGGCGTTACGGTTGCAGAACAACAAAGGAATGCAACGGGGGCGCGTATATAGACGTATTCGATCGCGCCACGCTCAATGGGCTTGGCTCAGTCCAGGTTGCGCCGATCGACTCAGAGCAGCAGGATGCAATCAGATCCATAGCGACCGACGACAATCACATTTACGCCTCGTTGGAGTATCGGTTTGAAGAGAATGGACGCCCGAATTTCTTAGTTATCGACAGAAAGACCCTCGAAATCACCCAACGCGCATATGTCAAATCCAGGATGGACATGTTGCATGTCGAAGGGGATAAGTTAATGGTATGCGGCTGCGATTCCACGGAGAACCAGGTTTGCTCCATCCTCAATCCGGCAACGCTGGATTTAACCGGTACGCCGGATAATATTTGCGTGAGAAATGGATCGCATGGCAATTCGATTGTCGTCATTGAAGATAAACCTTCAAATATGGGATTTGTCGCTGCGACGCGTGATTACCTGGTTGCGACTGAACGTTTTTTTAATAACCGCGACAGGTATACCATATATCCTCGTGACGGCGGAAAACCATTGCAGGTGGCAATAGAAAACGTCATTTATTTCTGGACGAGAGCAGTGGACGGTAACGACATCGTGTTTTTAGAGGGTGGACGCGTTACTCTGGTTTCACTCCCGTCCGGCGCCAGGCAGGTGTTATTCGGCCTCCCGAATGCCCCGGCGCTCGCGTTGCATGATCAGATCCTTTATGCCGGCTACGGCAGAGATCTGCTGATATTCGACCTTAAAACCCGGCGACTCCAACGCTACATTAAAGATTTTATTCCGATGGGATCCGGAAGTAACGACAATGATAGCATTGGGCGATTGATTGTAGACCAGGACAGGCTGATTGCGCTCGGAGTGAACAGTTGGATTATCCAGCTAAACGATCTCCTGGAATAATATGCCGCGAATCGCTTCGCGCGTCCTTCGGCGAACACAAAATAGGTAACGGTGTCGAAAGCCGCCGCCGATTTCAGCGTGATTACCCGCCGGCTACCTTGCCGAAAACAGTAACCTTGCGCCGCCGGTAAACCGAATCATTTCATTCATAGCAACCTTTCCTTACATGAAAAATCCCGTGGAATTGTGTCTTTCCATAAGGTTTTGTCTGGTAAAATATATCTGGGTTAGCATCGTGCAACGTAGCGATTCGCCCGCACAGGCAATTAATTAGGGTTTCCCGGGGTGGAAAAGCGCTGATTATTATGGCAGATTGACCTGCCTCAAATAAATCTGCGCTTCCTGAAATGAACGGCGATATATTTACCTATGTCAAAACACACTTCGGTTTTTATCAATCGAGAAATAAGCTGGCTGAACTTTAACGAACGCGTGCTTGCGGAAGCCGCGGATCCTGGCGTGCCGCTGCTCGAACGATTCGTCTTTCTCGGTATATTCTCGAACAACCTCGACGAATTTTTTCGCGTTCGGGTAGCCGCGCTGAAACGCATGATATCACTGCATAATTCGCTTGGAAAATCAGAGGGACTGGCCGAGCTGGAGAAAACGCTCGCCGAAGTCAAGCGGCGCGTCACTAGACTCAATCGCGAATTTGAACGTATCTACGCCACTCTCCGCGACGAGCTGTTGCGCGAAAATATCGCGATAGTCGATGAAACCGCGCTGGACGAATTCCAAAGCGCGCAGGTACGGGAATATTTCCGCGAAAATATTCGCCCGCATATTTTCCCGATTATCCTGGACAAACTGCGAAATCAAACCAACCTTCAAGACCAGTCGGTTTACTTTGTCGTGGAATTGAAGTCCGACAATCCGACGGTGGCGGACACGCACGCGCTGATTGAACTGCCCACGCGAAAGGTATCCCGGTTCGTCGTACTCCCGAAAAATCAGAAGGGCGGGATTTTTATCATCATGCTGGACGACGTGGTCCGATACTGCCTTTCCGACCTTTTCGGAATGCCGGGATATCATAAATTTTCCGCCTACACAATCAAGTTCACCCGTGATTCCGGTCTTAGTCTCGATAATGACGTTTCGCGTTCCTACATGGAGATTGTCGGCGAGAGTATCAAGAAACGCAAATACGGCAAAACGGTTCGTTTTAGATATGATGGAAAGATACCGCGTCATTTGCTGCAAAAAGTGCTGACGATTTTCGGAATCAGGAAACGCGACACCCTGGCCAAGGGCGGAAAATATCAGAATTCAAGGGATTTTATCAGATTTCCAAAAAATATCGGCGCCAGAAAGCTGGTTTTTCCCGAACATCGCCCGCACCCGGCGCCGGATCTGATACAAGGTCTTTCGTTCTTCGAATCAATTCGAGAACGCGACATCATGCTCCATTACCCGTATCATTCCTTCCAGAATCTCATTGACCTGCTAAGGGAAGCGTCCCTGGATTCGTCCGTCCGGACTATCAAGGCGACAATTTATCGACTGGCCCCGGAATCGCAAATAGTCGAAGCACTTATCAACGCCGCCAGAAACGGCAAGGAGGTAGTCGTTTACATCGAACTGGAAGCCCGGTTCGATGAAGAGGCGAATATTCGCTGGGTGGATCGGATGCAGGATGAGGGAATCACCATACTGCCGATGATTCGCGGATACAAGGTTCATGCCAAGCTGATTTTGATCCGCCGCAGGGAAAACGGCGTAAATGTTTATTACGCCGCCATCGGCACCGGAAATCTGAACGAGATAACAACGCGGCTTTATTCCGACATCCATCTCCTTACATGCAACAAAAAAATCACCGCCGACGTCAATCGCGTGTTTCATCTCCTCAACAGCGAACGCATACTTCTGCCGGATTTCAAAACGCTTGTCGTTTCTCCTTATCATACCAGGGATCATTTCATCGCGCTGCTTAACAAGGAGATCAAAAACGCGAAAAACGGAACCGACGCCTGGTGCGTCATCAAGATCAACAACCTGACCGATTCCGCTCTTGCCTTAAAACTTCATGAAGCGGCGCTGGCAGGCGTCCGCGTGGATCTGATCATTCGTGGAATCTGTGTCCTTTCACCGGAAATCATGAAGAATTCCAGAAATATCCGTATGATACGAATCATCGACCGGTTTTTGGAACACGCGAGAATATTTGCCTTTGCCAACAATGGGCAGCCGAGGTTTTTTATCGGCTCGGCTGACTGGATGGAAAGAAATCTGGACAACCGTATTGAAGTTACTGTCGAAATTAAGGACGAGAATATCAAGGCGGATCTTGACATGATTCTTAAATTGCAAATCGCGGATAATGTCAAAGGGCGATTGATCGGCGGAATCCATGATGACGTACCTTTCCGTCTGGAAAAAAGCACGCGGAGAATTGTGTCCCAAACGGAAATTCATAAATATTTAGGGAAGCGCTGATTAATTGCCTGTGCGGAATGAAGCGCAAGGCCGCCCGGAAATAAAGACAACCTCCGAAAATCCCAAAATCAAGGCTTGTGACCGAGACAAAAGGCAGCCTCCGAAAACCTCAAAATCAAGGCTTGCGACCGAGACAAAAGCGGAGTTTACATCAGGTAAATGAGCATTTTGGATCTGGACCGTAACGCAGAGTTTGGGGTTTTCGGAGGCTGCCTGAAATAAGGCGTAAAGACGCAAAACAATATCCGCTGAGAAATTCTTATGACGGAATCCGTGTGTTTTACAAAGAATATAAGAAAAGAAGATGGGATGGCGCTTGTGCTGACGATGTTTGTACTCGCGCTTATTTCGATTCTCGGCCTTGCAATGATGATGAACGCGACAATGGAAATCATGATCAGTGACAACCACGAAAGCCGCGCGCAGGCGGTGCTGGCCGCCATAAGTGGTCTTAACCATGCGCGCGTCGTTGTGCGCGGGCTTGATTTTAACGCGCTGTTGAAAGGTTCCGACGGCGTTTATAATACTGACGCCGCATACATTAATGAGGCGAGAAGTTTCGGGTTTCGGCTCCCGATTTCGGTTTTGACGGCGCAGAAGCTGAATATCGCGGACCCCAGGGCGGAGATCGGCGCTGCTCCAGACGACGGAGTTATCAGCACCGGTGCGCTTTTTGGCGCTCCCGGAATGGAGATCATTCCTCGGGAGGGAATCGCGTTGTGGACGGATAATCCAACCGGAACGGAGCGACTGTTATTGTCGCGTTATTTTGTCAAAGTCTCCAATAACAACGGAGAGGCGTCTGAACTGGCAGGTGACGCGACAAACAATCCTTTTATCGACGGCGACGGTATTATAATCGTTCGGTCCGTCGGCATATCTCGAACATTTACCCAGGTAGCGGGAGAAAGTGTCCGGCGCAATTCCGTGGCGGTTTTTGAATCGCGCCTGCGGCGCGCCGCAACCTGGGATACCGGTCCGGCATTGAGCATCCTGGGAGCTTCTGTAAACGCCGTATTTACAGGCTCACCGGAGATATCAGGAGGAACAGAGGCCGGGATAGGCGTTTTGAGCACATCCATCGTCGATACGAAAATTTCCGAATATTTCCTGTTTGAAACTTCCGGGGAAAGTATTACCGGAGGCGGCTTTCCGTCCCCTTCCATACGCGACATTTCAGACGAAACGCGGAATGATCGTGACAAAGCCGTGCTGTTCGATGCGGGCGGGCTGAGCGATTTTATAAAGCGGCGCGCCCCCCGGGCGGCGGATATGATATACGAAGGCGATCGGCTCTGGATGGAAGCCGACATGCCGTTTCTGGGTTTTTACGACAAAACAAGACCTTGGAACGATCCGGCGCAGAAACCTTACGTTGTTCTCGTGAAGGGAAATCTCATCGCGCCGGAGGGTCTTTCCGGCGCGGGCGTACTCATTGTCACCGGCAGTCTGGAATGTGCGGGGACGCTGGATTACCGGGGGCTGGTTATAGTGCTGGGCGAAGGACAACTGGCGCTGTCCGCAGGCGGACCAGGCATTGCGGGCGGCGTTGTAACGGGTAAACTGGTCGATTCAGACGGAAGCGTTACATTCGGGACTCCCGACATAAACATCGGCGGTTTTACGCGGATCACGGCGGATAAAGATCTGATTCAAATGGCGCTTCGCCTTTTTCCCGTCGAGCAGATTAGTTTTAGGGAAATTGCCGGCTCCGATCCGTAATTTAATTTAATTCAACGCGTATCTGATCGCCGTAGAGCGCGGCGTACCGGAGGAAAATAATTTCTGGAAGTCATCGTGCATATCACACATAACACTTGAAATAATTACACGGCGGGTACACCATGTTTTCCGGCCATTACGGATGCTGGATGTTGTTTGATTAAGGTGTGAGTGATTATGAGTGTAGAATATCTGCTTTTTTGTCTGGTAGCGATTCCATTTTTCGGCTCACTATTGCTGCCCGTTCTGGGTAAACTCGACGAGCGGCTGCGCAATGCCTCCGCGCTGGCTCTGATGCTCTGCTCCATTGGCATGTCCTGCGCCATCCTGCCCGTTGTGGCGGGCGGTCAGGACATTGTATTCAGCCTCGGCGGCGTCACACTGTTCTAC
>Ga0099364_10012899_pt1 | contig 11240 bp, 11 predicted proteins | sample TergutTh196P3_FD_73070 | JGI IMG/M metagenome (GOLD analysis project Ga0099364, IMG submission 73070) | Microcerotermes parvus P3 segment gut microbial communities from Pointe-Noire, Republic of the Congo - Th196 P3 | ecosystem: Host-associated > Arthropoda: Insects > Digestive system > Gut ... | reverse complement strand
ACCCAAGTCTTCACTGTCGGGTCTTGCCTTGGGTCGTTATTGACCCTCTTGTTCACCAAGACTTCAACGACATCTTTGAGTTGCAAGGCGATGCGTTCCTTGTACTTGCGACCACTCAGGGTAATCGTCTGTTTGCGGTGATGTTCGTCCCTAAATTGGAGTTCCCAACCGCCATTCGTTCTTCTTTGTAGTGTAGCCATGTTCTTTCTCCTTCCTCACGGCTTCACTACCAGCATTACTGGGCGTAATTGTAGCAGAACGCCAGAGGTGTCAAGCCGGTCTTCTCCGCTGACGTATACGCCATTTGGTCAGAAATGACTCGATATGTACAGGAGCAATTGCCCAAGCAAGATACCAATGCATCTTCCGATCAAGGCTCCGACACAAACGCTCCTGCTGAATCGTCTGTTATTTAATTTTTCGAGATTTGTAATTCGTTCTTCAACAGTCTGTTTTTTTATTTCTGCTTGTTTCCTCCTTGACCACTCCAAACACTTGATGCCCAGCCTTGACGATACTCTGTCAGTCCATACTTTCAGGACGGCTATACTGGATTGTAACACTCCGGTCTCCGGGCACCATTGCATTAGGGTGGTGGACTGTATTGAACTTCTGCCTAACCAACAACCCCTCCCCACGCAAAGCAGCAATGCCGACTGCGATACTTCCAAATCCAATTCCAATACAGTCAATACCTACACAGACGTACATAAAAATTAATGTTGTTTCCATTTCATTCTCCTATTGTTAAAGTTCTTACCAAATCCACAGGAACACAAAGCGTCATACCACCACGCTGTTCTGTTAACATCACCTCGAAACATAACACCACTACTGGTTCGTTATTTTTTATAGAAATCATCTGCGGATTACTCTCTTGTTGAGCAACGGTATATTTCATATTTGCAACATCCTTCCAAGTAACGTGCAACTCATAGAGAAACTCATCAATAATTCGCTGTATCAGTTTCGATTCAATGTTTGTCAATGGTCGCCTTGCTGTCATTGACGGTTCTCTCGCACCTCCCAGCATTCTTTCGATCATTGGAGGGACAATCAACGGATTAATGTCCAATATCATATTTGCCTTACCGTAAGACAAGTCCTTGATGGTAGTTAGCAATTCTACCTCTATCAAATTAAAACAAGAGGGATTATCACAACCAAAGACGAACTCATTATAATATAACTGGTGTACAGTTGTCATTCTAATATCTACTACAGACTGTAGCATTTTAGAAATCTTCGCAGCAAATCTACGTGCGAGTCCCTCGTGCATAAGTTGTAGTTTTCTCATGACATCCTTGCCAAGTCGTTCCTTGTCATCCTCTTGCTCAACAGTAAAGTTAAGTCTAGGTTGGGAAAGAGGCTTATCTCCACTCATCATACCCAATAGACGTTCAACCTCATCATCACTCAGTATCTCTCCACACATCTTATACTCCTTTGTTTATTCCGTTGAACTTTCGTAGACCTTTTGAAATACGCATCTGATTTTAACAAGCTCAACAAAATCAGGGTCATCTTCTACAAGGTTTTTCATGATATTACTCGTTGTTTCCGGTTCTACATGAAGCAAGGTATCTACAACAGTATCAATACCGCCTATATTAACATAGTCTTGATTGGACACCTGCTTGTAAAACTCTTTCTCAATTATCTCTAACACTACTCGCTCTACTTGCCTCATCGTAGCCATACGCCTGATAACAGCCAGCTGCCTCTCTGGGTGCAACGCTTCAATAATGTACGCAGCCTGGCTTGGTTTCATACAAGCAAGAATAACTGCTACGGTCTGCGGATGCTCGTTAGTTAACACAACAAGAATGCTTTCATTACTGACTAATCCTAAAAACTGGAATGGTTTTGTCATTATGGCTCCTTATTTGATTACAGCGATGGAAGAACAGCATGTAGCAACTTCACTACCTCAATCATTTGGTGTATCGCTCATTTTACAGATGTTATTGCTGAATGTGAAACCTTGATTGTATCATAAGGGTATTTATAGCATTCTTCCAACTCTTCGTCAAATTGTACGAAGTAATTGACTATCCCGCCTTTATTCTCGTACCCAACAACATTAGCCTCTTTCTCTATATCTTTGACAAACACCCTTGTTCTATACGGGTGTATCTTTGATTGTCTTTCGTCAAAATCCTCTTTCAATTCTTTTCGTAATAGTCCTATTTCCTCTTTGTATTGCTTCGTATCTGGAATAATCTTTAACATGGCTCGCCCCTCTGCTTATGCAAAAACTCTTCAAGACACTCCCTTGTAAATAACACCAACTTACCATTACGAAGGGGTTTTATCTCTCCATTTTTAACCCTGTTACAAATCGTCCTTTCACTGCACCGTAAGAATTGTGCTGCCTCTCGGTAATTCAGATATTTCGCTTCTTCTCTCTGTTCTTTCATGTTCTTTCTTTTTCAAATACTTTCGTGAACTTCCGTAATGACCGGAGCGAATTAGTGAGGCTAATCCGTGTGTTATATACTTCACTTTGTTCCTTTACAGTATTACATATTTTATCTACTAGGCTCGATGATAGGTCAATGACAACTCCGTTTATAACTACGTTACTTCTTGGTGTACCGTTATACAACGTAATAGTCCTTAAACCGGCGAGTTTTTTGATGTTTTGAGGCAAAACATCTGAAATCCCTCTTGTTTTTCAGTATCAATTACTGAAAATGAAATCACAAACAATCAGCAAGAAAAGGATTTCAGATGACTAAAAATATACACGAATTACTCGACCAACGCAAGCAGGAAGTCGCCCAACGCACCAACCGTTCCCTTGCACCCTTCGGTGCTCCGCAACTCTCCAACGCCCCCATCCGATTCGAAGTGTCCAAAAAAATACACGCCGTCGTCTACGGCGGTATCGCTCTCATCAATCAAATCGCCCATCAAAGCGGCGAATGTCGGCGGGATTTTTGCGTTTTTCTTTGGCGCAACACGGAGCGGCACATCAAGCGATATGATACACGAATGTTCCAATTGTCCCCGCTCCATAAAATTGCTCCCCTTCTTTGTTCGGCGCTCATTCTGTACCGGAACATCCGAATTCCGGCTTCAAGATCACTTTCACTCACGACGACATTGCGGGACCCATCGAACCTGATCCGCCAAGAGAAAAAATGTCGGTGACCAAGCATTCAAATTCAACAAGCGAACTATTCGCTGACCGCCACTCCGCAAAATCTGGGCAGGCAAAAAAATCATCGCTTGCAAAAATGTACGAAACTCCATCTTCAACAATCGTTCCTTTCTTGCTCGCTCCTCGCGTTTACGACCATCGACAACAAGCCAAAGTGCCGACCAACACTTCAAAGACCAAGCCAAACAACCGCAGACCAAATAGACCCCATTCGCATTCAACGTATCAAGCGGCATCGACAACGCATTCATCCCGCTCTTCAACTGCGACAGCAAGTTCTCCTGATTGCAACGAGCATTCGACTCGAAAACAATTTCCGAAGCACGGCGATCACAATCATTCGACAAGTAAAAAAAGTACCTGACCTCGGGCAATAAAAGTTCTTGTCCTTTCTTCACCGTAATCGTCTTACGCAAGATCGTCAAGCAATAACTCCGCTCGCATGCAACCGGACGATAACCAACCATCGCAACATCTTCGTATTCCAACGTCAGAGTGCGATAGCCACGTGCCGCCACGATTTTCTCTTTCACGTTCTCTCGCTTGCCCAGCGGTGTGGTTTTGATCTCATACTTCGGCGGACGTATAAGACGCTCCCACTCCGTGTTTTCAAGACTCTCCGCAATGTCGATCAGATTCGATCTTGCATCCATACCAAACACGAAGAACACTCCCTCTTCATCCCAGCGATCAAGATGCTTCGTTTGCGTAAAGTCGGTGTCGCCGCGCAAACGAATCGTTGGGAAACCTGCTTGGCGTAACAACTCGATGCTCTTGTCGATGTAGATGTACGCATCTTCGTAACTCGGACGATTGCCGGAGCGATTCTTGGCAAACAAAATCTCCTTCGTGTTCGCCAGTGAAACCATCAGCGGATGGTACCCCCAAGTACCATTGTACGAAATGTCCATGCCTTGCTTGCACTCTCCATGGGTCGGAGCAAGGGTGCCATCGAGATCAACAATCGCTTCATTGAAAAATGATTTCGGTTGTCTTGCCCAAACGTTGAGTCGGACTTTGTTGATTTCATCTTGAAGCAGATCAATTCCTGTTGCGGAAAATCTTCGGCAAAAGTCAGCGGCGGTCGTCGGATCAGGAATCGAATGCGTTCCGAGTATGTTGAGATAGGTTGGGTCTTGTCGGCGGTACTCGATGTGTTCGAGAGCGGTGCCGCCGCAGAGAAAATTGTAGGCGATATTGAGTATGTGATCGGACTCGTAGTAGGGTGCTTTCAACTTCAAGACCTGTACCGTGTTGAGGGCAGCGATGAGTCCGCTTTGATGGGCGATTTGATGGATGAGTGCGATACCGCCGTAGACGACGGCGTGTGCTTTTTCGGACACTTCGAATCGGATGGGGGCGTTGGAGAGTTGCGGAGCACCGAAGGGTGCAAGGGAGCGGTTGGTGCGTTGTGCGACTTCCTGCTTGCGTTGGTCGAGTCATTCGTGTCTATTTTTAGTCATCTGAAATCCTTTCCTTGCTGATCTCTTGCAATTTCATTTTCAGTAATTGATACTGAAAAACAAGAGGGATTTCGGATTCTTTGCCTCAACACATCAAAAGACTCGCCGGATTAAGGTCTAGAGCGTGTCCCCTTCTCGTCCTCAATCAGGAGCAACCGATGTTCTTTTTGGTTGGGACAATACCAAAAACAGCGTCCGCAGGCAAAACAACGTGCCGGATCAACTTCGTAATCAGCACGGCGATAGCGGAGCGACAGGAAAATCCATTTGATGCCAATGACCAGTCCGATCCAAGCACCGAGTCCGATTCCGGCGAGATGAAATCGTTGGTATGTATCCACGGCGCGTTGATAAACCTCGTGCGAAGGGGTGCCGAACTGCATGAGTCCCCTTGTTTCGGGAAACGTTCCCGACGTTTCTACCCATTTTTCTTCTTCGGCGTAGAGCAGTTTTGCTGTTTGGATGTCTTGATGCAGGACGGACAACCGGGGCATCACCGCACCGCCGATGTGTGCGAAGACAAACACAATGATCGGCAACGTGATCATGGTTCCCAGCAGATGCAACGGACCGTAACGTCTTTCGCGTGCCGTCGGTTCCGTGCTTGGCGGCAAAATGGCATTGTAGGGACACACATGTTCGCAAAGTTTGCATTGCTCGCATTTCCCCGGCGTAATGGTAACTCTTCGGGCGGCAAGCGAACTGCACATTCCGAGCAAAGCCCCGTAGGGGCACACAAATCGGCAAAAGGGTCGCCCCACAAAAAAGCCGGTACCCAACACGGCAATGCTAAAAATCAGCAGAGGGTACAACGTTCCCAAACGAAAGAAGCCCACGAAGGGATCAAATCGGCAAACGATAAAACCGAATCCCACGATGACACAAAAAGTGCCGACCCCCAGCCAAAAATAGCGGAAAAGCCCCAGAACATGTTCCGCTCGGTCGGAGATCGGCAGGTTTTTGGTCGCTGTCAATTCTTGAACCGCCCCTAGTGGGCAGACGGAGGAGCAAAAAATCCGTCCCCAAAACAGGGCGGCTAAAAGCGGCAGTGTGAATAAGAGAACGACCGTCCAGGCGACCACTGCTTGGGGATCGACGGTTGCCTGCACGAGATTTTGAAACATTCCGACGGGGCAGGGACACCCTTGCAAGAGAAAACCCAGTATGAACACGGAGCCGACGGCAAGGGAAAAGAGTATCTTTCGGGATCGCCAGCGATGGACGGCGAGTCCGGCAAGGAGGAGAAACAGGGCGTAAATGACGACAATCTCCGTGATTTCGATGGAAACGATCGGATTCGGATAGGGGGGCGGCGGCGTTTCTGTGGGGGGAAGTGTGTAATCTGTCTCGAACACCGGCGGCGGATTGCGCGAAGCCAGTGCGGAATCAAGAGCGAAACAAAAAAGTAGTGCGGCAACGGCAACAGTACAAAACCGGTTCAAAAACATTCTACGATTATACAGGATTGCCCGTAAAAGAATCAGTCCCCCTTGAGGTAAACTGAAAATTTCAAGAAAGCGAATCAGAGCCGCCAACCGGAAGGTCGCGGCGCTGATTTCTAGTCCGCCTTTTTCTGGACGCTCGGCGGGAAGAGGACATCGGACACCCTCGCCTTGACGTTAATAAACGCTCCAATGCTTGCCATCAGCAGGGCAATCACCAACAGAACGTTGAAAATCTCCCGCGAGAGTCCCTTACCGACGGCATCGCCAATGTACGACCGCTTGTTGCTCAATATCAGGAAAATCAAATAGGCAACCGGCAACATCGTCAAGCAAACCGCAGAAGCGGCAATGGGGAACCAAAGCGGCAAACCGACGACCACGCCGAAAAAGCCGATGGACGGAGTCAACGCAAAAATACGGAAGTTTCGCGTCGAATGTTCCAAACCGAGCATTTCGCACATCACGAATCCACAGCACGTCATGTGCGCACTGATCGCTCCGCACGTCATTCCGAACAAACCGCAACAGAAAATAATCGTGGCGACCCGCTGCGAAATCCAGCCCGCCTCCAATGCCTTGGCGGCTTCGAGCGGTTGAAGTCCTGTGCGGACAAGATCACGCAAGCCGTGGACATTGTTGACATCGTAAATGCCGGAGACGGTCATGCCAATCATAATGAGCGACGTAATCACCACGAACGGCAGAAACATCGTCATCCCGAGATCCCACTTGGCAAGCGTTTTGTGTTCCGGTCCCCAGCCTTTTTTGAGGAGCGAATAGGGATACATGAACGTCATATTGATTCCGACCGCCGCTCCGAGCATTACGAGCACCATCGTGATTGTCCGGGCGTATTCTGCCGGATCATCATTGCCCGGAATGCCGTACCAGCCGATAAAACCTTTGCCTATTTCAAGCCATTCGATTCGGTGGAAATTCAGGAACACGACCATGAGGAACGTCAAGAATACCAAAGCGATCATGCATCGCAGGAACCATTCGTAGATGCGGATTCCGACTCCGCCGCGACCGTAATTGAATACGACCGTAATGTTGATGAGCAGAATCAGCAAGCCGGCACCGAAACTTACGCCGTAACCGAAGGGGGTGAATTGCGTGGTCATTTTCGGCTCGCCGGTTTTGTCGTCGATGATGACGCTGCCCAAGCCGAACCAGGAGCGTTGCGGGACTCTTTCGTCTTGGACTAATTTCCAGTTGTCTTGGACTTCAACTTTTTTCCCATCCACCATTTTCCATTCCCCTTTGATGAGTGATTCATCTTCGACGGGCGGTTTGGCGGGAGCGAATTCCAAGACGATACTCCGTGCCGCTCCGGCAGCGAGTCCGTATTGCGGAAAGTGCCAAATGACCGAAGCCATCACGGTTCCCAATGCCCAGAGGAAAACGAGGATAATGCTCAATTCCCGCATGAATCCCTTGTAGGGACGTTCTTTGGTGGTCAAGACGATGTTGCCCAGCGCGATGAACATCATGATTCCGAGAAACATGGCGACGGGCTGCACCCAGAGAAGTTTGTAACCGAAGGATGCCCCGGCAACGACGGAGGCGGCGGCACTGCCTGCGCCAAGTGTCATGGCACTTTGCAGCAGTCCGGGACCGGTCAGTTTGATGTATCCAAAGGCACGGGGAATCGGCGGTCGGGAAGCGATTTCGCGAAGTAATTGTGTCTCTTGGGTAAGTTTGTCGGACATCGTGTGGCAGAAAATGGCAACGAATGGGGAATGTCAAGAAACTTCATTGTAACCGAATCGGCATGGAAAAGGTTAGGGGAGAAAGGGAAAAACCGATTCGATTCCCCTCTGCTATTTTACCGCTAAACGGATTTTTGGCGTTGCCCCACTCTGCGTGCAGACGAACGCCGCCAACTCGTTGGCACGTTCATGGATCGCATCCATCGGCAAGCCGGAAAGCATACCGACAACAACCATTGCGGTGAATGCGTCGCCGGCACCGACCGTATCGACCACTTTGATCTTTCGGCTTTCACAAAAATACTCCCTCCCCTCGGCAAATATCCGGCTGCCCTGAGAGCCGCAGGTGAGAATGAGCGTTTTCAGACCGTACTTTTCGATCAACCAGCCGGCATGCTGCTGGATGGTGTTGCCGGGCACATCGTATAAAACCGCCATGCGTGCCAATTCTTCATCGTTCAATTTCAGGACATTCGCAAGATTGAGCAGGTGTTCGATTCCATTGCGGTCAACGAAGGGATCACGAAGATTCAAATCCAAAACGCGCAGTGCCGAAGGTTTTGTTTGGGCTGTCAAGGTTTTGATCGTCTGAAACGTTGTTTCGCTTCGCGATGCCAAACTGCCGAAACAGACGGCATCGACCGTTTGTGCAAACAGGACGGCAACGTTAGTTGCTTCGATATTGTCCCAGGCGACGTTTTCGTGAATGATGTATTTTGGCTGTCCTGCCGCCGACAATTCGACCCCAACGGTGCCCGTCGGTGCGGACATGTCCGTTTCGATGAATTCGGTTGAGAGTCCCAGGGAGCGGTAAAATTCGATCAATTCCCGACCGAGATCATCGTTACCCACTCGGGAGAGGATTCGCACGTCGGCACCAAGTTGCATGCAGTGAAACGCAAAGTTTGCCGGTGCTCCGCCAACTTTTCGTCCCGAAGGGAGCATGTCCCATAATACTTCGCCGATGGACAAAATCTTCATGGATGTTCCCGTGAAAAGCAACCGATGTTGCTGTCCCAATGTACGGTCTCTTCTCCATCAAGTCAAGGAGTCCATTCGGGAGCGATTGCGGTTCTGACCTTTTTGTGCTACAATGGGATGCCATGTCCATCCTTCGCCAGATTTTTGAAACGCTTCGGGAATACTATGCGGCGAAGCCCGACTATCTTTGGTGGCCCGAAAATCCCGTGGAAGTCATTATCGGTGCCGTTCTCGTGCAGGGCTCAACGTGGAAATCCGTCGATAAAATCCTCAAGGAGTTCCGAGCAAGAGAACTGCTCGACTTCCATAAAATCGTTCAGCAAGCGGACGAAGAACTGACGGAATTGATTCGGTCAGTCGGATTCCAGAAACAAAAGTCGGCACGCCTCAAGGCGGTTGCCCAACTCATTCTCGAACGAACCGGAGGAGATTTAGACCGCTATTTCACGAGAGATGTCGATGTTGTCCGCCGGGAGTTAATGAGCATCTCCGGTATCGGTCCTAGCACGACAGACAACATTCTGCTCTATGCCGGGCAGATACCGATATACATGGTTGATCCCTTTACCATTCGGATTTTGGTGAGGCACGGCATTGTCAGTTCCCACGCAAACGAAGCACAAATCCAGGAATTGATTCACCAGGAACTCACGCCGGATGAGGAACCTTACGGGACAACATTGTTCCACAAAATGCAGGAATACGTGGTTCGGCTGGGTCGGGATTTCTGCGATAAGTCGAGACCGGATTGCTTCCATTGCCCGCTCAACATCTATCTTCCCGACGGCGGAGCGATAGGTCTCTTAACGCAACCGGCATTAACACAATCAACACGAACACAATCAGCACGAACACAATCAGCATCGGCAAAACCTGTGCCGCAACCGCAAAGACCTCCGGTACAAACTCCAAAACCCGTCGAAGCATTGGACTTGAACGAGACGGAACGCAAAGTATTCGAAGCCATTGGTGAAGAATCGGTGCCGATTGATGAGGTCATTCTTGCGGTGCAGTTGCCGGTGCATATCGTTCGGGCAACGATTGCCGTCTTGCAGATGAAAACAGTCGTCTGCCAAGTAGAAGGGAATCAAGTGAAGCGGATTCACAACCCCAGCGGCTAATGTTTCGCAATGAGGTGAGTCACAGAGCCCGTGGCACATCAGTCACAGAGCCCGTGGCGTAAGCCAGGACAGAGCACGCACACTTCCCTTGCTTACGCGACGGGCTCTGTGAACGTTACTTGGAACTTTACTTCTTTTTCGTTGCCTTCTTCACCGCTTTCTTCACTGCCTTCTTGACTGCCTTCTTCGCCGCTTTTTTGACCGTCTTCTTGACCGCTTTTTTCGCAACCTTCCGGCTGCGGCTCGCCTTGCCGGGACCCTTTGCCGCCTTGTCCGCCAAGAGTTCCAACGCACGTTCGAAAGTCAAATCCTCAGCCGTCATCGTTTTCGGCAACGTGGCATTCGTTGCACCGTCCGTAATGTAATCGCCATACCTGCCCGACAAAAGTTTGATCGGATTGCCCGTGACCGGCGATTCCCCCAACGATTTCAGAGGCTCCTGCGCCGCACTCGCCGCACCGCGACGACCACGCTGCGCCTTCGGCTGCGCAAGCAATGCCAATGCCTGCTCCAACGTGATTTCTATCGGCGAAAGATCGGCAGGCAGCGACCGCGTTTCCGTACCGCTCGAAATGTAAGGTCCATACTTGCCGTTTTGGGCGAAAACATCAATGTTCGTGTCGGGATTCTTCCCCAAATTGCGAGGCAAACTCAATAATTGAAGCGCAACGTCGAGCGTTACCGTCTCCGGTAACATGTTTTTGAGCAATGACGCATTCTTTTTCTCCTTGTCGTCCACTTCACCCAGTTGAATGTAGGGACCAAACCTCCCATTTTTGAGATAGACCGGCTTGCCCGACTTGGGGTCTTCTCCCAATGCCTCATCTTTTTTCGTGCCCGCACTCAAAAATTCCAATGCCTTTTCGTAGGACAATTCATCCGGCGGCAAATCCTCCGGCAACGAACCGGTGCGATCCCCCTGCTGGACGTAAGGACCGAATTTGCCCACCCGAACGAGAATCTGCTCTTCTCCCGAAAACTCTTCCGGCACTTCCAGCGGAAAAGTGTTGACCAGCCGGGCATCAATCTGTTCCGTCTTGTTTTCCAAGAGCGGTTTAAGACCCGCCCCTGTTACCGGAGGGCTACCCTCTCCCGCTCTTTCTGCTGCCGCCTGCCGTCTGCCGCCTGCCGCCTGCTCCTCGCCGAAGTAAAACTCTTTCAGGTATTTCAGGTACTCCAATTCCCCTCGGCTAATGGCATCGAGTTGATCCTCCATCTGTGCCGTAAAATCGTAGTTGATTAAATCGCCGAGATGCTCGACCATCAGTTGACAGACGGAAAACGCCACCCAAGTCGGCACGAGCGCACCCCCCTTCTTAAAAACGTAATTCCGCGTTTGAATCGTTTCGATA
>Ga0099364_10012898_pt1 | contig 11240 bp, 15 predicted proteins | sample TergutTh196P3_FD_73070 | JGI IMG/M metagenome (GOLD analysis project Ga0099364, IMG submission 73070) | Microcerotermes parvus P3 segment gut microbial communities from Pointe-Noire, Republic of the Congo - Th196 P3 | ecosystem: Host-associated > Arthropoda: Insects > Digestive system > Gut ... | reverse complement strand
ACGCGGATAATCCGCAGTTTAAAGCTAAAATTGGCGAAACCATGAGGGTAAAGGAGGAAATCGCTATGGCTACCGAAATTTTAAATACAATAAGTAAAGACGAACACGCAATCGCAAAATACAGGGCAAGACGCAAATGGGAAGCCGACCTAACTACAAACCTCTCTGTTAGTCGGAGATTGGGGAAGGAGGAGGGTAGGCAGGAGGGGATTTTAATAGGTATGGAAAGAGGTATGGAAAGGGGTATACAAAAAGGCAGACAAGAAGGCAGACAAGAAGGCATGGAAGAAGGCATTGAAAGAGGTATCGCAAGAGGGTTACAAGAAGGCATAGAAAAAGCCAAACGCGACTTAGAGGAAAAACTACGCTTAAGTGGTGTGTCGAGCGAAGAGATTAAAAAATTGTTGGATTAAAACGACGGGAGAACCTCAATGATTGTTTATCACGGCGGCACAGGTGTTGTGGAAAACCAACAACTGAAAGGGGAAATCTAAAACTATGTTTTATAAGAAACTTATGCTTATTGTTTTCTCGTTGATTTTGTCCGGGTTTTCTCTTCTTTCGCTTATTGCCGCCCCAAAAGAAGAATATCCATTTTCTGAAAATGAAAACCGTTATCTTGAAGTTTTTCCTGAGTTTTCTCTTGAAACCATCGGCAATAAAAAGTTCATGGACGGCTTTGACAAGTGGACATCCGACATGTTTATCGGCAGAGAACAGTGGATTAATATTAAAAACCACTCAGAACGCGCTGTCGGAAAAGTGGAAATTGCAGGCGTATTCACCTTTGACGGAAGAATGGTTCAGTCGTGGAGCAAGCCTGAGTTCAGTGAAAGCGAAAGAAACCTTGAAGCAATAAACGGGTTTGCTTCAAGGCACGCGAGTGTTCCTGCTTATTTCATGCTCGCGCCCAACGCGATTGGAATTTACAACGACACAATACCGACAATCGCGCGCACGGCACTTATCGGCGACATGGAAAGTTATATTTCAGACTGTGAAAATTTTCTTAAAGGCATTACCCCGATAAGTGTGAGCCATTCCCTCAACCAAAACCGCGATAAATATATATTCTACAGAACCGACCATCACTGGACTTCTTTTGCCGCATACCTCGCTTATGAAGAAGCCGCGCGGATAATGGGTTTCGTAGCGTTTAATGCAGATGATTTTGAGGTTGAAAGGGTGAGTGACGATTTTCGCGGCACGCTGTTTTCAAAAACCCTTGACAGCCGCATTGAGCCTGATGCCATAGATTACTATATACTTAAAGACAAAGAACCCGAATTGACGTTAGAAATTTTAGGAGCAGACGGCTTCACACCCCACGACTCGCTTTATTTTAGAGAATATCTTGACAAAAAAGACAAATACGCCAGCTTTCTGGGGCAAAACTCGCCTGTTATGAAAATCAAAACAAAACTGCCTGTTTCATCAGGGAATTTGTTGGTGTTTAAGGACTCATTTGCGCACTGCCTGATTCCGTTTTTGGCGAAAAACTACGCTGAGATTACGATTTTAGACATGCGGTATATAAACGTTGACTACCGCCAATTTGTCACCGTCGAAGACTACGATGCCGTAATTTTCATCTACAACGCAATAACCTTTTCAGAGGCCCCCGATGTCAGAAAGTTGAACTTAGGAAGTTAAATTGCGTTATAAAGCAAGATATTCAGCATAATGGCGAAAACGATGACGGGGTTTACTAAAATAGAGCTTACTTTATTTATTGTTGTAATGTCATCGCAGTTGTTTTTGGTGTTAAAGCTTTTAATAAAAATTAGATATAAAGCAGCGAAGAAACCCATTACCATCAAAATTAACAGGAATGTCTGTAAAAGTGTAACACCCGATTCTTCCGGCGGAAAGCTGAACGCTTGTATGTCTAAAATATTCAAAACACTTATTAAAACATGGGCAACCATTGACGGGATAATGGAGTTTGTCCAAATTACAAGATAGCCCAACATGACACCCACCACAAAGCAGTATAGAAGCTCGCTCGTGTCACCGCGCGCGACTGCAAACAAAAGGGCTGTCACCATAATTGCAAAGCAATCGCCGAATTTGCGCAGTTGCTGTAAGACCATTCGTCTGAATATAAACTCTTCCACCACCGGAATAATAATCACGGTGAACAGGCAAAAGACAAAGAATTTAAAACCGCTTAAAACCGTCACGTCAACAACCCCATTAAGCCCGGTAATATCATATCTAACGGGGACTAAAAATCGCGACATTGCGTTAGAGACAAAAACGCAAAAATAACCCGCGCCAAGTAATAGAGACAAATTCAAAAGCGGTGTGTTAAACGAAAAATCTTCATCTTGAAATACGCCGCGATATTCAAAAACTTTATACACAGCGAACGCTAAAACGCCATTTGCCACTATGCCGCTTAATATAAACTGCAAAATAAACCCAACATTGCTGTTAAGGTCTGCCAAACTTGCAAAAAACGCCGCTAAATATTTTAAAACCATGCACAAGCAAACAAGCCCACCTAACTTATAAGAATGAGCGGTAATTTGCGCACCCGGCGAATCTTTATCATCGGGGGTTTCGTTTTTCTTATAATTATTATTCATTTTTAAATACCACCTTTATACAAGCACAAGTTAAATCAACGGCTCGCCGGCTATACAAAAAGCGGGGTTACCGGCTTATCTGTATAGATATGTTCTATTGCTTTGGCGAAAACATGTTCGATTGTCAATATTTTCATGTTGGGGGAAATTTTATCCGGCGTAATGGCAATAGTGTCTAACAATACGACTTCTTTAAGCATAGAGTTTTTAATTCGCTCAGTCGCATCGCCCGAAAGAACACCGTGTGTCGCACAAGCAAAGACTTCTTTAGCTCCGCCCTCTTCCATGATTGCCCTTGCAGAATTGCAAAGAGTGCCTGCCGTGTCAATCATGTCATCGACAATTATAACGCTCTTGCCTTTGACACTTCCGATGATGTTTACAACCTCGCTCATGTTCGCCCGTTGGCGGCGTTTGTCGATAATCGCAAGGTTTGTCCCGATTTTGTGAGAAAATGCCCGCGCTCTGTTTACCGAGCCTAAGTCGGGCGACACGCAGATAAAATCGTCAGGGTTTTTGTCGACGCGGTCTTTAAAATACGGGGCTAAAATCGTGATACCTTGAAGATGGTCAAGCGGAATATTGAAAAATCCTTGTATTTGGGGGGAATGTAAATCCATAGTGAGAAGCCTGTCCGCTCCGGCGACAGTGATTAAATCTGCCACCAACTTCGCCGAAATGGCATCGCGCGAGTTCACCTTCCTGTCTTGCCGTGCATACCCATAATAAGGAATAACCGCCGTAATTCGCCCGGCACTTGCTCTCTTAAACGAGTCAAGCATTATGAGAAGTTCCATAATATGGTCGTTCACGGGGGAAGAGGTTGACTGAACCACATAAACATCTGAACCCCTCACGGTTTCTTTGATATTCAGCGAAATTTCACCATCGCTGAACATTGTTACCTCAGAATCACTTAGAGGTAGACCTAATTTCTTAGCAATACCCAACGCCACGGCAGGATTTGAATTCGCCGCAAATATTTTTATGTTTTTACCATGAATGTTCATTTTTAGATTTTCCCCTTTTCCACAAGCGTGATTTTATTTTTTTACAAAGAGCGTTTTTAGGCGTTCCCCTTTTTCTCCTCCGCCTTGCGCACGCGCAAGTTGTTTTTATACCAATTTTCTTTGATATTCATCTGCCCTCTCTCAATCGCAAGCGCGCCATCGGGAACGTTTTTAGTAATCGTAGAACCGGCGGCAGTGGTGGAGTTCGCGCCGACTTCGACCGGAGCAATCAAGTTCGTATTACAGCCGATAAACGCATTATCGCCTATAACAGTGCGATATTTTCCGAGTCCGTCATAGTTTGCCGTTACACAGCCACAGCCGAAGTTGACTTTTTTGCCCACATCGCTGTCGCCGATATAGGTGAGGTGGGCTAATGATGTTCCCTCGCCGATTTGTGAATTTTTCACCTCGACAAAGTCACCAATTTTAACGCCTTTACGCAACACCGTTCCCGGGCGTATATGCACAAACGGCCCTGCTTTCACGTTATTTTCGATTGTTGAATCAAAAGCTTGAACTGAGTTTAATACAACATTTTCGTGGATTGTGCAGTTGTCAATATAAGTGTCGGGGCCTATTACGCAACCGCTTCCTATTGAGGTTTTGCCCTTTATTATGGTGTTGGGCATGATTAGCGTGTCTCTGGCGATTTTAACGTCTTTCCCGATAATTACGTTATGCCCGATTATGTCTACCCCTTCTGAATAGTGGCGGTCGTAAATCTTGTCTGCCATTAATTCATTGAGTTCGCGCAACTGCCGTCTGTCATTTGCCCCCAACACGATAACGCTGTCATCGGCAGTATAAGTGCCGGCTTTTTGATTAAGCAATTGCGCCGTATCGGTAAGGTAAAACTCGCCGCTTTTATTATTGTTTTGAAGTTGCGGCAACGCCCATAAAAGTCGTTCAGTTTTAAACCAATATGCCCCACTGTTAACCTCGTTAATTAAAAGTTCGGCAGGTGAGCAGTCTTTCATCTCGACAATAGAAATCAGACGGTTGCTGTTTTTGTCTCTCTTAATTCGCCCGTAGTTTCCGGCGGGTTCCACCTTAGCGGTTATAACCGTTATATCGTTATCGTCTTTTTTATGCTGAATATACGCATCTTTAATAGTTTGCGAATTCATAAACGGCGCATCACCACACAAGACTAAAACATCATCATCCGGCGAGCCGCCGGCGGCAAACCGTGGAAACTTTTGCTTTATTTGCAATAGCCCACTCGCTGGCTTAACTTGAGCTGTGGCAGACTCTTCCGCTTGTGTAAATGCTTGTAACACGGCATGCCCGGTTCCTTTTCTTTCATGTTGGAAGAAGTGGGGATAGTTTCCTTCTCTTTTTTCGAGATAATCTAACACCTGTTCGGCGTTACTGCCTACTACAACAGCGGTGTTTTCGTGTTTTATTCCCGCGTCCTCAACCGAGTCAAGCACCCAACCCAACATCGGCTGAAACAAAACGTTCATCAAAACCTTCGGCTTTGCCGAATTCATGCGTTTGCCATCACCTGCCGCCAAAATGACAGCACGTGCCATTCCTAAACTAATTTCTTTCATAAGCCCTCCAATAAATCTCTAATTTCATTGTATGAAAAATGATACTTCTTATTACAAAAATGACAGCAAATTTCAACCGGCGTGCCATTCGGATTGCTTAATTCTTCAAGCTCTGATTTTCCAAGGCTGATTAGCACAGATTCTGTGCGTTCGCGACTGCAATCGCAGTGATATTCAGCCGAAAAAGTGTCTAAAATTTGAGGTTCAAGCCCGGACAGCCCGTCTAAAGCTATGTCTTGAACGGTTTTTCCGCTACTTAACAAAGCGGTGACACTGCTCATGGTTTTTATGTTTTCCTCTATTAAGTCTAAAGCACTTTCATTGATGGGGGGAATGAGTTGAATGAGAAAACCTCCCGCCGCCTTTACACGCTGTTCAGGAACTACCAAAACCCCTAAGCCGCAAACAGTCGGGATTTGTTCGCTCATGCCATAATAAGAGGCTATGTCATCGCCAATCTCGCCTGTTATAAGTGGGGATGCGGTAGCATATGGCTCTTTTAATCCTAAATCTTTTATAACCGATAAGAAGCCGTTTTTACCGACATAGCCCCCCACATCAAGCTTTCCTTTAGCGTTAAGCGGCAGTGAGAACTGTGGGTTTTCGGTGTAGCACTTGACATTCCCATAATGGTCCGAAACAGCAACCATAGAGCCTCCCGGGCCGCCGCCGTTAACCCTCAAAGTAAGGCGGTCGCGCTCGTTTTTCATTAAAGAACCCATAAGAGATGCGGCAGTGGCAAGCCGCCCCAGTGCCGCCCCGGCGACATTCGTTGTATTGTGCAACTTGAAAATCTCGCTCACGATGTCGTGAGAGTCAATAGCAGCGCAAAAAGCACTTCCGTCAGCCGAAATGGCTCTTACAATTTTCCCCAATTTTTTTACCTTTCGTGTTTCAATTAATTTTTAACCGCCAAAAAAACAACCTTCTCGCTCTTTTCATTTGCAGGAAGTTCGCCAAGCCATTCGTAGCATGAGACTATGCGAAAACCCGCTCTTTCAGCCATTTGCTCAATTTCAGATAAGGAATAGGCTCTTTGCGAGAAACTTTCATCGTGCCGCTTATAATCGTTGGTTTTACCCATTTTCTCGAATAGATTGAGTCTGATTTCGGTTAACCCATCGCCCACGTAATAATTTTGCCACACACAGTACACCGATGGCAGGTCGTATATAAATGTGTTGTTGCTTAAAATATTCTTGTGTTTGTTAATTGTATTAACGTCAAAAAAGAACAACCCACCCTTGTTCATAAAAAGAGAAACTCTATCGAAAACTTTTTGAACATCGGCTTTTTCGGTTAGATGATTTATGCCGTCTAAGGCGCAAACGCAATAATCAATAGTCCCATAAAGGTCAAGCTCTCTCATATCTTGACAGACGTATTGAATCGGCGCGCCGCTGTCTTTGTTGAACGCGACACTAAGCATATCCTCAGAACTATCCACGCCGATTAGAGAGTAGCCATAGCGTGAAAGTGCGATGCTTAACTCCCCTGTGCCGCAAGCTAAGTCCAACAAAATGCCCTCGCCCTTTTTGCCGAACAAGCGGTCAATATATTCCGCTAAAGCGATATAATCAACAGGGTTTTCGCTTTCTTTTTGCAGCAGGTCATAAAACCGCGCAAAGTGATTATAACTGCTCATGTTCTTCAGCGCGCTGAAAGCCGGCGCGATAACCACCGCTACCATATTGAAGGGCGCGGTTCACGCGACTGATGGTGGCGGTGCTGGCACCGGTAAGCTGCACAATTTCGTTATACACACGCTTTTCGGACAACAGTTTCGCCACATAAAACCTTTGCCCCATCTCTTTTAATTCTTGGATTGTGCACAGGTCCTCAAAAAAATTGCGGCACTCTTCAATCGTTTCAATGCCAACCATTGCCTTTAACAAAAACTCTGTATTTCTTTCACCGATTTTATTAGTCAAAGTGGTATCTCCTTTTCATAGACTTTGCATAGCTTAGGCTCGTATTATATTAAATTTTACTAAACCACACCCAGTTTCCGCCTAATTTCTCCCACTCGCCTTGAACAACAGCAATATTATCTAAAAGCCAATCTTTTATTGCCTTTAATTCTTGTGTTGAAGCCCCACCGCTTTTTTCTACTTTAGATGTTCCGTCTGAATTTACCCATAATTTGCCGGCTGATGAGGGCGACAACATCTTGCTTTTATTTGAATGTATATGGGGTGGTTCACCGCCGGGAGTGCATTTTGATGTTATATATAGATAATGATTGCCTATTTTATATTTTTTTAGTTTCCCCATATCCTACCCTTATTAATTTCTGCAACATACAGCATTTCAAAGTAACGCTTCCCCATCTTCGGGAATGTAGACGATACTATAAAGAATCTCCCTTTTTCATTCAATCGCAATGCCGCACTATGTTTATTTTGAATATCTTTTACTTCAACGGTTGGAATTCCTTCAGGGGTTTTTAATTTATAACTAATTCCGTCCACTATAAGTTCCGACATCTATAACTACCTCCTCCACCTGTTTAAACAGTTTATTGAACTTCGCGGACTGATTTACCTCTTCCGCAGCTTCTGCAAAATCTAAATACTCTTCCCCTACAGAACAATCAAAACAGACCACGCCGTTGTTGAACCAGTTTATCTTTTCTATCTTGCCTAAAACATCTGAAACGATACATTCTATATATTTAGAGCCTAATTTGAGATAGGCAAACACATCGTTTGTAATTATATCCTTACGCAATCCGAAAACAATCTGCATTTATGCCCTCCGTTCAGCCTATATTCCTTTATTAAAGCCTAAAAATCAATGCTCTAAATTATCCGTCAAACTCCGGCAACGCTATAATTTCTTTCCCTGCAATGCCTTTTAAATCGCCGCCCATTAGTGCAAGATTATTGGTGACGTTATCTATTAGTTTTGCCTGTTCTGCCCATCTTTTATTGGTTTGTTTCTTTTCTTTTTCAAGCACATCGCGCATTTTGTCGTAGGTTTCCATAATCGCGCCTATGCGGTTGCTGAATTCGCCGCTTGTGAGGTAGTTGTAAACCATTTCGGTCTTTACGTCTCTGCCCTCGTTATTCCTGTTCACAATAGATATTTTCGTTAAAGCATCACGCAATAATGTCGCAATCATCACCGCATAGCGTGGTTTAATCACCCATATGTTCGCGGAAATTTGCTTGTAATCATCGTTATTGTTAGGCGAATTCCAAACAATAACACCTATTTGCGCCTTCTCGTTAAGTAACGTTTCTTTAAGCTTATCAACCCACTTTTCAGCCCAGTATTTTGCGTTTTTGCACTCCCAAAGAATTAACCCACAATTTCGCAAAGACGGGCTGTTAACAATATGCCGTATGTCTGCCCCGAGCTCACCTTTTTTGACTTCTGTAATGCTGTCAACCTTAAAGGCCTCGTTCAAGCCGGCTTCAAGGTCAAGCTCAAGAATTTCCCCCTGCAATTGCTGAGAACCTTGCGCGGCGACTTGCTTTGCTTCGGTGAGTTGTTGGTTTAATTTGCGAATGATTTCTTCTTGTTCGCGAATTTTAACGTAATTATCCTCATTAGCCTGTTTTCGCGCTTCACTGCGTATTTCCTTTTCTTTTTCGAGGAGTTTCTCTTTGGCTTTAAGTTCGGCGGTTTCTCTGTCTTTGTTAGATTTGCTCAACTCGTCAATCAATGCCGACATCTTCTGTTGAAGCTCTTTGTTGCTTTCTTTTTCGGTTTTCAACAGCGAGTGGAGTTGAGCGGTTTCGCGCTGTGTCTTAGCTTTTTCTTTGTGGATAGCTTCATCAATTTTTTTGTCGGTAATGTCTTCATATTCTTTGCGAAGGTTAGCACTTTGTTCAACGCTTTTTTTCTTCAACCCCTCTTCAATTTGACGTTGAATAGCATCACTCATATCTAACGAATGCCCACACTTAGGGCAATTCAGAATAGCTGAATTCATAGAGTTTGTCCTTTCTAAAGCCTGTTTTTTATTATCCGATTTAATTATAACATACTTTCAGATGTTTTTCAACTCTTTATAATAAGTTTTTCAGACCAAACGCATTAATTTGCTTTTTTAAGCAATAAAAACAATAAAAATTTATAGCGGATTGACAAATCAAATAATATGAGGTATAATGAGTATAGAAGGCGGTGATTTTTCTTGTATGTCGAATTTGATAAGATTTGCGAGCTTGATGATATAATCGACCAAGAAGGTGGGTTAGGGTTAGACCCGTTTGGTAATGCACGATACGATTATCGCGCAATCATCAAACACGCAAAAGAACGCAATATTGAACCTATTGATATGACAATCAGGGAACTAAATCAATTTGTTGTTGGGGCTTAAAGAGCCAAGTCGGTTAAAGCCCGGAGTCAAGCTTCAAAATCCCGATGCTCCAACAGCGATTGAGCCGGAGGATAACTGACGGCAGTTGACAGTTGACGGTTGAGAGTTGACAGTTTTGGTGTCGCCTTGCGGCGACGGATTTGAAATTATAACAGCTACACCGCCCGACAGTTTTTTTGTCGGGCGGTGTTCTTTTCTTTTACAAACATCTATTTCGGGACGGGCAAGCCCGTCCCCTACATAACTCTCAACTGTCAATTGTCAACTGTCCGTCAGGGGCTTGTTTGCCTTGCTTTTTTGTGCGAAAATAATACCAAAAAGAAAGAGTGGGCAAATATATGAGAAAATTTGGTTATATTCGTGTTAGCGCGTTAGAGCAAAACGAAAGCAGACAGTTAGCAGCAATGCAGAAATTAAAAATTCCGCAAAGCAACACTTTCCTTGACAAGCAATCGGGCAAAGACTTTAAACGCCCGAACTATCAAAAGCTGCTTGAAATTTTAAAGACAGGCGACATACTTTACATACCGAGCATTGACCGCTTGGGGCGCAATTACGAAGAAATTCAAAATCAATGGCGCGTTTTAACCAAAGAAAAAGGCGTTGACATCGCCGTGCTTGACATGCCGCTTTTAGACACGCGTTTAAACAAAGATTTAATGGGCACTTTTATCGCCGATTTAGTGCTACAAATTCTATCGTTTGTGGCGCAAAGTGAGCGCGATAACATTCATAAACGTCAAGCCGAAGGAATAACCGCCGCGAAGGCAAGAGGCGTTAAATTCGGCAGACCAACAAAAAAAGCCCCCGAAAATTTCGGGGAGTTGGTGAGGCAGTGGGAACACGGCGAAATAACAACCGCTGAAATAGCGACTTTATGCGGATTTTGCCGCGCCACGTTTTATAACAAATTAGAAGAGTATAAAAATTCCTGTCGAGAAAAATAAAAGGCTGTCTAAAAAAGTACACTTTTTTAGACAGCCTTGAACAACAACATTATAGCACAAAGAAAAGCAAAAAGTCAAGCGTTTTTCTAAAATTTAACAATTTTTTATATTTTAGACATATAACGCGTTGATTTTTGTCTAAGTTTCACAAATCTAAAAAAGTGTACTTTTTTAGACAGCACAAGAACGCAAATATTAATAATAAGGAGCATGTATCATGAAAAACAAAACAACCGCAATCCTTCTGTCATTCTTTCTTGGAGGACTTGGCGTAGACCGCTTCTACCTCGGCTACACAGGTATGGGTGTATTAAAATTACTGACAGCGGGTGTTTTCGGCATTCTTGCGTTGGTGGACTTTATTCGCATTCTTACCGGCAGCCTTAGACCGAAAGATGGCTCGGATTGGGTTTAATAGAGAGGGGTTCGTATGCAAACTGATAAAGTAGATATGTACTTAATGACGAATGGAAAATCGTTCCCAGCCGAACAGACAGCAACACTGCGCGAGAAATTGCTGACGCTGGACGATTCTCAATTCATGGCGGTTCAATCCACGGAGATAAAAAGCCCGACAACAATGTTAATTGTTTCATTGTTTTTCGGTTCTTTAGGTGTAGACCGCTTTATGTTAGGTCAAGTTGGCATGGGAATCTTGAAACTGCTTACGGGTGGATTATTCGGAACTATAAACCGTTAAGTGTAAATGGAATAATCTTCCAAAAATAACCAATACTTTTATTGCGGCAAAACAGGGCAACGCTGAAGAGCGACCCGACGCGTCCGCGGCTTAAACGGCA
>Ga0099364_10012897_pt1 | contig 11241 bp, 7 predicted proteins | sample TergutTh196P3_FD_73070 | JGI IMG/M metagenome (GOLD analysis project Ga0099364, IMG submission 73070) | Microcerotermes parvus P3 segment gut microbial communities from Pointe-Noire, Republic of the Congo - Th196 P3 | ecosystem: Host-associated > Arthropoda: Insects > Digestive system > Gut ... | reverse complement strand
CCTGCTTGACAGGGGTTCCGGTACATCCCTAAATATCCTGTCTTCCTTATATTCGGGGTGTTCAACGGTTAATTTGGTAACCTTGATGGACCGGGACAGATTTGTGATAACAAAAGCCCCGGCTGTAACGTCGGTGAAGAAGAAATCCCCGGTAAGATCGATGGTTGTCCAGTCGCCATCAAAGTCCGCCGGGTCAAGACAGGCTGATAGGGACAACATCATGCCCAAAACAAGGGCAATCCCAATAAAAGCCTTAGTGTATTTCTTCATAATATCCTCCTGCAGATATGCGTTTAATACAACATGTAATGTATACTAATTAATGTCCGTCTCAAGGCCGGAATTATCGAAAAAACAGAGATTCCCCTCAATCTAACTATATCACAAATCGGCAAAAATGTCAAGATTTTCTACTATATTTCTGAAATAAACAAAAATATCCTTGAATTCGGAATTTTTTTTTCTTAAAATTAACTGTGTATACGAAATATAGTCGATAAATATAAGAAGGGGAGAGGTATAGGGTACAGGGTATAGGGGAAGGAGAATTTCCCGCCCGGCCGCCTCGTTGGGAGAAAGGAGATAGAATGAAACGGATTTCATTAATCTTGTTGATAGTTTTGATCTTTAGTACAATGGCCATGGCTCAGACTCAAAATTTCAATCAGATAGGATTGGTAACCCAGGAATTGAGGGCCGAAGGCCTTAGAATCAACCATCCAAGTCTTCCGGTTAACTCAAGAGTAATGGTTTTAAATACGGTAACGGGTAGAGAAGTAGAGGCTATAGTGAACAGCCGTATTCCCGCAGCCGCGAACCGCATAGCAGACGTTTCGGCCGGTATTTGGCAGGAATTAGACCTTGCCCCGGACACCAGGGTAAGAATTTACACTGCACCAGTTGCAAGGGCAAGGCCTCCCGCGGCAGAAGTGCCGGCAGTTGCGGCAGCACCGCCGCCGGAACCGGAACCCGAACCCGAACCCGCGGCAACGGTGGCCGCTGCCCCGAACGGCGGACCTGCTGACCCCATGAACGTCACGCTCCACGCATACCTTGTAAACCCCGAGCCGGCCGCACCGGTGCCTGTTCAGGGGCCCACACGCGCCGAACCCGCCAATCCTGAGTTGAACTTGCTGGCATGGCTCTCGTATATGACAGCAGAATCCAGGGGCCGCGACATGGTCACCCTGCCCTACTCTCAGCAGGCTCAGGCACAGCCCCAGACCCAGATACACAACCATTTCCCCCCGGGCTACCATCCCCATGCTTTCCCTCCGCAGCCGCCTGCCCCGCAGCCGGTTCAGCAGCCGCCGGTTCAGGTGCATATACACCCCGCGAATCCGCCGCCGCCGCCCCAGCCGGAGCCTATTCACGTTCAAGTGAACCCGACCCCGGTACAGGTACAGGTACAGCCAACACCGGTTCAGGTGCATCAGCAGCCTGACCCCATATACGTGCAGGTTAACCCAACCCCGGTTCAGGTGGAGGTACAACCCGCTCCCGTAACGCAAATGTGGTCTCCGCAGCCTGAAAGCGTACACTTGCTTCAGCCAGATACAGTGATGGTACAGGTGCAGCCCGCCCCCGTAACGCAAATGTGGTCGGCGCAGCCCGATAGCGTGCATTTACTGCAGCCCTCTCCGGTACAGGTGCAGGTACAGCCAGCCCCGTTGCAGGTTCAACCGGCTTTGACAGACCCCATGCACTTACTCCAGCCTGGTCAGGTTCAGGTTCAGGTGCAGCCCGCTCCGGTACAAGTGCAGCCGGCCTTAACAGACCCCATGCATTTACTCCAGCCCGGACAGGTTCAGGTGCAGGTGCAGCCCGCTCCGCTCCAGGTGCAGCCCGCACTTACAGAGCCCACGCATTTACTCCAGCCCGGACAGGTTCAGGTGCAGGTACAGCCGGCCCCGCTCCAGGTGCAGCCCGCTTTGACAGAGCCCTTGCATGCTTTGCAGCCCGCTCCGGTTCAGACACAGGTACAGCCGGCCCCTTTACAGCCCGCTCCTCTTAATGCGGATCAAATTGCCCTTGCATCAGGAATACCGCCCCCGGCGTTTGATGTGCACCAGCACCGCCTGCCCGACATGCAGGTAACGCCTCCGCCGGTGGTTACAGAAGTGCTTATAACCCCCGGTTTACCCGATCCTAATAGCGGCAAGGTCTTTATGCTGCAAGTAGGTTCCTTTAGCTCCCCCAACGCTGCGGCCAATGTGGCAGATATGCTTAGGTCAGCAGGCTTTACCGTCAGGGAAGAGCAAAGCGGGGCAAACTTCCGGGTATTGGCAACTGAAGTTCCGGCCAACATGGTTTACCATGCAGCCCAGAGACTCGGCGCACTTGGAATAAGGCAGATTTGGGTTAGAGAGTAAACAATAGAAAAGAGAGGGCGCTAGAAGTCCAGGTAACTCATAAGGATGTTCTTAAAGTTATCGTAACTTATGCCGCCCTCTTTGTACGAATTCATGTAAATATGGCTTTCTTCTCCAACGGCTTCTGTTATGTACTCGTCCATACATTCCATAAGAACTGCATTGTCTATGCCGGTTTTCGGCACTTCAGCGTCCAGCCATTTTTTTGCGTATTCAATTCCTGCGTTAGCAATCAGCATGGTGTCAGACACCGGCCAGGAGGAGAGCCTGTCACTCATGCCCTTTTCTTCGGCAATGCGGCTGGCCTCGCTGATCAAATGGTGAAGGTCAAAGTCCGTAGTTTCTATACCCAGCGCTTTGGGGAACCCATGGAAGGGTGAAGGGCAGCAGGGCTGGGGGTAAATAGCATGGTTTTCCACTACCGCTTTAATTAAAGGCTCTTGTAAATGGCAATTTGTGCAGAAAAAAGCCGTGTCATTGCCGTATTTTCTTACCATTTCCTGCACATCATTAATTATAAACCTTTGGGCGCTGTCAATTCCGGCTTCTCCCGTAGGGTCGGGAACAGAAGCATCAACGAATTGTAAACCTTCGTCCTGGCAATTTTGCCGAATCAGGTCAAATCGGCCGGAAACAACAGGAATTGACATGTGCCTGGGAAAGCTGTAATGAACGAATACCTTTGCGCCCTGTTTTTTGGCCTGCTTTACTATAGGCGGCCCCATGTCATAATTATTGGATTGAATTATAAGGTTAGCGCGTTCGGCACATTCGGAAGCGGGCTCTTGGATTCTGCCCAAAATAATAAAAACATCATCCCTTGTCTTTCTGAATTTATCTATAGCCAAATTGGTACCCGGAACTGCATGGGGGATTACCAGTATTTTAATTTCGTTGTCAGCGGCAAGCGCAGCAGTCATGTTTATAAACTGCTCTTTTTCTGCGATAAAGTTTGTCGGCAAAATGGCATGCACCACCTTATCGGCACCGTATTTTGCGATTAGATGTTTACCCATTAGGTACTCTTCTTCCCTGACAGGTTCCGCAACGGTAATAATAGCAATTTTTGCATCTGAGGATTTTTTCAAAATAACCCTCCTTCGTTTTACTAAAATTTTCGTCAGCTTTTAATTTGACATAATTAATATATCGCTATTTTGTCCTTCCAAAAGGGGTTTTTTGACTTTTTTATTTTTTTTTCATGAATTTGAAAGCTTATTGCTTCGGCGGCCTGTTCCTCGCTCCACAAAAGGCTTTCGGAGCGGGCAAGAAGCTTTGCAGCTTCCATAACTGTATAGCAACGTCTGTTTCGGCGGAAAAATTTAGATAAAACCGCTTCTTCGCGTAATTCCTGGCTGCCGGTGCCATCGCAAACATCACAGCAGCTTTCACCTGGGCTGTCCTTTTCCCCCTCGTATTCCAGAAGATCCAATAGGGCCTCCCTTCTGCAGTTTTGTGTATCCCTTGCGTAAGTCCAAAGCGCGCCGGCAGCACCCTTTTCAGCCTGCGGAGCCTGCCCCCCGCCCCACAGCAGTATAGCCCGCGAGGGATTTCCGTCCCGCCCTGCACGCCCTGACTCCTGTAAATAAGCTTCCACAGAGGGCGGGCTGTCCCTGTGTATGACCGTGCGTATATCCGATTTATCTATGCCTAAACCGAAAGCGCAGGTGGCGACCAAGACTGCATCCTTTGAGTGAAGAAACCAGTCTTCGGTAATCTTTTTCTCTTCGCGGCTTAGGCCTGCGTGGTAAAATTTTACTTCTATTAGGGTAAGTTCTTTCGCTCTTGGTAGGTATGACAGGCTGCGAAACTCCTCGCGCAGGTAGCGGGCAAGGGTCTCCGTTCCCGGCCTTGAAGAGCAGAACACTATGGCAGGCCTTTTGTTCGACAGAACCAGGTCGCGGACGGCAAGGTTTCTAATTATGCAGCCCTGGGCAGCGTAGTATATATTTTTACGGTCGGGGTTTGCGGTAATGCGCATGGCACCTGCATCCCCAAAGATACAACTTTCAATCTTATGTAAAACTGCCGTACCGGCCGTAGCTGTAAAGGCGGTAACCATGGGGGCAGATGCAGCCTGTATTATTTTGCCAATTTCAAGGTATGCCGGACGGAAACTCATCCCCCATTCGCTAACGCAGTGGGCCTCGTCTATTACGATATGAATGATATTTGTTTCTTTCAGCCTGGGCAGTACCTGAGGTGTCAATAGCACTTCCGGGTTGGCAATGATAAACTTGCTCTTCCCAGAGCGCAGCTTCTCCCAAATCAACTCCCGCTGCTCTTTATTCTGGCCGCCCCTTAGAACCACAGTTTCCACCCCCTGCTCTGACAAGCGGCGCTCCTGGTCGGACATTAAACCCAGGATGGGATATATGACCAGGGTTGGCCTTTCCATCAGCATGGCCGGTAGCTGGAAGCAGAGGGACTTTCCCGCACCCGTGGGCAGTATTACGATTTGGCGTCCCATTGTTTCCCTATCAGAAGTATTTTTGTCGCTATTAGGAGTATTTTCGCGGGAAATGGCCTCGGCAGCCTCCAGAATGTTCGAGATCACAAGCCTTTGGTAGGGGTAAAGATACTCAAGGCCGAAGAGGTCTTTTGCAGCCTGGCTAATTGAGAATTGTATTTCGTCCATAGTGTGTATACTGCACGGGGATGGAAGAGTAATTAACTTTTATGACAAATGTCACATTTTTTGGTTTTAACCCCGGACTACGCGGCTGGAGTTCAGTAAAATGATAAAAGCGCCGAGGTTGTGGAAAAGGGCTCCGGCAATGGGTGTAACTATGCCTGCGCCTGCAAGGAAGATCATTAAAATGCTCAGGGAAAAGGCAATTATAATATTTTGATAAATGATACCTTTGGTTTTCTGCGCAAGCCTGACGGCGAAGGGGATATTTTCAAGCAGATTGTTCATTAAAGCAATGTCTGCGCTTTGAATGGCGGTGTCCGAACCCATGGCACCCATGGCAATTCCCACATGAGCCCTGGACAAGGCAAGCGCATCGTTGATGCCGTCTCCTATAACAGTGACTGTATATTCCTTCATTGCTTCTTCTACATATTTTAACTTTTCTTCGGGTAAAAGCTCGCAGTACATTTCGTCAATTCCAACTTCGGTCTGTATCCTCTTTGCCACCGCCGAACGATCGCCAGTTAGGAGGCAGGTTTTAACCACGCCGGAGTTTTTTAGGCGGTGCATGATAATGGCGGCATCGTCACGGGGCGTATCCTTGAATACTATACAGCCAAGTATTATTCCGTTCTTCACAACCCAGCCGCAAGTGCCTACGTCTTCGTACTTGTCAGGAATATCAAAGCCAAGGGAACGCAGCCAGTTGTAACTGCCAAGGTAAATTGTTTCCTCTCCTTTTTTGCCCTCAAGCCCCTTGCCTATATACTCCTTAATTTCATAATCCTTCCCGATTCTTTTATTTTCGCATAACGAGATGATCGATTTTGAAATTGGGTGCAATGAACCGTATGCAATACGCGAAGCTGTTTCGACTAACTCTTCAAAGCTCTCGGCCTTGTCCAGGTAAAAGCTCGCCGCTTCCAACAGACCTTTGGTTATAGTTCCTGTTTTGTCAAAAATGACATAATCAGTTTCGGCAAGGTGTTCAACGAATGCCGCATTTTTGATCAATATTCCTTTTTTTACAGCCTTGGCCAACGCTGCGATCATGGGGGCAGAGCTGATTAACAAATGCCCGCAGGGACAGCTTGCCACGAGTATTGCTATAGCCCTGGTAATGTCCTGGGTGAAAAGCCACACCAAAAGAGCAGTAACAAGAACAAGGGGAATATAGTAAAGCATAAACTTGTCGACAATTTTTGTTTCCGGAATCGTAATGCCCTCAGCGTCTTCGAGCAGCTTTACAATTTTCCGAAAAGATGTATCTGCATACTCCTTTGTAACCCTGACCTGAATGATGCCGTCTATGTTTACAGTCCCGGCAAAAACCGTATCGTCTGTCTCCACGGTTTTCGGAACTGATTCCCCTGTAAGTGATTTTTGATCTATGCTTGATATGCCGAAAACAACTTCGCCGTCCACAGGCAGGGACATACCGGGTTTTATGATAATTATATCATTTCGCTTTAGCTCTTTTGCACTTACTTCGATTTCTTCACCTTCGTTTAATAAGAGGGCGGTGTCTGCCTGCATTTTCTTAAGGCCTTCTATTGCATCCCGCCCGCCTACAATGCTTTTTTCTTCAAGGAAATGAACGAAGGTTAAAATTACAGGAATTATTATCGCAAGAAGAAACTCCCCGCTTAATGCGGAAATGACCATCGCTATCGAAACAAGCATTTCCAGCGCAGATTTCATGTTTCTGGATAAAAGCCCCGCGGCTGCCGTAAGCAATATCGGAACTCCAATAATAAAAATGCCTGCCAGGTAAATAAAAGCGCTGATCGTTTCCTGGGCGGGGAATATACGTTCGTAAATGAGGCCCCCAATTAAAAAAACCAGCGCGCCTGACATGGACAGAATACTGTTCCTGAATTTCTTAACGTCTTTATCAGAAAGATAATCTCTGGAAGATTCGATTAAGGAACTATTGGCCAATGGTGTCATTTTTTTCCTCGTTACCGCAACATTATACTAGGACTCTGACCGCCTTCCGGAATTATTATCGATCCGCCCGCTTGCGCGATTACAGCTCCGATTCTCTCCCTGAAAATTCCCGCCATGATAAGATTGGGATTTATGACATACAGATCGTATAGGCCGTTAAACTCCGCTATGTTATCGTGAACCTCCATAAGCCTTGAATGTTGGTCGGAAATTGCGGACTGGGTATAGGCACTTGCCTGCGCCTCTGCGTTTAAAATGTGAGAAGAAGCAAACTCTTCGGCCTGTTGAATCAATGTTTCCTTATGCACGGCTGCGCTTCTTACATCATCAAAATACTGAGCGGTCTCCATGGGAGGAACTATCCCTATCAATTCCACGGACGCAAGAACGACCCCTGTTTCAAGATCGTTTAACATTCTTTGCGAGTTAATTAAAACCTCGTAAGAGAGCTCTGCCCTGCCCCTTGTAAGAACTGTATCAATGTCCATTCGTGTTACAAGCCGCGTCAGCTCCCCGCTGACAACACCATCGATCACCTGGCCGGGATCGCTTGAACGAACTGCGTATAATACTGGGTTATCGATTTGGTACAAAACAGCCGCCCTGATCAACACAACATTGTTATCGCCGGTTAACAGGTAACCGTTCATGTCAGCATCTGGCATAAGCCGATTTCCCCAAACTATATAATGGGTGTTTATATCCCTTTCCTGCATGGTCTGAACCGGTATCTTTATCACTTCGTCAATAAAGAAAGGCAAAGCGAAGTGAAGCCCCGGATTCTTTATCTGAGTAGCCGCTGTGCCGCTTAAACGGCCAAGGCGCAATACTATGGCAACTTCGTTGCTCTGTACGCGGTATATGCCTGAAACCAAAATAAGAGCCGCAGCAAAAACCACTACCACCTTAAAGTATTTAATTATATATTCGATTATTTGCGAAAACACCTGAAAACTTTTTGTATTCATACTACGCTACCTGTTCATTAAAACACTAAAGGGAGTTTCACTTGCCCGCATGATAAGCACCGTTTCAGGGTTAACTGAGTTTTCAAGGGCAATCAAGTTTCTTAAAAACACAAACAATTCGGCGTTTCTGTTATAGGCTTCGCCGTAAACTTCTGCGATCATTCTTTCTGTTGCAGAGAATATTTCCGAGGCTTCAAGCCTGCCTTCTGCGATAATCTGTGCGGCCATTGCTTCGGCTTCGCTCATGATAATTGCGGCGTCCCTTTCGCCTTCGGCAAGGTAAAGCGAGACATACCTTTGTCTGTCGGCTATCATTTGGCTGAAAACGCTTTGAATGTTCGCGTCCGGGAGTGCAAGGCGTTTTATTCTTAGGCGCTGAACCTCTATGCCAAAGTTATTCAAGGCCGTTCTTGCGACTATAGCTTCTATAGTTTGGGAGATTTCGTCCAGCTTAATATCATCAAGGTTTGTGGAAACAAGCGAAGAAAACTGATAGTTGCCAAGTACGCCGTTTTTTGCATTTGCCAGAACGTCGTTTAAATGCCTTTGCGCAATCGCAAAATCTCCTACCCTTGTGTAAAATGTCTCTGCATCCTGTATTTTCCATTCGAGGTAAGTCTGTAATATCACATTAATTCTGTCACTTGTAAGGGTTTCGTTGTAACCTGAATCCATGTATTGGTTTCTTGTGTCAAACCTTATTACATTGTCTACCGGCCAGGGGAACTTAAAGTAAAGGCCAGCTTCATCGTGCACATTTACTATTCTTCCGAAGCGCGAAACTATAACACTTGAGCCTTCTCTTACTATAAAAGTAAATCCGGCCGCAAAAATAATAACAACGAAAATTAAAACAAATAAAAATTTAAATAATTTATTCATCTATTGCTCCTCTGAACGCATCCATTGCAAATGAACTTCCCACAAAAGACCTTGGAATACTGCCTTCCGCACCGGGAGAAAATACGTATGTTCTGGAATTATCAATTACCCTTTCAAAAACATTAAGGTACTGGTTCAACCTGAAGCTCTGCGGGTTTGCCGCATAGGCCTGCATCGCCGTATAATAAACGGCCATTTCATTTTGGGCGGCGCTGACCCTGTTGCGCTGTTCGGCCAGGGCATTATCCACAGCAACCCGGCTCTGCCTCTGAGCGTCAATCATCAATCTTTCAGCATCAGAAAGTGCGTTTATAATATAAGTCTGCTTGTCAACGGCAGCGCTAACCACCATTTGATAAACATATGCAATATCGAAGGGGGGATGTATGCTTTCAATAATTACCTGAACGATTGAAAGTCCAAGGCCCTCGTTTCTGCTGTAAGCCGACAACTCATCCAGGATAGATGCTGAAAATAAATCGCGGTCAACTGTCAGAAAGGTGTCAAGGGTGGTAGCGGCTGTGCGGTGCATTAGAGCTTCAAGGGCAGCGGCAGATAAAATTGCTTTGGGGTTTGTATAAGTTGTTAAATACGAGTGCAGGTCAGAAATATAAAAACTAAGCTTCATGTTAACCGCCACAAGTTCGTTGCCGTTTCCAAGGAGCAGCCAGTATTCGCTGCCGTCCATTCGCTGATCCCACAGAAAGTTCATGCTGTCAGTGAAAGTCTGGTATCCTATCTGCATGGAATCTAAACGGTAAACATCGTATACTTCGCTTATATCAATGGGCCAGGGCAGCTTAAAATGCAGCCCCTCAGATTTTATTGACTCCAGCCTTCCCTGGCGATAAATGGCGGCCTGTTGGTGGGGCTGCACAATAAAAACCGTTGTTGACAGGAACAAAACGAATACAAGCGAAAGAATTATTCCCGGAATTATTTTCAGTGTATACTTGATTGTGTAAAGTGATTTCAGGGAAAACCTTACTCTGACATCGTACGAGTCAAAAAACTCATCGCTGGCCTTGCTGATTTTAAAACTTTTCGGGAATATAGTGTAATTAAAACTCTTCAATAGATCGTTTCTTAAAACCGACAGCATTATGTTTAAAGCCAGCGCTAAAATGATATATACTGATGCCGCGTAACACAGCCACTGCAATACTATAAGAATTTCTATGTTCAGGACTGTGTTAATTCCAATGACTGCGGCAAAGACAAGTATAGTATATGCAAATAGGGTTAACATTCCATAAGATGCCTTGTCCCCTGCCTTCATGTCTGTATTTAATTTCAGCTTCAGGTAAATAACTATAATGCAGAAAAAGAAAAAGAGTAAAACCGTGTGAACTATGCCGTAACTGAAACGCTCACGGTAAATTAATGGCAAAACGCTTAAGGTTCTAAATATGCGCCAAATTGCAATCGTGATGAAAGACGCTATGTACAAAAAGGCCAATGCCAGCGGCACTGCCGCAGACTGAGCCTCCGGCTCCGCCCTTGTCTTCTGTGTATGTATTTCGATTAAGTCTGTATCGGAGACTTGTACTTTTGCATAATGTTTAACATCGTCCTGGGCTTTTCCCACAGAGAAAAATTCCATTAATCGAATTTTGATACTTTCGAAAAACTTTCCTGTCTTGACTCCGAAGTAAACTTCCTCTTCTGTAAGAAACCCTTTTATTTTCTCCAATACTTTTCGGATAAACGAGGAGGGGCCCAGTGTTAAATCCTGATATACCGCCATGTGTACAAGGAAGGCAAAGATAGTAAAACTAAACTCCGCAAGGCCAAATAAAAGCAGCGATCTTCCGCCTATGGAAGCCATCAGAGAGCAAAGTGCGCCGACAGCAAAGACCATAGCCACGGGAAGTTTATGCATTAAGATACTTCCTGCCTGCGCGAAGTATAATCAGAGCCGCCAAAAACAGCACTACTATTGACAGTATGGAATAGGAGCTGCGGCCAAAAATGCCCAGTGTTACAGAATAGATGAGCGGCCCAAGCACAGCCGCAAACTTGCCGAATATATCAAAGAAACCGAAGAACTCGGCGGAATGTTCCGGCGGGATCATCTGGCAGTAGTAGGCGCGGGAGGCCGCCTGTATGCCGCCCTGAACTGTCCCCACCAAAACCGCCAAGGTCCAGAACAACACAAGGGCGGTATCCACGCCAAAATAAGCCTCTTCAAGGCCAAAGCCCATAATAAATCCGACAAGGCAAATAAATAAATACACCCAAATGGCACCATGGATTATCCTTAAAGTTCCAAAGCGGCTGGACAGAGCAGCAAACCATATTGAGCAGGGAAATGCAACCAACTGTGTTACTAAAAGGGCAAGTATCATGCCTGTTGCATCAAGGCCAAGGGTTGTACCGTAAGCCGTTGCCATGCGCATAACAGTTCCTACTCCATCAATGTAGAAAAAGTAAG
>Ga0099364_10012896_pt1 | contig 11241 bp, 8 predicted proteins | sample TergutTh196P3_FD_73070 | JGI IMG/M metagenome (GOLD analysis project Ga0099364, IMG submission 73070) | Microcerotermes parvus P3 segment gut microbial communities from Pointe-Noire, Republic of the Congo - Th196 P3 | ecosystem: Host-associated > Arthropoda: Insects > Digestive system > Gut ... | reverse complement strand
TATCCTATCCCCCTTATGACCTGTAGGGCGCGACGCCCCCGGCGCGCCGTGTTTCCATTATCCGGCCAATACGGGATGTGCCGTTGTGGCCCCGCGCGTGTGTTTGCCGCGCTACCCCCCGCGCGTGTTTGCCGCGTTACCCGCGCCGGGTGCGTTAGGGACATTTTGCGGGACGCAGAGGGCTGCGTCCCCTACAGAGAATTTGCCGCTGCATGGCGTTCCCGCGTCCGTCCGCCCTACTCCCCCCGGTACATCGCCAGCTTCCGCCCCGCTTCCCAGATCAGCGTGTCCAGGCTGATCTCGTCGCGCAGGTAGCGGTCGAAGTCGTCGGCGAATACCTCGTCGGAGAGGTTGAAGTCAATCACGCTGTTCGCGTGCAAGGCGTAGAATTGGCGCATGTACCCGGAGTCGGTGTATGCGGAGGGGTCCGCAAGCATACCCGTGTTTTGCTGGGCCAGCAGGTGCGCGCAAACCGCCGAGACATATTCAAGCGCCGCCGCGAGATTGCCGGAATAGGGATTGACGCAGAGAATCAGGGCTTGCGCCGAGTTCGGGACGCCGTCCGCGCCTGTGACCGGCATCAGAGATAAGTCGTCCCGGTCAATCAGGCCGGGCGTATCCAGCAGGATGAAATTGTCGAACAAATAGCCTGCGCCGGAAGGGTCTGGAAATCCGGGGCTGCCCCAAGACGTGTTCTCCTGCAAAAACCCTTTCAGAGACTCCGCCATTTGACGGAACTCCGGCGTATCCAGGGAGCTGTTGTTCCGCAGATACTTGGTGACGCTTCTTTGCAGCAGCCGTTCCGGGATAAAGCGGTAATTTGAGTTTCCGGTACTGTAGGCCGCCGCCCGTCTCACATTTTCAATGATGTCCGCCGCCGTGGCCGCGCCCGCGAAATCCAGCCCCGCTTCCCGGCAATTCTCCCCGTTATACAAAATCGCGTCCACTTCGACCATAACCGGAATCATCCATATATTCCCGTCTTCATCCGTGGCCGCGTCTTGGATAAAGGGAAAGCAAGCGCCGATCCATTCCCGCACACCCGGAACCTCGTTGAGCGGATAGAACGACCCCTGGGTTTTGATGTTTTCGGCAAAGTGCAGCCAGGACGGCACGTAGCATATATCATACGTTTGATCGCGCGACAGCACGGTGAGCGCGAACTCATCCCTGCTGATCTGCGCATGGCTGACGTTGTACCCCTCGGCGGAAATGTTTTCCCCGTAAAATCCCGCCGATATGACCCGAATGGCGGGATTGTCTTTGATAAACGCGGCGTTTTTGTACCGCTGGAGTTGATTGTCCCGCAGGAGAAAGGTAAATCCATTGTAATACAGAAGGCTGTCCGCCATCACCAGGCTCATCCTTGTGCCGGCCGTCATTTCAGAAACGCCGGCCTCCTCCGCCAGCGGCCAATATTTGAGGGACCACAGGGACGACTCATTCATCCCCCCATAGATAACGCCTTGGCCGTCCGCGGCAAAGCTGCTCAATGAATGGATTTTCCGGTAGAGTATCGGTCCAAGCGAAAACCCATCCGCCGGGTCAAGCTCCTGGAAATAGAGATCCGCCGCGCCGTCGTAGGCGTACAGCAGAAGTTTCCCCTCCGGCGTCACGGCGAAATTCTCCAACTTTCCGTCATAGACCGTTTCCAGGCGTCCCTCCGAGGCATGGTAAGCGGCGAGAATGGTTCCGTCATACGAATACCGGATGTCCGCCGCCGGGTCCCAAAAGCCTTCCTTGCTGTCATACGCGGGGTCAATGGCGAGGATGTACACCGTATGCTCCCAATACGCGGTTTTTTTCACTCTGCTGAATCTTTCGAGAACCATAAGCTCCTCGGTTTTCCCGGTTTGCAAGTCATAGCTGTACAGCGCGCTGACGGAGGGCGAGGAGGTGGGCGCGGTAAAAAACAGCTTTCCGCCGCCCGCGCAGAGGGTAGAGACGCCGAACACGGAAATGGTATGCGGTTCCAGCTCGCCGCCGTCAAAGCCATAGGCTTTGACGATGCTGACGCCTGGTTCAGAGCTTTCCAGGTCCGGCAGATACACGATCCCGTCCTCATCCAGCGTAAAACTGAGCGCCCTCTCAAAATCCAGCGGATAGACAAAATAGTCGCCGTACTCGTCCGGATTGACCGGCCCGGCAGGCGTATGGGCTGCCGAAGACGGCTCCGGCGCTGACGTTGGCGTCGGCTCCGGGTTGCCGGTATTTCCGCCGCAGGCGGTCAGCAGCAGCAGCGCGGCGAGGAGCGGGGTGAGTTTTTTCACGGGGTTGTCCTCCTTTCGTTTGCGGCGGGGCTTGTCAGCCTCTACTGATATAACACGCGAGGGATGGTAAATGTTACAGGGTTTTGAAAAATATTTTTTGCCGTGCCGTGGTTTGCGCCCCGCCCATGCGTAGGGTGCGGTTTCGGGGTATTGCAACGCAACGCGCCGGGGGAATGGTTCCCCCGGCGCGTTGTGTGATGTACAAATGCTGTGTTGTAGGATGTTTCCCAACGTGTAAAATGGGCAACCACGGCGCGCCGAGGTCGTCGCGCCCTACGCATGGCGTGTGCGGAAACCCCCGGTTTCGTCATTGCGGGCTTGACCCGCAATCCCCTCCAGATTGGCGATTGGCCTCCCCCGGGAGATTGCGGGGCAAGCCCGCAATGACGGTGGTAGGGGACGCGGCCCTCCGCGTCCCGCAAAACGTCCCCGATCCACACGCATAGGTGCTTCCTCTGGTTAATCAAATCACAAACTACTACGCCGTAACATCTAAAGGTTTATGCCGATTGCAGGGGCGGCCGTCCCGGACGCCCGCGGACGCCATATATAGCGTCCCTGCATAGATGTCATGTTTTAGATTTTACATTGTACTACACTTCCCCGAAAAACCGGTCATGCACCGCCCTGACGGCGCGGTCGGCGTCGGCCTTGTCGATCAGCACGCTGACCTTGATCTCGCTGGTCGAGATCATCTGGATGTTGATGCCCGCGTCGGAGAGAGCCTCGAACATCCGCGCCGCCACGCCGGGGTTGTTGACCATTCCGGCCCCGACCATCGAGACCTTGCTGACCGAATCGGAAACGACCAGGTCCTGAAAGCCGATCTGCTCCTGATGCTCGCGCAGAATACGCAGGCCGGCATCCAGATTTTTCAGGCTGACGGTGAAGCTGATATCCTTGGTATCGTCGCGCCCGATGGACTGCAGGATGATGTCCACGTTGACCTTGGCCTTGGCCAGCAGTGAAAAAATCCGCGCCGCTATGCCGGGGCGGTCCTCCAGATTCACAAGGGAAACGCGCGCCACATCGTTATCCCGCGCCACGCCGGAAACCTGCATTTTTTCCATTTTCGTAACCTCCGTTATCTTCGTTCCCGGCACATCCGGGGTAAAGCTGGACAGAACCTCCAGCGGCACGTTGAAGCGCTTGGCCATTTCCACGCTGCGGTTATGCAGAATGTTCGCGCCCAGGGAAGCCAGCTCCAGCATTTCGTCGTAGGTGATCTCCGCCAGCTTGCGCGCGTCCGGAACGATCCGCGGGTCGGCCGTGTAGACGCCGTCGACGTCCGTGTAGTTGCGGCAGAGGTCCGCCTTCAGGGCCGCCGCCGCCGCGACCGCCGAGGTGTTCGAGCCGCCGCGGCCCAGCGTGGTCACGTCGTCGTAGCGGTTATAGCCCTGAAAGCCCGCCAGCAGCACGATGTTGCGCTTGTCCAGCTCCGTTCGCATCCGCTCCGGGTCGATGGACTTGATGCGCGCGTTGGCGTACTGCGAGTCCGTCAAAAAGCCCGCCTGCCTGCCCGTCAGCGAAATCACGGGCAAGCCCAGCGCCTCCAGGGCCATCGCCATCAGCGCGATGGACATGCTCTCCCCGCAGGAGAGCAGGGCGTCCATTTCACGCCGCGACGCCTTGGGGTTGAGCTCATAGCCCCTGGCCTCCAGCTCGTCGGTCGTGTCGCCTTGCGCGCTCAGGACCGCCACAACCTCGTGGCCCTGCCTGTATTCGTTTGCGATGATTCCGGCCACGTGGCGGATACGGTCCGCGTCCGCCAGCGAGCTGCCTCCGAATTTCTGTACAACCAGCAAGGTTACTCCCTCTTTCTATTCCGCCGTCAGTCTCGGCATTTCCGTGCCGTCGGGGAAGTGGAACAGCTCCGGTTCCTCCGGCCATTCGGCGGTAATATCGCCGCCGGTGTCCTGCCAGCCGGTATAGCCGCACCCGCCGGGGTGCGCCGCGCAGCGGTAGATGTCCCCCATCACCGCCGAGGCCGTGGGCTCCCGCCCCGCCCCGCGCCCGCAGAACAGCACGTCGCCCACCGCGTCTCCGCGCACCAGCACCGCGTTGTTCACGCCGTTCACGCCGTGCAGGGGGTGGCCCGCGTCCACCACATGCGGCGCGACCAGAACGCTGACCCGCCCGTCGGGCAGGACCCGCGCGCGCCCGATTAACTTGACGGCCCCGCCGGCCTTTCCGGCGGCCTCCATCTGCGCGCGTGTGATATAACTGATGCCGTGCGTGGGGACATAATTGGGGTATATATGACGCCCGAACGCCAGGCTGGCCAGAATCGCGATCTTGCGGCAGGCGTCCTTGCCCTCGACGTCGTCGGTGGGGTCAGCCTCGGCATAGCCCTTTTCCCCGGCCTCGTCCAGCGCCTCTAGCATCGACAGGCCGCTCTCCCGCATCCGCGTTAATATATAGTTGGTCGTGCCGTTCAATATGCCGCAGACCTCGCTGATCCGGTTGGCCGCCAGATCGCGGCTCAGCGGGCCGATGATGGGGATGCCGCCGCCGACGGCGGCCTCGAACAGATAGTTGACGCGCTTGCGCGCGGCCAGGGCCATCAGCTCCGCGCCATGCTCCGCCACCAGCTCCTTGTTGGAGGTGACGACATGCTTGCCCGCCCTCAGCGCGCGCAGGGTAAAGTCATAGGCCGCGCGCACGCCGCCGATGCACTCGGCGACCACGCGGATGTCCGGATTTTGCTCAATGGCCTGGAAATCCCGGACAAACAGCCCCGCGCACGGTGACTCGGGGAATTCGCGGATATCCAGCACCGCGGCCAGCTCCGGCTTTTCCATCGGCAGCGCGGCCGGCAGCGGCCCGGCGGGCCGCGTCAGCAGCTCCGCGACGCCCGCCCCCACCACGCCGTATCCCAAAATTGCGACTTGGATCATATCGGATGTTCTTCCTTTCCTCAATACCGGTGCGCCGCCGCGCTGCAGATCCAGCCTGGGATCCACCAGATCAGGAAATACAGCATTACGTTGCCCGGCAAAATCGACAGCGCGGCGTCCGCCGTGCCGATGTATGTGAAGTAAAACATCCCCAATACCGAGGCCGCCGTACACAGCAGCGATATCCACAGGTTGATCCGCGCCACGCGGCGCAGGCGGACCGCGCCGATCACGCATTCGGCAATCGGCGAGAGGCCGTCCCGCGTGACGAACGCCGACGGGCGTTCCAGCGTGTCACGCCCTTTGTCGCTCAGCGCGAGCCTGTCCTCCACGGGCGGATACTCCAGGATGTCCGTGTCGAGCGTGTATTTCTCTTTCAGCAGCGCCGGCGTGATGTTGAAGTCCCGCACCGCCATCAGCGGCGTCACCCCGTTCTTCACCAGCTTGAGCGCCGCGCCCTCCGTCGCCGACGAGGGGATATAGTTGACGGCGAATATGCCCGCCAATTCCGAATTGACGATCAGATAGACCGCCTTTTTGATGATCAGATCCCTCGGCAGCCGGATGCTCATGTGGAGGATGAAATCCGACGTGCCCATCATCACGCGGTCCCGCCCGGCCTCGCCGCTGATGCCGCCCGCCTCATGATGCTCCAGCCGATCAATGGGCGGCAGCTGGTCCTCCCGCCCGCGCACCAGCTCCCGAACGGCATGGCGCAGGCTGCTGCCGGAGGTCTCCAGCATCGCGGCGGCATAGGAGGTGACTTTGTCGTAGGGGTAGTTGTTGAAAATCTTCAGCCCGTTTAAGCTGACCATTTCCGTCGGAAAAAAATCCTCGTCGCGCGCGGCGGCAAACTGCCCGCCCTTCATTTCCCGCGCGGCCGTCCAGCCCGCGATCGCGCCTCCCTTGACGCTCAGGCGTTTTGCCACACGCGCGAACGGCAGCGCGAACACAAACAGCGCGCACGGCGGCACGGCGGCCAGCGAAATGGCCGACCACGCCCAGAAGAAATGCCCCGGCCGCCCCTGCCCAACCGAGGAGACGGTGGCGAACACCAGAGAAGCCACCATCAGCAGCGGCGCCAGCAGGGAAGCGGCGCGGCGCGCGACGTCGGGCGCCTCGGTGCGCGTGACAAAGCCCTCCAGGCTTCCCTCGCGCTTGGTATAGCCGTCCATCCCGTCCCAGAGGTCCTCCTCCAGCGTAATCAGGCGCGCGCGGTCTTCCTCCGCCTCCATAGCGGTCTTATAGGTGCGGCGATAGGCGCCGTACTGGTAGTACGCGGCCCAGACCGCAAAGAAAAACCCGACGCCCGAAACGGCGGTGTACGGCGTGTAGCCGATAAATCCCGTGTATGTCTCCGCGGCGGCATAGCCGCTCAGCTCAAACGACGGGAGCAGCAGCGTCAGCGTATGGGCCAGCGTGGCCACGCCGGCCAGGGTGATCAGCGTTTCCGGTCCCGGACGCAGGTGGAACAGGTCGCTCAGGCCCCGCGCCACGACATCGACGGCGCACAGCATGATGAGACCGTGCAGTACGCCCGTAATCAGCAGATAGCGGTACGGCTGGCGCGCGTAAATCAGCCACTCCGGCATTGGCAGCTCCAGCAGCGGCCCCAGCGCGGCGTACAGCAGCGGCAGGGCCAGCACAAACGCGGCGAAGGCCCGCGCCTTCAGGAACGCCGCGTATGGCGCGACGCGGGCGTAGGCCTGCTGCGGCATGGCCTCCAGCGGCGGCAGCGGCTTGCGGATGTGGTCCTTGAGCGCTTGCAGCAGATCGCGCGCCGAGCGCGGCGGCGAAGGCTCGTCATAGTCCTCCCCGCGGAAGGAGTCCTCCGTGTCCGCCGCGCCCCCGGCGGGTTCCGCGCGCCGGAAGGCGTCCTTGAACATCTCGTCGTTGAGGAACAGGTTTTCCTCCGGTTCCGGGGCCGCGTCCGAATCCCGTATCTTGACGGAAAAGGACGCCTCCGGACCGGAGACGGGCTCCGTCCCGCGGTGGGCCGCGCGTTCGGCCCAGCCGGCGTCGCGGGCCAGCGACCTCATCTCCTCGGCGATCTTTTCAATGCGCCGCGTATCGCCCGACGGATCAAAATCCTCCGGCTCGTCCTCCGGAAACCGGACGGCCCGCGGCCGGCTGTCCGGCGGCGCGGGAGAGGGCTCCGGCGCGGGAGAGCGCCCGCGGCGGGTGACCGCGGCAAAACGCTCCTCCGCCATAATGGACTCCACCGTATACTCCGGACCCCCGTCTTCCTCCGGCAGGTCACGGATCATTTGCTTAATCTGCTCCAGCTCCGCCGTATCCTCGCCGGGCCGTTTTTTTCTGAAGTCCATGTCAATTCACCACAATTCTTTGGAAATGGAGAAGGGAACGCCGTCATCCCCCGCCCAATACCTTGTCCGTTTCCCGCAGCTGGTCGCGGATGGCCAGCTTTTGCGGGCACTTCGTCTCGCACACGCCGCATTCGTTGCAGAACGAGGCGTTCTTGCCCGCCATCCACGGCATCCCGATATTTTTATACTCGGCTCTGGCGTAGTCTGTAATCTCATATACCCTGTGGTAATTCATCAGCTGGAAGCATACCGCGATGTTGACCTCCTGCGGGCAGGGCATACAATATTTACAGCCGGTGCAGTACAGGTCGGCCAGCTTTTTGTTCTCCCGCACGGCCGCGTTGACCGCCTCCAGCTCCTCCGCGCTGAGCGCGTCGCCCCGGTCGGCCACGCGGCAGTTTTCCTCCACCTGCTCCATCGTGGACATCCCCGACAGCGCGCAGCTCACATGGGGATTGCTCAGCACAAACCGCAGGGCCAGCTCCGGATTCGAGCGCGCCCCGCCCGGAATCAGCGAGCGTATTTTCTCCGACGGCACGCCCAGCCGCCCGCCTCCGACAGGCCCCATGACCACCGTGCCCAGCCCGCGGGCGTGCGCTCTGGCAAAGCCCTCCTCGTGGGAGCGGTCCAGCAGGTTATACTGGGCCAGCACCGTTTCAAACTGTCCGGTTTCGGCCAGCCGCCCCATGTTCTCGGCCTTGTCGTGGAACGAGAAGGAAATGTGCCGGATCAGCCCTTCCTCCTTGGCCTTCCGCGCTTCCTCCAGCGGGCCGCCCGGGGCCGTCAGCCTGTTTTCATAGGTTTCCCAGTTGATGCCCCACAGGTGGTAAAAGTCGATGTACTCCATATCCAGCTTCTTCAGCGACGCCTCCAGCCCCTGGCGAAAATCGCTCCCCAGCGCGCTGCGGACGCTGTATTTGGTGGAGACGTACACCTTGTCCCGGATGGACTTCAGGGCGCGCCCGACGATGGTCTCGCTCTCGCAGTCGCAGTAGAGCGGGGCGGTGTCGAAGTAGTTCACGCCCAGCTCATAGGCGCGCAGCATCATCCGCGCGCTCTCCTCATAGTCGAAGACATTTTTTCCGTCCTTATGCACGGACGGAAGGCGCATCGCGCCAAACCCCAGCACGGATATGTCCACGCCGGTGTTTCCGAATTTGCGGTACAGCATGGGTATCTTCCTTTCCTGTTTTTTATCTTCTGCATCGCACGGCCTGGTACAGCATCACCGCCGCGGCGGCGGATACGTTCAGCGAACCGACCTTGCCCCTCATCGGGATAGATACAAGAAAATCACAGCTCTCCGCCGTCAGGCGGCTCAGGCCGCGCCCCTCCGCGCCGACGATGATGGCCGAAGGGCCGGAGAGGTCGGCGTCAAACAAGCTCCGGTCTCCCGCCGCGTCCGCGCCGTACAGCCAGACGCCGCGCTCCTTCAGCGCCCGCAGGCAGGCCGGCACGCCCGGCACGCGGGCCACCGGCAGATGCTCCGCCGCGCCGGCGCTGGCCCTGACCGTGACCGGCGACAGCCCCGCGCTGCGCCGCTTCGGGACGATGACCCCGTGCGCGCCCGCCGCCTCCGCGCTGCGGATAACCGCGCCGAGGTTGCCCTCGTCCTCCACGCCGTCGCAGACCACCAGCAGCGGCGGCTCGCCGCGCTCCTCCGCCAAGCGGAACAGATCGTCCGTCTCCGCGTAGCTCACCGGCGCCAGCAGCGCGATCACGCCCTGATGGTTGGCCGTCTGCGCCATGGCGTCCAGGCGGCGGCGGTCGCATTCCACGATCACCGCGCCCTTCGCGCGCGCCTGCCCGAGCAGAGCGCCCAGGCCCTCCGCGCCTTTCAGGGCATAGACCTTATCCGGCGGATGCCCCGCCCGCAGCGCCTCCGCGACCGCGCGGCGGCCTTCGACCTGACGCAATCGTATACTCCCCTGTTTCCAAGCTGTCAATTTAAGGGACGCCATCGGCGCGCCTTAAAAAAGATTATACCATGTCAAGCGCCGGACGCGCAAGTGAATTGCGCGTCACGGGCGCTCTTCGCCGCAGGCGCATTATATTATGTCAAGCGCGAACGGGGCAAGTGAATTGCCCCTTGACGCGCTCTTCCGCCGCAGGCGCTATTATATCATATCCCGAAGCGCTTGGCAATTGCTATAGGCCGCCTCGATGACGCCGATATAGAGTTTGTGGTAATCTTTGGACGGATACCATTGGGCGGAAACGGCGGGGTCGGTGAAAAGCTCCTCTTTGAGGAAGTCCGCGTACAGCTTGCGGCATAAGAGGGTAAGCTCCGCCTGCTCAAAGGTCCATACGCCCTCCTCCGTGCGCACGGGCCGCAGGCCGGCCCCGGCGGGCTTGTCGGTATCCCGCCCGCTGCGCGTGCCGCAGAAATTCAGCGCCTCGCGGTATTGCCCGGGGTAGAAGCTCAGCGAATACTGACCGGCCTTCTCCATAAAGCCGAACGTATGGCGCTGGGGGCGCACGACGCAGAACGCGGCGGGCCGGTTCCACATCACGCCGAGGCCGCCCCAGCTGGCCGTCATGGTGTTGAAGGCTCCATCGGGTGTTCCGGCGGTGATCAGCATCCACTGCCGCCCGATCCGGTCGATCAGGTTGCCGCTGATGGCTTCGGGTTCGATTTTTGTCATGGTCCGGACCTCCTTGATTTCAGAATACAACGGACCCGCGCCAGGGGTTTGTCCCTGCGCGGGTCGGTTTGGTTATCCCTTTGCGGCAATGCCGAACTTTTTGTGGAACCGGTCGACCCGTCCTCCGGAATCAACCAGCTTCTGCTTGCCGGTGAAAAAGGGATGGCACTTCGAGCAGATTTCCACGCGGATGTCCTTGCGGGTGGAACCGGTCTCGATCACCTCGCCGCACGCGCAGCGGATGGTAGTGCTCTGATAATTCGGATGGATACCGTCCTTCATTGGGGGTTCACCTCTTTCACCGTTGAAAAATCGCTTTAGTATGATACCACAGGTAAAAGTAAAATGCAAGGCTTTTTTTGCGGGGGGTCCGGGTAATTTCACACACCCTGTAGGGACGGTCGCCCCCGACCGTCCGTAGGGCGCGACCGCCCCCGGCGCGCCGTGGCCCCCATTTTGCGCGACAGGGGAGGGGTGTGACCCGCCCAAGTCCTCCCTCCGGCCGCCTTTGGGCGGCCACCTCCCTCTGTGAGGGAGGCAAGGGGGTTTCTCGAAAATTCCGGGTTCGTTCTTGCCCTCCTCCCAGAGGAGGGTGCCGCCCGCAGGCGGCGGGAGGAGAACCCAGGGTTCCCGCACCGCCCCATCGTAGGGCGCGATGCCCACATCGCGCCGCGTTCCCCCATTTCCGCGCAAAAAAAATCCCCCACCTCCAAAACACCGCACGGCAAGGGGTTTCCGCCGGGATGGGACTCCGTAAAGGTAGACCTTTTTAGAGTCCTCCCTGTTTATGGTCAGGGCAACCAGATTGTAGCAAGTATAGCACCTTTTGGGGCAAATGACAACACCTTTTTTCGAGGTTGTACTGGCCGAACCACCGCTCTAAAAAGGTCTACCTTTTTAGAGTAACCTGAAAGGACGGTCGGTTCAAATGAAAAAACGCATTCTGTCCCTCGCGCTGGTGTTGGTAATGGCTGTGGTATTTATACCGACAGCGGCGGTTGCCAACGAGTTTACCCCTGTTTTTATCCTTGACCCCGGTGATATAGCGGCTATCCATTCAATAATCACCAACAACGGCTTGAACTGGTCGTTCGCTCCGGCG
>Ga0099364_10012895_pt1 | contig 11241 bp, 10 predicted proteins | sample TergutTh196P3_FD_73070 | JGI IMG/M metagenome (GOLD analysis project Ga0099364, IMG submission 73070) | Microcerotermes parvus P3 segment gut microbial communities from Pointe-Noire, Republic of the Congo - Th196 P3 | ecosystem: Host-associated > Arthropoda: Insects > Digestive system > Gut ... | reverse complement strand
ACGCCGGTGATTCAGAAAGGGTTATGTCCGTTCCGGCCGGCCCCCTGGCAATTCCCGGAACCAGTTTTTTAGTATATGGGTCAATCAGCGCCATGGTTGCGGCATTGCTCCTGGTACTATGGGCCATGCTTTGGGGACGCAGGCAAACTTCTTATTTGTTTGAAGTATGGAAACGCTGGAGGCTGCTGACGGCAATGTGGGGAATAGAAAAACGCCTGCGTAAAGCCCTGGCAAGAGGTTCTGCCAAAAGGGAAATTCTTGACAGGCTTTCCGGCGAGTTCCGCACTTTCCTTTCGTACTATACCGGAAAAAACTGCCGGGCCATGACTGCCTCGGACTTTGATCGTTGTGTCGTTTTTGAAGGGTATAGTAAAGCGCCCGATAATGAATTATTAGGAAGGTTTTTTTCCCGATGTGACTGGATACGCTTCAGGGGCAGCGAAATCGGCAGTAAGGAAACACAGGAATTGCTGACCGAGCTCCGGATATTTCTGACCATTTTAAGCAGGACAAAGAGGGAGGCAGCATAATGCCGGCAGGTTTTGGTTTTGAACGGCCCTTGATTGCCGCTGCGGCATTTTTGGTCATTCCCCTGGCAATGATACTTGCCCACCGGTTAGGTAATGCCTTTACCGCATCCATTCCCCTGGGACCTGTCGGGGGCGTCCCGTTTAAAGCACCGTTTAACCTCAAGGGAATAGTCAGGGCACTGCGGATAATGGAGTACATTGGGGTATTGGTACTTTTTTTGGGCGCTGCCGGACCATTGATAAGAACCACCGAAACCGTATGGCTGAACCGGGGGGCAGATATACTTTTTGTACTGGACATCAGCCCGAGTATGGCGGCGCTTGACATGGATGGGATGAGCCGCTATGACACGGCACGATCATTGCTTTTGGATTTTGCCCGGCGCCGCCCATCAGATGGGATCGGCCTTGTTGCTGTGGGAACCGATGCTGCCCTGCTGGTTCCACCGGCCACCGACAGGGATGTACTTGCCTCGCGGCTGGAAACATTACAGCTTGGCGAACTGGGAGACGGGACAGCCCTGGGCATGGGACTGGCCGTTTCGGCTTACCATCTCCAGCGATCCGCCGCACCGCGAAGGGCAGTTGTACTCCTTACCGATGGGGAAAATAATGCCGGTGCAATCCACCCGGAGACTGCCGCCGCCATGCTCGCCGACATCGGTGTTTCACTGTGGGTCATTGGCATAGGTTCAGGCGGGGAAGTCCCTATCGATTATATCGATCCATTTACCCGAATCCGGCATAGCGGCCTGTATGATTCCCGGTATGATGTGGAAGCTCTGCGTCAGGTCAGCGTTGCCGGCAATGGTACCTGGATTTCAGCCCTGTCGGCGGATGCCTTTGCCGCTGCTTTTGCCCGCCTGGACGATCAGGAAATGGTCATACGGCGCGCAGGCATGGTAACCCATTCCCGCCCCAGTCATGTACCTTTCCTACTGGGAGCATTGGCATTAATTGCCGTTTCCCGCTTTTTCAGGCGGTTTTTCCTGGGAGCATGGTTGTGAACGATACTTTTATTTTTGATTACCCCTGGTTCCTGCTGGGTTTAGCTGTTGTTGTTCCGCTTATACTATTCGATCATTTTTCTGTACACCGCAGGCATATTTTAAAAATCCTGCCGGGGAATCTGCTCGTGCGGCTTTCTGTGTCCCGGATCTTGTTCAGAATATCCCTTGTCTGCCTTATCATTGCCCTTGCCGGGCCGCGGTGGGGGATTGGACCTGCAAGGAGTGAATACCGCCGCGATCTTGATACTGTTATTGCCATCGATGTATCCCGCAGTATGGATCTTCCCGATGGCAAGGCCAGCGGCACGGCTGAAGGCCCGGCCAGAGGCCCGACCGACGGAACGGCCAGCGGAACGGCCGACGGAACGGCTGTCAGCTTTGCCGACGGCAGGACCGACGGTATCTCCCGAAGGGAGCGGGGGGTTGCCATTGTCAGGGAAGCCGTTGAAGCATTGCCGGGAATGCGTTTTGCCATTGCTGTCAGCCGGAACCGGGGCATTGTCGCCATTCCTCTGACTTGGGATACCGGTACAGTATTATCTTTTCTGGAAGCGCTCGATGACTCTGCACTTACCGGCAGGGGAACAAATCTTGAATCGCTGCTTGATGCAGCAGCCGGCGCATTTCAATCCTCACATCATTCATCAAAGGTAATCCTTCTGGTGTCAGACGGCGAATCATTATCAGGATCACTGAATGCCGCACTGGGCCGCTGCCGCCGGGATGGCATTACTGTTACTCCCATTGCCGTGGGCAGCGATGAGGGCATGGCAATCGCCGGTTATGGCGGGATAATCAGCCGCAGGGAAACACATGCTTTACGGTCGGCTGCACGGGAAACCGGCGGTATATTTATTGACGGCAGCCGTGATGATGCCGCCGCTGTACTCATTGCTCACCTTCGGTCCCTGGCAGTCGAATCGAGAACGACAGAAGGCAGACCGGAGCGAAAAGCACGCTGGTTCATTTTTGCATTTACGGCTATACTGTGTTTTGGCGTATCAAAATTGTGCCTTTTGCAGATAAAAAGGGATGAATGACAAAGGAAACAATATGATAAAAAGTTGTATTTTCATTGTTTCTTTGCTGATCTGCGGCTGTTCCGAAGTACCGGGCAGGCTGCTCATCATGGAAGCTAATTTCCATAATGCACGGGGGATGTATACCGAAGCAATTGAATCATACCTGAAGGCGCTGGAATATACAGAAGCTCAAGCCTTTGGAGAATACGGGCTTGGAACCGTCTATTTTATCATGGGTGAAGAAGAAGCGGCGTTAAACCGTTTTGCCAATGCCGCGCAGATACTTCAAACGCTCCCGGCCGATTCCGGACAGGAACTGCGCTTCCGTACCCATTATAATACCGGAGTGGTTTTATTCAGCAACGGAGATTTTTCTGCCGCCTCGGATTCTTTTCGTAATGCCCTGCGAATCGACGGGAACAGGGTTGAGGCAAAACGGAATTTGGAATTGAGTCTGAGATCCCTTGCGCAGGAAAATTCCGACAGAAGCGGCGGCAGTCAGGGCAGCAGTAATGGTACCGGCAATAGTATTGATAACGAAAGCATGACTGTATTTTTTGAATTTATCCGGCAAAGATCGCTTAATCGGTGGAGAAGCATGGATTGGCCTGAAGAAGATGTAACAGGACCGGATTATTAATGATGGTAGCAATAAGTATTTTATCAGCATTATTAGCAGTGTTGATTCCCCGATATGCTTATGCTGAAGAAAACCGTATTGATGTTATACTGCACGGCATACAGGATCATCCCGTTGCCGGTTCACCGTGGACGCTTACGTTGCTCATAAATCACAGCGATCCGGGTGAGGTAGATGTACTTGTTCCGCATCTTGCAGGAGATATCCTGCTGGAACAGGTTGTTAAGGGGCCGAGGTTTCGAAACCCTGTTTCCGGGCAGACATTCCAGGGGAATCCCGGCGCTGATGCAACAGCTTTTGAACGATGGACAGCAATTGAATACCGTTTTATGCTGTACAATCCAGGAAACGTTTTATTTGATCCCTTTACTGTCATTACACCGAGGGGGCAGGCAGTGACCGATCCGTTTGAACTGCCGGTTCAAAGGCCGCCAAGCCGATCTGAAGTACGCTACCAGCTTGCCTGGGAAGGACTTCCGCCCGGCTTGAGAATCGGAGAAAGTGCCGTAATCATTTTACGTTTCAGGGGACCGGCAGCCGTGCTGCCCCAGGCTGCCTTCTTCCTGCCCCAGGTACCCCAGGGACATATCCTTGAATCCCTGCCTGTCTCCATGGAAGAAAGATCCGCCGGTATGACTCTCAGGCTGCGCCTCGTTCCGCTGGGAGCATCACCTTTTATCCTTGAAAGACGGCAGCTTACATACAATAACACTATTTTTGAAATACCGGCGCTGAGGATACCGGTAAGCCGGATACCGGCAGATCAGACGGCAGACATTCATGCAGGTGAGGCCATGGAAAATGGCCCTAACCTGCCGTTTCCTGCTCTTGAACGGGCTGCATCCGGGAACCTTCAGCTCTACCGGAGGTATCAAACTGAATATACAATGATATATAATACCGTAAGAGGTTTATGGGAAAGAGGTGACCGTGCCCTTGCCCTTGCGTCACTGAGGCGGGAAGAACGTGATCATCCTGCCGGAGCCCTGTTTGCTGTCATCCGGCGGGAAGCCGAACATTCCCTGGGCTTTTATTCAACCGGCGACGAAACCAGGAGAAATGCGTTATCATTGAGAAGAAGAGCGCAAACCGCTGTCACAAATGAAACCCCCATTCACCATGTTCCGGACAGTTCGGGGGAAATTACCGGGTTGTTCAGGGAAGGGCAGCCGGTGATTATTATGGCAAGAGGGGAAACATGGCTGAGGGTAAGAGCCAATGATTCCGGCGGCATTACCGGGTGGGTTGCGGCAAGCAGTATTCATATATATTAAGGAGTGGGTATGGATTTTGGGGATATCCTGAATAAATGGGAAAAACAGCGCTGCGGAAACGGCAGCGCAGCCCAAAACCCCATGGAAACCTGGATGCAGGCACATGAAATATACAACAAAGATGCAGAACAGGGAGAAAGGCAAGTCTGCTCCATTGACAAGCGCCGCCGTCTGCGCGTTAAAAAACCCGATGCACAACTGGATATACACGGCCTTGACCGCAATGAAGCATGGGTATCGCTGGAAACTTTTTTTGCCGATTCAAAAAATAAAGGCCTGGAAAAAATCCTTGTCATCCACGGCAAGGGAAATAATTCGGCAGGAGAGCCGGTACTCAAACGTACTGTCATGAATTTTATTGAACGCTGCCCTTATGCCGGAGAAAGCGGCCGTGAAAAAACCCGTGCCGGAGGCGAAGGGGCAACATGGATATTACTAAAGGAAACAGTAAAGAGGTCATCATGAAAACAGATCAATTACAACTGCGCTATGTCAATTTTAACCAGGGTTCGTACATTGTATTTGAAGGTATACATAAAGCCGATAGGTTTTTTATCATCAACCAGGGAAAGGTAAAAATAACCAAAGAAGCCCAGGTGGAGGGAGAAAAAGACGAAATACTCGGGCCTGGGGATTTTTTTGGAGTTGTTTCTACCATGTCGTTTCAAAACCATATTGAAACTGCCCTGGCCTTAACCGATGTTGTTGTAATCACGGTATATCAGAATCAATATGAGCAGCTTATTCAGAAAAACCCCCAGGTTGCAAAAAAAATAATGATGCAGTTTTCCAAAAAACTCAGGCATCTGAATTTATTACTGGCAAAACTTACCCTGAACAATACTGCGGATGACGGCCCTGCCCATCTGTATAACGTGGCAGAATATTTTTCCAGAAACAAGATGCACAGGCAGGCTTTTTATACCTATACCCAGTACCTTAAACACTGCCCCGGCGGAGAACATGCGACAAATGCAAAAAGACGCCTTGCAAATATGGATAACCTTGCCGGCAGCATAAAAACACAATTTAATCCCAATGAACTCAACCGGAAATACAGCAAGGATACCATGATTTTTGCCGAAGGTGAGCCAGGAAACGAGTTTTTTATCATCCAGGATGGTTCGGTAAAAATATCAAAAATAGTTGACCAGAATGAAGTACTTTTGGCAGTAATCAGGGCCGGGGATATATTCGGGGAGATGGCACTTCTTGAAGGCAAACCGAGGAATGCCAGCGCGATGGCCTTCGAAGACTGTGAAGTCATGGTAATTAACAAACATAATTTTGAACTGATGATTATAAACCAACCCCAGCTTATGGTTAAAGTTACCGCTCTTCTTGCAGAGCGGATATGGTTTATCTATAAACAACTTGCAAACACCCTTATCAGTAATCCCATTGGGCGGATATATGATGCTTTGCTCATTCAACTGGAAAAAAACCGCATCCCGCTGGACAGCGAAAAATCCTATCATTTTAATTTCGGCTGGCCTGAACTCGTTAATATGATTGGCCTTGCAAAAAATCAAAGCAATGCACTGCTGACAGAGATGGTGAAAAATAAAAGATTACGTATAATGCAGGACAAAATTTTTACTCATTCGATTCAGGAAATAGTCAGGCGGACTGAATACTACCGGAAAGCGGAGAAGTTCGGAAAATTAAACAGAAAAGTTAAATGACGAACCCCTTTAGGCTCAAGGTCATTTATATCGTTGCCAGCATTATCGCCTTGATCGTGTGCTTGCGGTTTTCCGCCTGATCCCATGCGCGGCTCTGCGGACCGTCAATCACACCGGGAGTTACCTCTTCGCCCTTGACCGCAGGCAGGCAGTGCAGGAATATGCTTCCCGGCCGGCCGGTTTTATCCATGAGCGCCTGGTTTACCTGATATGGAGACAAAAGCCTCATGCGCTCATCCTTGATATCCTCTTCGCCCATGGATGCCCAGACATCCGTGTAGACAGCATCCGCACCGGCAATGGCTCCAATATCATCGGTGACGGTAATGCGCGCACCGGAATCAACAGCAAGCGCGGCACACTGCTTATGCAGGGCTGCATCGGGAAAAAGCTGGGGCGGTGAAATGACGGTACAATGCACCCCCAGCCTGGAGCAGATCACCATCAGGGATCGTGCCACATTGTTCCGTCCATCACCGGTAAAACACAGGGTTTTTCCCCTTGAATCGCCGAAATTTTCTTCCAGGGTCATAATGTCCGCCAGGGCCTGGGTGGGATGAAACAGGTCGGTAAGGCCGTTGTACACCGGCACACCGGAGTACTTTGCCAGTGCTTCAACCGCTTCCTGCTTAAAACCCCTGAACTGTATTGCATTGAACATTCTGCCCAGTACCCGCGCCGTATCCTCAATTGATTCTTTTACCCCCAGTTGTATATCATCAGTTGAGAGAAAAACAGGATGCCCGCCTTCTTCGCCGAATGCCGTCTCAAATGCACAACGGGTCCGTGTAGAACGTTTTTCAAAAAGCAGCGCAATGGTTTTACCGGCAAAACGCTGAAATAATTCCCCGCTTTTACTTTCTGCTTTGACTTTTTTTGATAAATCCAAAAGATACCTGATTTCTCCGGCAGAAAAATCCAGCCAGGTTAAAAGGGATCTGCCCTTTAATGAAAGAGACATCTTATATCCTGCCTTCATAGACAAGCAGTTCTTTTGCATCAATTGTTACTGTCAGCCCGGATTCAAATTTCTTTATGGCATTACTGATATTGGTCAGCCACACAAGGCGCGAATTAACATAACCCAAATCTTCTTCCCGTATTTCGCTTACACCCTCACAGATAACACCGCTTACCATGCGGAGAATAGGCAAAAATTCCTGAGTAAGAATATGACACACCAATATATCGCCTTCTTTTTTCATTATACGTTCCCGTGCGTCTCCCGGGGTAATGGCATGGATTACCCTGCCATGCGCCCGGAAAATACCGGGGTGGGCAAATCCGCCGGATCTTGCCTGTGCCAGAACCGTCCCAAGAACAAGAACCCGGACAGTGTTTACCATGGTTGGGCTGTTAAGAGGAAGGCCTGCCACGAGCATGATTTTATCAGAGATACCTGCTATTCCGTTGTCTATAACCACTTTCATGGTATCCTGGATCATGCTTTCTGAATCATCAACCGCCGGTCTGAGGCAGGTATTAACTCCCCAGTATAACTGCATGGTCCGTTCCGCCCGTTGATCGGGTGTTACCGCAATAATGGGTAATGCAGGCCTGAATGTGCTCAAAAGCCGGGCGGTATTGCCGCCATAGGTTGGAGTTACTATGGCTTTAACACCTACTCCTGTTCCCACTTCAACACCGGCTTTTGCCATGATAAAGCCAAGATTTTCTTCAGGGTTATGCGCTTCAGAAAAACACTCATCGTGGGTTTTTGCCATGCGTGTGCGGAATTCCACGGATCGTTCAACCGTTTGTGCAATTTTATCCATGGTCTTTACCGCATCAACAGGATAGGCTCCATTGGCTGTTTCGCCGGACAGCATAACCGCATCAGTCCCGTCAAAAATGGCATTTGCCACATCGGTTAACTCGGCGCGGGTGGGTCGGGGATTTACGATCATAGATTCAAGCATTTGTGTTGCGGTTATAACCGGTTTGCCCATACTGCGGCAGATACTGATGATGCTTTTTTGTACCAGGGGTATTTGCTCGGTAGGAAGCTGCACGCCCAAATCTCCACGTGCAACCATCACACCGTCAGCAAGATCGGCAATCCCCTTTATATTTTCAACACCCTCGCCATTTTCTATTTTTGCAATAATTTTTGTATTGGAATTCAGGCTTACCAGGTACTTTCTGATTTCGGTAATTTCGAAGGGAAAACTCACAAAACTTGCCGCGATGAAATCGACATCCATTTTTGCGCCAAAAGCTATATCTGCCATATCCTGATCGCTCATAATGGGGAGGTTGGCATGGATTCCCAGGAGGTTGACATTTTTTTTACTGCCTATAACAGCATTGTTTTTTGCCACACAATTGATTTGGCCGTCTGAGATGTCGTTAACAAAAAGCTCAAGAAGACCGTCTGCAACAAGAATGCTCTGACCGCTTGCCATTTTTACCGGAGCTTCTTTCCAGGTAATTGAAAGACGGGCGGGCTTCCCCCCCTGGGCCCCGGTAGTTAAACAATTATCCGTGGTGACAATAACCGGCTCACCTTCTTTAAAAGTTACTTTTCCGTCGTTTTCCACCATACCGGATCGTATTTCCGGTCCCTTCGTGTCAACCATTATGGCAACAGGTATCCCCAGTTCATTGGAAATTCGTCTGACACGCTCTATGGATTTCCCGTGGGTTTCATGGGAGCCATGCGAAAAATTCAGCCGGGCAATATTCATACCGGCAAGCATGAGGTCCCGCACTACCCCGTCTTCGGACGATGCCGGGCCTAAAGAACACACTATTTTGGTTTTTCTGCTTTGCATGGCGGTATTATACCGTATTTTAGGGTTAGGGGCTAGGGGTCAGGGAGTCTACAGCAATCAGTTTGATATTGCTTAAAGTACGGCGCTCTCCGGCTGGGCGGCCGCTGGCAAATACCAGTTCAATGACAGTTTCTTTGCCTTCTACGGTGACTGTGCGGTGCTGGAAGTCCCGCAGCTTATCAATTTCGCCCCACGAAACATACCAATCCGTCTCTTCTGTGGAAATAACAAGCTCGGGTAAAGGATCATTGCCGACAAGTCGCACTTGACCGGTTACCTGTACCACGGTACTATGCTCCCTGCTTCCGCCGGCAGGAACTGCCGTAATACATAAGGCAAACAGCAGTACGCCGATAAATCTATTCACGTGCAGGCTCATGGATTTCGTACCCGTTGCGTGCAAGTACATCCTGTGCACCGACAGCAAAGGGTCCATAAACTGCAGTTGACACATCCTGCACCGATTTACTGCCTGCTGCAATACCGGTGGATGCCAATACGCCGGTTTCCGCACTGCCTGTCCGGTTTTGATTCGCATTAAAGGTCAGCAATGTACCGTTTTGAAGATCAATATAAGTAATAAAAGGCGCATCGTTTGAAGGTGACGGGATCTGGCCGGCCTGCACAACCCTGCTGTAAACGCCTTCCTGCGGAAACAGGACAGCCGTTGATCCGCTCATATATCCGGTTGCAATATCCCTCAGGCGGGGTTCACCCTGGTAGCCAAAGGGTCCGGTATCCAAATTAAAATAATTTGCCATTAACCAATATACCATCAGTTCGGCCCAACCGGCATCCCAATCGGTCATGGCATTCAGAACGGCCCTGTAGTCTGAATACTCAGATGCGATTATATCCCGGTAAATTTCACTACGGCCTTCCAGCAGTCTGATCCATTGGAAAAAAATATAGACGGTAGAATAGTCGTCAATAATGGCCAGTGGATTGGACTTATGATTATCCCATACAAAAAAATTATTTCCCTGTAGAATGAGGCCGGAAGGATCATTGTTAAAATCGTTAATGCGGTTTTGGCTGTATTCCCCAGAATAAACCCATTCTGCGGCTGCCGAAAGGCCTTCATTAATCCAAAGATCCATTCCGGGACTCCTCTCGGTTAGTACGGAAAAGGCAAAGTTCATCAGATGCTGCATTTCATGGGCAATAACCATGTTAGATTCAAGTGAACCAGGGGTATTTTGCTTGATATCAATATAAATCATGGAATTTTCATTGGAGAATCTCTGAGATTGGACAAGTTGGGTATTTCTGTAAAAATTGCCGCTCCAAAAATAACCGGACACAAAAGAATTAACACTGGGAGGATCAAAACCATCGCGTATTTGCAGAAAAAGTATGTTAAGCTTATTATCATTATTTATCAGCGATCCGGCAAAATGCATGATATTATCATAATTTCTATTTGTCTGAGGATCCCTTACACCACCCTGGGGTGAGAAGGCATTTATCAACCTTGGATAGAGTACCTGATCAAATTCATCGGCAATATTCTTCGCTTCCTGCGCGCTGATATTGGATCCTGTTTCTCCCCATATTCTAGAATGTACGCCTTCTGCAAGAAGTACAGCTGTCAGTTCATAAAATACCCCGTCTTCCATATTCTGCGCCCAAAAATTCCTGGAGACTACAATATTGGGATCACAGCCGGATCCATTGGGATTACAATCAAATTCTTTAGGATCACACCTAATTCCATCGGGATCGCAGCAATATTCACCGAGAATACAACATGCTTCAACGCGGGCAAAAGGAAATTCACAGGAAAAGAACAGCAGAGATGCCGTACTCAAGGCCAACAATAGGTGTTTTATTTTCATCATGACGACTCCCTGATATAACTAATTATACCCTATGTTTTAAATTTATTCCATGATTCGGACTGCCAAAGCGGAAACTTCCTCAAAATCCCCGCCCAGCAGATGTTCAACCATGGTATCCAGGGTTTCCTTTGTCCGGCGCGGCCATGTTTTCTGCCTGAGCTCAGCCAGGGTATCTTTGGCGGTTTTCCTGTCAAGAACATCACATGCTTCTTTGATAATGGTGAGTCTCTCCTGTAAATAACCTGAATCACCGGATCCTGCCGCAGTTTCAATCATTGGCGTAAGTTTATTTATGATACCACGCAGGCCTTCCAGAAATACCGGTATTTGCGCCTGTAATACATCGGTATTACCATCACGCCCAGCCTGTTCCAGCCTGCCAGCAAATGCGCTGAGTTCCGGTTCGCGGATATTAGACAAGGCGCTTTTCATTCCGTGGACACTGGTAATAAAAGTACGAATGTC
>Ga0099364_10012894_pt1 | contig 11242 bp, 11 predicted proteins | sample TergutTh196P3_FD_73070 | JGI IMG/M metagenome (GOLD analysis project Ga0099364, IMG submission 73070) | Microcerotermes parvus P3 segment gut microbial communities from Pointe-Noire, Republic of the Congo - Th196 P3 | ecosystem: Host-associated > Arthropoda: Insects > Digestive system > Gut ... | reverse complement strand
CCGTTTGGAAGTTACCCCAAAGATGGTTCACGGCGACAATTTTCCAGTCACTCGCCGCTAACCACTACCCACCAGACACTGCCGCCGTGAGGCGGCTCCGCAGTAAAAACCCTATGAAATATCCGGGTTAAAGACTCCAGACGACTTTGCCTTTTACTATCGTAAAAGCGGGGCCTCCGCAAAGTTTCCAACCGGAAAACGGCGTATTGCGGCTGCGCGAGACGAATTCTTCAGCGCGAACTTCCAATTTCCTTTCCATATCCAGCACCGTGATGTCGGCGAACGCGCCTTTTGCCAATGTCCCGCGATTCAGGTTAAGAATGGCTGAAGGATTCACTGAAAAAAGCCGCGCAAGACGCTCCAGAGACAGTATCCCCGTCCGGACGAAACGGTCGCAGATCAGGCTGACCGCCGTTTCAATGCCCACAATGCCGAAGGGCGCGTGATCAAATTCAAGCATCTTGTCACGGATGCTGTGCGGAGCGTGGTCGGTGGCGATAACATCTATGTCGCCGGAAACAATTCCCGCAACCATCGCGTCGACGTCTTCTTTAAGCCGCAAAGGCGGATTCATCTTGGTATTTGTGTCATATGAGGATTCCGCAACGGCGGCGTCGGTCAGCAGAAGATGATGCGGCGTTACTTCGCAGGTCATCGCTATGCCTTCTTTTTTCGCGCGCGCGACAGCCGCCAGAGAATGTTTTGTCGAAATATGGGCGATATGCGCGCGAGCGCCGGTTTGCCGCGCCAATACCGCGTCCCGTTCGACCTGTACTTCCTCCGCCGCCGGATTCATGCCGCGCAGTCCGAGCATCGTAGAATAATACCCTTCATTCATAACGCCGTCGGCGGCAAGTTCCATGTCTTCGCAATGATCGATAACCGGAATATCAAAAAGGCGCGAATATTCCATGGCGCGGCGCATCACCTGTCCGTCCGGGACGGGGTGTCCGTCGTCGCTTATCGCCACGATTCCCGCGCGGCGCATTTCGCCGATTTCGGCTAGTGTTTTTCCCTGGCTTCCTTTTGTTATTGCCCCGACAGGGTAGACGTCCGCCTTTGCGGCGTCGCGCGCCCGGCTGAGAATAAAAGCGGTTACGGCTTCGCAGTCATTTACCGGCTGCGTATTGGGCATACACGCAACGCCGGTAAAGCCGCCGCGCACGGCTGCGTTTACTCCCGATTCTATCGTCTCGGCGTCTTCCCTGCCCGGTTCGCGCAGGTGTACGTGCATGTCGATAAATCCCGGAAAGACAACCAGCCCGCGAGCGTCTATTTCCCTGCGCCCTTTTTCGGCAATTTTAGACGATAATTCGGCAATGCGCCCGTTATCGACGCCTATGTCCATTACCTTGTTGAGTTTTTGCAGCGGGTCAACAAGCCTTCCCTGCCTCAGTATAAGTTGCATATGGGGTTACCGGGATGTTTCCGGCTTAAGACCGGCGTTCCCTGAAAGAAGATATAGAACCGCCATGCGGGCGGCGATGCCGTTGGCAACCTGGTTGAGTATTACCGAATAGTCGGCGTCCGCAACTTCAGACTCGATTTCCACTCCGCGGTTGATAGGTCCCGGGTGCATGACGATCGCGCCTTTTTTGGCGCCGCGCATACGCTCCCGCGTCAGCCCGTACAAACTCGCGTATTCTCGCGAGGATGGAAAAAAAGCCTTGTTTTGCCGCTCATTCTGTACTCGCAGCATCATGATTACATCGGCGTCTTCCATAGCTTCTTCCATAAAGACGGTCGTTTTCGCGCCAAGTTTTTCGTACTCCCACGGAATCAGCGTCGGCGGACCGCACGCCCACACATCCGCGCCCATACGGCTGAAAAGAATCGTATTGGAGCGCGCGACGCGGCTGTGCAGTATGTCGCCGATTATGGCGATTTTCAGTCCGTCAATCCGCCCCTTGATCGTTCTGACCGTCAACCCGTCAAGGAGCGCCTGCGTGGGATGCTCGTGCATCCCGTCGCCGGCGTTGATTATCGACGCTTTGCATTTCAGCCCAAGCAGGTGCGGAGCGCCGGCTGATTCATGCCTGATGACGATAATATCCGGCGACATGGCTTCAAGGTTATAGGCGGTGTCAAGCAGCGTTTCTCCCTTGGAAACGCTGCTGGTGGACGCGGAAAAATTGAGGATATCGGCGCTCAATCTTTTTTCCGCAAGTTCGAATGACGACCTTGTACGAGTAGACGGTTCGAAAAAGAGGTTGACAACCGTTTTGCCGCGCAGCGCGGGTACTTTCTTGACCGGACGCGCGGCGACGTCGCGCAAAGCCTCGGCAGTATCCAGGATAAGCCGGATATCTTCGACGGAGAGCTGTTCAATCCCCAGAAGGTCTTTGTGTCGGAGTGAAGCCATTTTAGCTCGTTAATAGATAGTATTAATTGGGACGTATAAGAACGACTCCGTCTTCGCCGTCTTCTTCGCGCAGACGAACTTCGACGATTTCGTCAAATTCCGTTTGAACAACATTGCCGACGTAGTCAGCCTGAATCGGCAATTCGCGATGTCCGCGATCCACCATAACCGCCAATTGCACCCGCCTCGGCCGGCCAAGGTCAACAAGTCCGTCAAGCGCCGCGCGAATCGTGCGCCCGGTAAAAAGCACATCGTCTACCAAAACCAGGCTGCGGTCGTTAATATCAAAGTCAATCAGGGTTTCACGCAACATCGGGCGGTTGCTGACCGTCGTCAGGTCGTCCCTGTAAAGCGTGATATCCAATATGCCGAGCGGAACGGCGCGACCGCGGACAGCCTCTATCCGCGCGCATATCCTTTCGGCAAGCGGCACGCCGCGCCGACGGATGCCGATAACCGCGAAATCTTCTTCCATCCCCAGTTTTTCAAGAATCCCGGCGGCGATCCTTTCAATAACAAGGTCGATTTCCGCCGCAGTCATAAGATTTTTCTTTTTAATTTTTTTCATAAGAACGCTGCCCGCCGGTAATTAATAATTGCGGGATTAATATATTCCGAACTGCCGCAAAGTCAAGATAGAGTATATACTATTGTTCATGCTTGATAGAAAAGTGAAAGTAAAAGAAGTTCAGGAACTGGGGGCGCGAAATTACCTTGTTTCGCTCCACGCCCCGGAACAGGCGCGCCTTGTACGGGCTGGACAATTCATCATGCTGAAGTGCGTGGAGGATACGCATGAACATCCGCTTTTGCGCCGCCCGTTCACGATTTTCAACATTCACCGGAACGCGCGCGGAGGCAGACCGGACGGCATTGACCTGCTCGTAAAGGACGTCGGCGTCGGTACGCAAAAATTGGTGCGGACAAAGCCGGGAAAATTGCTTGATTGCCTGGGACCGCTTGGGCATGGATTCCAGGTAAATCACGAACTGCGCGCCGACGTGTCAATCGCCTGTCTCGTTGAAGGCGGAGTGGGAATCGCGCCGTTGCTGCTGCTTGCCGAAAATCTGAAAGCGCAGCGCGTACGTCCTATTCTGTTTTACGGCGGCGCGCGCGAGGCGGATATTGTACTCCGGGAGTATTTCGAGCGTCTTGAGATAGACGTCATTTATGTCACCGAAGACGGGTCATTGGGAGAACAGGGACTTGTCACGGAACCTCTAAGCCGCTACCTCGAACTGAACCCGCGTAAGGACATCCGTATTTATACCTGCGGATCATGGGGAATGATGAAAGCCGTTCATGACATCGCCGTTCGCCGTGAACTAACGTGCGAAGTCAGTCTTGAGGCAAGAATGGGTTGCGGCATTGGCGCCTGCCTCGGTTGCGTCGTCTGCTGCCACGGTGAGCATGGTGAGCATGGTGAGACGCAACACCTGAGGACTTGCAACGAGGGCCCGGTCATGGACAGCCGTCGTATCAATTGGAATATAGCGCCTGTATAGGCGCCGCATCACGGCGGTGTGCAGGGGAGCGATAAATCTCACCCTTCCTGATAACTTCAGTGGCTGGTGGCTGGCGGCTAGTGGATAGCCCGGATTAAATAGCCATTTGCCTATAACTACTTCTCCATACATTCCGCGATGAAATCCGCCAGCAGATCAAGGCTCGTGTCCATAAGATTGAAGAGGATGAATACGAATATTTTCTAAAAAACGACCCTGCCGCAATAAAATATATGAGGCGCATTGCGGGTTCTCTGGAATTTATCAATAATAAAACGCGCTATTGTTTGTGGCTCAATGGAGTCGGTCCCGCCGAATTACGCTCTATGCATTGTGTAGCGGAACGTGTCCGGCGAGTTAAAGACATGCGGGAGAAGAGTAAACGTGAGGGGACAAGAAAACTGGCGGATGCGCCGATGTTGTTTGGGGAAATCCGGCAGCCTGATTCAGATTATATTGCAATTCCGCGGGTATCTTCCGAGCGGCGCCGTTATATCCCTATCGGCTTTTTGCCTCCGACTACAATTGCAGGCGATTCGTTGTTGTTAATCCCTAACGCCGTCTTGTATCACTTTGGAATATTGACGTCGAATGTTCATATGGCATGGACTCGGACGGTATGCGGACGTCTGAAAAGCGATTATCGTTATTCAAAGGATATTGTTTACAACACTTTCCCATGGCCTGACGCGGAAGATGAGCAAAAAGTGGTGATTCAAAAATTGGCGCAGGCGATATTGGACGCGCGTAATATATTTCCAGACAATTCTCTAGCCGATTTGTACAATCCTGATTTCATGCCGCCGGAATTAATAAAAGCACACAGAGAACTCGACCACGCCGTAATGAAACTATACGGCTTCCCAAAGAACGCAACCGAAGCAGCCATTGTCGCCGCATTGATGGAGCTATATCAAACGATCATATGTAAGGACAGGGAATTATGCAAATAACGAGAATATATTTGGATAATTGTAACTATTTTCTTACGACGGACAAAAAACTGTTGAAAAAGAATTTATCTGAAATAACTGTAATAAATCCGATAGATTTTGTCAGAAGACAGGAGGTTTAAAACAATGAGAACAGATACGATTATCAAAAATGAAGGCATGAAAATATTGCTGAAAAACTTAGGCATGGTAGAAGCGGAAAGATTTATTATGCTTATACAAAAAGAACCTTTTGACTACACAAAATGGCAGGAGAATTTATTTGAGGATATGAGCATAGAAGAAATAAGCGAGAAAGCCGCTAATTTACGCATAAGCAGTACTTACAAATAATCGAAAGAAAACAATGCTATGAATAATAACCCTGTAGAAGATGAACTTGACGCAATCCGTATTGAGCTTTACGAACAAACAAAAAACATGTCGCCAGAAGAGCGGATAGATTATTTGCGCCAATTGGTTGCTCCAATCCATAAAGAGTTTGGGATAACACCGATTTCCGGCAAGCCAATCTCCGTATAATTTGGAACGGCATAAAAATGGAAATTCTACCGATTTTAGAAAGTGAGGGTACTCGTGAGCGAATCAAAACAAGATTATCAGAACACCTCGAAAGAATCCGGGGAGAACTCTCCGCTGACTGCTACGGCCAAGCCGCAGGCTTTCCGCCCGTTCTCCGAGGAGGAAATAGAACAGAGCCATCGGGAATGGCTGATGAAAGCAGCGGCCAGTAGCAGGCGGATGGTTTTGGATTCGGAATACCGCGAGGAACGTTCCAGAAAAGGCTTCTGATGTCTGGGCGTACACGGTCAGGCAAGATGGGGGGGTGTGTAGGCCCCCCTGTGACCTCGCAGGATGGACAGAAATTGCGGCTTTTGAGGTGTCGGCTATTACGAAGAATTGTCCGGTTTCGTCTAACACCGTCCAGTGAAAGACATAATAAAATGACGGCATTTATGACGTTATGTCGATTTTGAACAAAATTATATAATTGAAATAAAAGGATTTACGGCTGTAATGTGAGTAGCCGTCGTCTTACGTATCGCGTCTGCGGCGCTTATCTCGTCTCCGTTCTTAATCGTATCCGCATCAGAACGGCTTTCAGGATGATGGAAATTTTTTCGCTTCGGTTTAGCCTGGCGCGCCTTTGAAAAACGTCAAACCCGCTTCCGACTATGCGGTCGAAAATGCGGCTGTAAACTTCCATCATGACCCACAGGGACGGGCGGCTTGCCGGCGTCACAAGCGGCAGGAGTTTTCGCGCCTCGCCGTAATAAAAACGGGCGCGTTCCGCCTCAAAGCGCATCAGCGCCCTGAAATTATCATTGACGACGCCGTTTCTCAGATCATCTTCCGTATAGTTGAACCTGCGCAGATCTTCCAGTGGAAGATATATCCGCCCGCGGTCGGCGTCTTCCCGAATGTCGCGCAAAATGTTGGTAAGCTGAAAGGCGACGCCGCACTGTTCGGCGAGTTTCTCCACCCGCTCTTTCTCTTCCTCCCTGAAACCGAATATCCGCAGACATACCAGGCCGACGGCCGACGCCACGTGAAAGCAGTATTTATAAAGATCTTCAAAGGTTTCGCAACGGTCGGCGTCCAAGTCCATCTCCGTGCCGTCGATAATCCAGTGAAAATATTGAGAAGGTATGGAATATCTTCGCAAAGTATCACGGAAGGCCGGCAGAATCGGCGCCGCCCGCGCCGGCGAAGTTCTTTCCGTATCGGGTGTTTCACCGGCCGCTTCATCAAGCAGGGCGCGCCAGCGGCGTAATCCGTCGCGCTTGTTTTCAACCGGCTCATCGCTGTCCGAAACATCGTCGCAGAAACGCATGAAGGCGTAAACCGCGTAAAAGGCGAGCCGCCGTTCTTTGGGCAGCACGAGAAACGCGCGCGAAAAATTACTGCCGCTGCGTTTCACGGCGTCGGCGGCAAATTTGTATGAAGCTGCCAGATCCGGTTTCATACGCGGCTTTTGAAAATCAGGGAATGATTGCTATTTTCAGATCGCCGGTGCGGCCAAGCAGCCGCTCCAGCACGCTTCCAAGCGAAGCAAGGCTTTCGCGTCCCGTAATAAGACTTTTGGCGTTGAAACGCCCTCGGTGTATTGCGTTGAGCGCTTCGTCGATGTGTCTAGGCGTGTGATGAAAGCTCGCCTTGACGGTAATCTCCGAATAGTGAATAAGCGTACTGTCCAGCGGGATCTGCGTGCCGGAAGGACAACCGCCGAACAAATTGATGGTTCCGCCGCGGCGGACCATCTTCATTGCCTGCTGCCAGGTTTCCTTGAGACCTACGGCCTCGACCACCACATCCGCGCCGCGGTTTCCTTCCGTCAGATTGCGCACCTGTTCGACGGCGTTAGCGTGCGTGGAATCCAGGATATGGTCGGCACCCATTGATTTAGCCGCGCCGAGCCGGTGTTCCTCCTTGTCCAGGGCGATGACGCGCGCGCCAAGCGATTTTAGCGTCTGGACAAACATCAGCCCTATCGGCCCCGTGCCGATCAGTACCACGGTGTCGCCTTTCTCGATGCCTGTCTGTTCCACCGCCCTCAACACACAGGCAAGCGGTTCAACCATGGCCGCTTCCTCGAAGCTGACGCTGTCGGGCAGAATAAGAAGATTCTGCCGCACGATCGGTTCGGGGATTTTGATGAATTCGGCATAAGCGCCGTTGATGAATTGCAGATTTTCGCACAGGTTGGGACGTTTTTTCAGGCAGAAGTAACATTCATCGCAGGGACCGGAGTTTGCCGCAACCACTCGCATTCCGGGCGTAAAGATGTCCACGCCCTTGCCGACTTCTTCCACGACGCCGGCCAGCTCGTGTCCGAAAACGGACGGGGGCGTAATCATGCGCGCGTGAAACCCCTGACGATAGGTTTTCAGATCCGTGCCGCAGGTCAGCGCAGCCTTGATCCGCACCAGAACTTCGCCCGCGCCTATACGGGGAACCGGCGTCTGTTCAATGCGCACATCGCCTTTTCCATACAGAATGGCCGCGGTCATAGTCTTTTTTTCGCTGCCTGTCTTCTTTTTTCCAGGTTCTTTCATGGCTGCATCACAACCTTTAACGAATTTGCCGAAGGATTCGAAGCGATGCGAATCCCTTCAATAAGATGTTCAAGACCGAGTCTGTGGCTGATAAGGCGCGCCACGTTTACCTTGCCGGAGAAAATCAGTTCCGCCGTTTTATCCTGAAGCTCCACCGACGCGCTGTAGCTTCCTATAAGCCCCTTTTCCTCCATACAGATCGCCGCCACGTCCACCGGTATCTTTTCGCCGGGAACCGTCTGCGCAAACAACATCACGCGTCCGCCGCGGCGCACGACGCGCTGGGCGTCGCCGACTGCATCCGGATTGGCCGCCGCGACAACAGCCAGGTCGGCGCCGCGCCCCTGGGTTATTTTCGCGACCTCGGCGACGATATCGTCCTTTTGAGGATTGAACGCGGCAAAAGCGCCCAGTTCTCCGGCTATATCAAGACGGGCGTCCAGGAAATCCAAGCCGACGACGCGCGCTCCGGCTACGGCCGCCGCCTGCGTCAGCATGAGTCCCACCGGTCCCTGCCCGTATATCGCGACCGTTTCACCCGGCTGGAGTTCCGCTCTTTCCAGCGCCCTGACGCAGGTGTTGAGCGGCTCCAGAAAGCTGGCCTCTTCATAGGAAACATGATCCGGAATCAGAACGGTTCCGGATTTTACGATCCAGTCCATTACCCGTATGAATTCTGCGAAGCCGCCGCCGGCCGGTTCAAATCCCGCCGTAGTTCCGGTACGCCGGTAAAACTCGCATTGCGAAAACAGTTTTTTTTCGCAGTAGAAACATTTTCCGCAGGGGCTGTGATGATGGGCTACCACCCGGTCCCCGACCTTGAATCCGGCGACGCCCGCACCGACTTTGGCGACGACTCCGGCCATTTCGTGTCCGAAGACGCGCGGCGGCGGGACCAGCCCGTATTCAATTTTCTTGAGATCGGTACCGCAAACGCCGCATGCATGGATGCGCACCAATATTTCCCCGTCTCCGATTTCCGGAATCGGAATCTGTTCCACGGAGATTTGCGACGGCCCGCGATATACCGCGGCCCTCATAATTCCGCTTTGCAGCTTTTGCCGTATTTCTTCCATGCTCATCTTGCAATCTTACCGGTTTATAAAATTTCCGGATTTTAGTTCCTGATCGTCCCGGGCGGCAAAAAAGCCACGCGGTCTCCGGCGGAATCCGGCCGCCATTCATTAAGAAAATAATCGACCGCGGCCCGTAGCGATTCCCTGACCGGCCGCGGATTGAAACCAAGTTCCCTGCGCGCCGTTTCGCTGCTGACGTACATTTTGTGGCGCGCCATGCGCACTCCTTCAAGCGGAATACCCGGCTCGCGCCGTAGAATGGTTCCCTCGACGAAATTGTCCACGCATCCCGCAAGCCATGCTACGGTCCAAGGTATGCGAAAGCGAGGCACGCGCCGATTGCATATCTCCGCCAGCGCCTCCAGAATTTCCTTCAGGCTCCAGTTCTCCCCGCCAAGAATGTAACGTTCCCCCACGCGGCCTTTATCCTCGGCCATAAGGTGTCCTTCGGCGACATCCTCGACGTCCACCAGATTCAGACCTGTGTCCACATAGGCAGGCAGGCGTCCCCTGATAAAATCCTGGATAATTTTTCCCGTAGGCGTCGGCTTGAGGTCGGCGGAACCGATCGGCGTGGTTGGATTCACGATAACGACCGGCAGGCCGGAATTTGCGAACTCAAACGCCACCTGTTCGGCCATGAACTTGGAGCGTTTGTAATGCCCGATCATGTCGTCGAGTCCGACCGGCGACGTCTCGTCGGCGGGAACGCCGTCATGGCGCATCCCGATTGTGCCGACGGAACTCGTGTAAATCACCTTGCCGACGCCGGCTTCGCAACAGGCCGAAAGGAGGTTGCGCGTGCCCCCGACGTTGCTGTCGTAAATCTCATTTGGATTTCTCGCCCAAAGCCGGTAATCCGCCGCGACGTGATAAACGCGCCCGCATCCCTGGACGCAACGCAACATGGAATTCGGGTCTTTAAGATCCCCGACGATCACTTCGCATCCGAACGCTTCGATATTCGATTTTCGGCTCGAATTACGCGCCAGGATCCTTACCCGATCGCCGCGACGTAAAAGGAGTCGCGCGACATGGCTTCCAATGAAACCGGTTGCTCCGGTAACAAGAGTAATGTCTCCCGCCATAGGCTTGCCTTTGAAACATCCGGGTTAATCGCCGCCGCCGCGAGCGGCGAAAAAATTTCTGATCTTTTCATCCAAATAAACTAACAAGTATATCTCATGAACCGATTTTTTCCAATATTCGAGAAATATCCGATGTCTTCTTTGGAGAATGATTCTCAATATGATCCTGCGCCGCGTCCGCGGTTTCCAGGGAATGTCCATCGGAGTATCACGCCGCATTTTGTCAAAAAGACCGCAAGGCAGCTTCGTTTTATCCCGGTCGGGAGTATATCATGCCTTTACTGAATGATTAGTCGTTTAACCCGTCACGAGGCGGCCGCATACGTCTGTATGAGAAATGAATTACGTTCAGACGTCCCTTCCTTTATCATACTGTTACTTCGAGTCTTACCTCGCCGGAGATGCGCCCGGCTCTTGCGGACTGAGGGTAGACGGGGGGCACATGGTGGATCAAAACCGAACATATCCACGAAATCGTTAACCCGGCGGAACTCCGTGAAATATCCGGGTTAAAGTTTTTGTCTAAGAAATTCCGCGGATGATCGTTATCATATTTTTCGGATGAGATATTTGAAAAGGAGCGAATTCATGAAAAAAATAGTTTATATCGCGCTTATTCTGCTTGTGACGGCCTGTGCGTTTGCGCAGAAAAATTATACGGATGAATGGGAACAGGTTGACAGTCTGCTGCAACAGCAACTGCCGCAGTCGGCGGAAAAAATCATTGACAATATTTATCGGGAGGCGCTGATGCAGAACAATGTGGCTCAATTGGTAAAGGCGCATTTGTATCGCGCTTCTTCGCTGGGCTTATGGGAAGAGGAAAGCCTGGTGAAGCGAATTGCCGAAACGGAAGAGGCTGTCGCGAAAACTCCGGCGCCGGCCAGAAACATACTCCATTCGATTGCCGCCGAATTTTACTGGAGCTACTACAATCAAAACCGCTGGCGCTTTCACAACCGTACCGCCACGGAGGTAGTCCCCGACGACATACGTACCTGGGATCTGTCGCGCCTGGTTGAAAAATGCGTGGAACACTACGCCGCGTCGCTTCTGGAACCACAGTTGCTGCAAAAAACAGACCTTGAATCTTTAAGCGCCATGCTTGAAAGAGAGGCCGGTTCAGAGAAATACCGCCCTACGCTCTACGATTTTCTGGCGTTTCGCGCCATTGATTTTTACGATCAGACCGTGGTGAATCT
>Ga0099364_10012893_pt1 | contig 11242 bp, 6 predicted proteins | sample TergutTh196P3_FD_73070 | JGI IMG/M metagenome (GOLD analysis project Ga0099364, IMG submission 73070) | Microcerotermes parvus P3 segment gut microbial communities from Pointe-Noire, Republic of the Congo - Th196 P3 | ecosystem: Host-associated > Arthropoda: Insects > Digestive system > Gut ... | reverse complement strand
TATTTTTATTGGGACATTTTTTGCGGTAACGAACCATGTATCTTCGTTCTCCATTTGGTTGAAGCTGTCAAATACTACTAAAGTTAGGTCATTTCGTCCAGTAGGTAGATTGTCCAGTTTCCAGGTTAGCGTTCCTGTGGTATAGCTATCAAGGTCATATTCAAAGCCACTAGTAGCAAAGATTATATTTTTTGAATCATTGGTAAGAATCATCATATTATGTCCGGGTATGCCTATGGTGTTCAGTCCATTTTCTGATGTCAATCTTGCGTAAAGTAATGGGAATGGAGATACTTTGTCCCCTGCTTTAAAGTTATAGCTGTCGATATAAAGCTGTATATGGGGTTTATCTAGGTTCGGCATAAATCCTGTTTCTGATTCAAAAATAGTGATATTCGTTTTTTTATTTACATAAACTTTGTTTTGTAAATCGTCTATAGCTAATGTAAAAATTCTCGAATTTACTCCTATTTGGGTATCAATTGGGATAACAAAATTTAGATCATAAGTAGTGCCTAGTAAAGAAGATTTTCCGTTAAAAACCGGCAGGTTATCACCGGTTACTCTTAAATTTGAAGAAGCTATTTGAATAGTTCTGCTCACTCCATTATCATAAACGAGTGAATGCACATAATCTGCAGAAATACTTTCTTCGAAATTGCCTGAGCTATGAATTGTTTGACCTATTCTTAGAGTATCAGAAGGGGTGTTAAAAATAAGGTTTTGTGAAACTGTAGGCATTGCGATTTTGAGGAATGGGTCACCTAAAATATTATAAAACAAATCATTTGCTAAAGAGGAATGTGAATTTGTTTTTGCGAGTAATAAAGCTTCTCCGGGTGCATAACCTAAGTTTATTGCATAGTTTAAATAGCTACTAAAGAGTGTATCGTTTGGTCCAGGCGAGCTTTTTCCCGTAGCACCTATAGAGATAATGGAGCCAGCATTTCTAAGGAAAATAAGATCTTCTGCTAATGTCCGAAGGTTTATAGCTTGATATTGGCCTACATCACAAGAGCCTGCCATAAAGACGGGGTATTTTCCTTTATTTCTGAGTAATGAGATGTCATAAATTGCACTAAAATATTGCTCATCACCTATATTTCTCTCGGATCCATGCCCCATATAAACCCAGTATAAACGTCCTTCATTTATCTTATCCACGAGTAAATTCTTTACTTGTGGTTTTTTTTTGTTTGCATCGAGGGAGTATTCGGCGGCAAAGATTTTATCTGTAAGAATGCTTCGTTCCAGCAAATTTCCAAAACTTTGTATTTGAGTGGTGTGTATCGTTTCGGTAGTAACTTGACCTGTGTATTGGTCGTCGGCTAAGAGTTGAGCAGTAAATTGCCACCAGCCAGGGTTGGGATTTCGGTAGTATTCTTCGAGTTTATCAAGATATATATTAAATTCTTGGTTTGAAACCACTGGTATTCTACCGAGAACCATTTCCGGATTATTTGAGGTATTAAAATTCGCAAAATAATCATCAGATATTCTAGTAGAGGTCGTTCCGGTTTCTTTTTGAAAAACTAAAAATTTGTTCTTAACACCTGCTACACCAGAATAATTTCGGCTATCTATTGTTCCAGCGCCTATAAATAAAGCTCCTTTAGAATTTGGATTTGTAGTATTAATATATTTCAAATAATTTCTGATACCCATTGGGTCTGGGTGACCACCAGAAAAATTATTAAACACATCTTCCAGGGTTACGATGATAGCTTTATATCCTTGCTTTTCAAGATAAATGCCCGCAAGTCTTTGAGAAGGTTCTAAAAATTCGAAGGGTGTAATGATCACAATATCAAAAGGTTCATTGATCCTATCAAGGGTTTGTGGTCTAATATTTGTGATGGATACTGGTGTTAGATAGTCATTTTCTGCCATAATATAGATTTGAGTATCTGCGTTTATAAGAGCGGTAAAGGTGCTGCTGGCCGTAGCTGGTAATAATGATACACTGCTTATGGATTGGACTTCAAAGATTGCCACATTTTGATTTTGTGGATTTTCGAAAGTGTATTGAATACTTCGAGGTGTAGTATCTTCAGAGCTGCCTTTAAAAAACAGAGCAGAGTTTCTTTTAATTAGATCCTTGTGCCATTCTATATGAAAAAATTTTAAATATTTCTCTGCATTAGTCCCCGACACTTGATAGCTTATTACATTGTTTCCTGCTTGAAAATATCTCCCTGTTCGCTTTATTCGCGTTGGTCTCAGCTCATTCCACGAAAAATTTATGGGGCTTCCATTTAGGTTTATATTATAATTTTGTGAATCGCTCGTGGAACCTGCGACTACAGTGTCAAATACTTGGTTCAGGCTGGTGTTTAAATCTTCAAGGTTTACATTAAACAGGTGTGGTGGTCCATTAAGCAGCTTTACAGAGAACCAGTTCATATTATAATCATCATTTCTGATGTTTGCATTTAAATTTTCAAAGTGTGTGAATACTCTACCAGTAGTTCTATTGATTTGCGATGAAGTATAGGTAGCGGTGTTTATCCTTTTGGGAGTGCCTTCAAAACCATTTCCCCAGGTAAACCAATATACACCTGGTCTAGAATAGGGGTTATTATAATGATAATCACCTAAAACCGAGCTATTCATCGCTATAGGTAGATTTTTCCCAAAGCCATCTCGCTGCTGAGCATAAAAATAAATTTTATCATTTTGGTCAAAATTTCCATCTTCTTCTCCTATTATTAGTAGAGGTATTTCTTCAAAAGAATGTCCGTTATCCTGAAGTCCCATATTCATCAAGGTGCCACCGGTGGAGAATATACGAATATCTCGTGGGTCTATATCACTGATGGGTAACTGGCTTAAGAATGCATAATCAAGGGCATAAATCCCATCCTCTATTATCTCTATTCTATACCAAGGATTGGTTGACCTGCCAAAATCAGAGGTATTTATATTACTCTCTCGTGGTTGAGAAAAATTTAAGCCATATTTCTTGTTTGTGATCAGCTTAGAATATATAGACTGAGCATCACTTCTTTCTGTAATATATTGAGGAAAATCCCCAAATAAAGTTACTTTTACCCTGATATAATCTGTGTAAACAATGCGATTTTGCTCATAATTATAGGTGACGGGAAATATAGCTACTGGGATAATATTATAGACGCTAAATTGCTGCATTTCCTTAATATCATATTGATGCATTGATTGATTATATTTATTATTATCTATGATAAAGTCCTCTCTCATTGGTAGCACTTCATGAGGCTTTCCAATAGGTTTTATGGGTTTATCAAGCTGCTTTGTATGCCTAGTCCCTTCGCTCACTTGCACTTGTAAATGTCCATTTAAAGGGACGGCAAAGTGTAATATGATCAGCGGTAAATCCGGTGCGCCTACATCATAACTTCTTGAAGCATTGTAGAAATGGACACTCGTAAAATCTTCAGTTTCCGTGAAACTAATATCTTCAAGATATATTTCTACTTCTGTAACATCAGGGGTTTCTTCAAGATATTGTATATTATATGCATTCATTAATAAAGCATAAAATACAATCGATAATAAAATTATAAATCTTTTAGCCATTTTGACCTCCATTTAATAATACAACCTTATTTTTTTTTTTTGATACATTTTTTATTTTATTTCTCCATTATCCATTATCCCTTCTGCTAATACAGATAATTTATCGCTTATATCATGATTCTCTGTTACTTCATTTTTTAAATCATTGGGTATTAAATCGAACAAAAAAGATATATCTCGTCTTTTCGATAGCTGGGATATATATCGACTTATCCACATAATACAAATTAAAGCGACTTACATCAGCAAAACTCGCTACGCCACGTTGAATATTTTTTAGCTTTTCTATAAGAAAGCCAATTTGTAGAATGGGGATTTTTTGTCAAGTGGAAATTATTATTTAATCAGCACCATTCGTTTTGTGGTAGTAAAGCCGTCCATATTCATTTGGTAGAAGTAAATACCGCTAGAGACCTCTATCCCGTTTGTGCCTTTTCCGTCCCAGGAAACTGAGTGGGAGCCAGCATTAAAGTGTTCATTTACGATGTTTTTTACTTTTTGTCCTTTTATGTTGAAGACATTGATTTGCACATTTCCTTCTCTTGCATTGACGAAAGATATGGTAGTAGTTGGGTTAAATGGGTTTGGATAGTTTGGGAGTAGTTTATTTACGGATGGGATCATTACTAGATCATCTTCAGATACATCACCAGTAGAAATTTTTAGGATCAGGTTGTCAAACGAATAGACTGTGAAAATATCTGCTCCTGTAGGTAAATTTTCTAAATCTATATCATTGTCCGAGTCAAATACTCTGATACCAGATAGGAGGAGATTACCTTCTTCCCAAGAGCCGATTTGTGAAGCCTTAAATTGATTTTCCCAAGAATATACTCCTTCATAAAAATGTTTTTTGACCATTAAGACGAGGTTTCCATCTTCAGATGAATACTCAAAAGGCTCTATTAAATCAAAGAAAGTATAATATTCTCCGGTTTCTGTAGGTGCAAAATCACCTTCAAAAACCATAGTAAAATCGGAATATGGTATCCATTGTGGGGCTTCTTCGTCATAAGAATCATCTAAAGTAGTTGCGAGATAGATACTCAAGGGGATGCCTGCAATGTCTCCCATGCTTTTAAAAACAAACCCCAGTTTAGTGATTTGTCCCAATATATCGTTGTTTTCTGTCACATATATAGTTTGAGTGACAGCTGATTTAGCATAAGAATTTATCATGGAATCATTCCATAAATTGCTATCTCTATCTCCGATATAAGAAACCATAGTCCCTTCAGGATGTATGTCTATCGTAAATAATGGAGTTACATTATTGGGGACTGTATCTTCATCATATACTACCACAGCATAGATTTGGGTAATTCCCTCATAATCCGGAATCCATTCGATAGGGATAAATTCTGTAGATCCAGAAGGAAATCCATTGTCTATATATTCGTCACATAATATAGAAGTTAGCAATTCGTCATCATTAGATTCATTGTAGCGGTAAAGTTCCAGAGTAAACACAGGGAAAATCGCTGTTCCCATATTTGTGACAGCCACTTCATAAATTGTTTGCACACCTACCGTAGGCATATCAAATCCATAAATTGCATCAGCCTTTAAGTCAAATTCTACTTGCGTATAATAAATCTCTACATATTCGATTTCTACCTGAAATGGTGGTAATAATAGATTATCAGATTGCACAAAAAAGGTGATAGGAATCATCTGATCTATAAAATCGTCAAGTGAGATTATTTTTGTTGCCCAAAATTGATCTGGAGGGCTAAGAACATTTTCTACTATAGTTTGATCCACTAAGATATGAAAATAATTGTTTCTATCTAATGTAAAAGGAACAGCCATATCGCCATATCCCGTGCGAACTCGATAATCGAACTTTAATACAGTTACGGGAAAGATGGGACCTACTACAGGTGTAGTAGCCCACCTATCGCCACCACCCAGCCACATTTGGTTAAAAATAGCACCCAAAATGGAATTTCCCTCAATGAGTTCATCTTCACCCACTATCATTGTCCCAGTCCAGCCAGTTGGTAAACTCCAGGGATTCTCCGAAAAATCCTCATTCAAAAGATAAGCATTTTGACTATACAACATACTTGCAAGAATAGATAGTAAGATATAAAAATATATCTTCTTCATATTGCCTCCTTATATTTTTTTTCTGTTAATTATAATGTAACGAGATTTTGAAAAAGTTACAAACGGATGGCTACAGCGGATAAATGCGTTCCCTATTTCGTTGCGTATTTATTGTTCCTGAAGCGGAAAAGATAAATCATTTCCCTACATAAATGGGTTTACATAATCATCGGCTTTTTTAAATACTCCATCCAATCCTTTCCCTGCGTCATCTTTTCTTTTTATATCTGCAAATTCTCCATTTGCCATAGCCTGGAGTAAACCTTGTTCTGCTACTTTAGATAAAAAATCAGCGGCTTGGTTTAGGACGAGATTTGCTCTTTGGTTTATAAATCCGTCTTCTGAAATATGTATTTCTTTTGAGAGGTCTTTAATAGTTTTAAAGATATATTCTGCATTTTCTATAGCGAGTGAGCGGTCTTGGAGATGAGGAGTATGGACAGCTTCGGTGAGCATACCGAGGAGCTGCACACCCTGCCCGGTGAGCTGAGCCACGAAATTAAACATAGCATTTATTAGATAAGCCTTGAATATATCACCGGTGACATGTTTTGTGGGTGGCATATATTTAGTAGGAGAGTGTGGGAAAAGCTCTTTTGTGAGCATGGCATGTGCAAGCTCGTATAAAAAGGCATTCTCTATATCTGGGTTTATTTCATAAGCATGTCCTATCCCCATTTTTTCTGGTTTCACGCCAGACATAATGGCAAACTGCTCGTTTATCAGCTGGGAGGCTGTAACTGTATATGCTTTTTCTATGGCATCAGCAGTAGTGAGGTAGTTATCTTCCCCTGTCTGAATTTCTATACCTGCGTAGGCATTTATCATTCTTGAGAAATACTGGTCTATCAATGTCCTACGCGGATTTATATCGCGAAATAGAATCCCATACATAGCATCATTTAGCATTAAATCGAGCCTTTCGATAGCTCCCATAGCTGCGATCTCAGGCATACAAAGTCCAGAAGCATAGTTTGTAAGGCTGATATATTTACCCATCTCAATAGATACTTCATCGAGTCCAGCCCGCATTATCCGAAAATTTTCTTGGGTAGCAAAAGTACCTCCAAAACCTTCGGTAGTAGCCCCATAAGGGACATAATCGAGTAGAGACTGAGCGGTAGAGCGGATCACGGCTACGATGTCTGCACCTTGTTTTGCAGCTGCACGGGCTTGTTTTACATCGTCATAGATATTTCCTGTGGCTACTATCACATATAGGGCGGGCGTTTTTCTATCCCCATATTTTGCAAACTGCTCTTCTCTAAATTCGCGTTGTTTTTTGATATGAGTGAGCATTTTTTCTGTTTCAGTTTCCATGATTTTAAAGACATGTTGCGGATTTTGAGGGGGAATCTGGGAATAGTCTATTGAGCCTCCTTTTACTATATCTTGTGTTATTTCTGATGCTGTTTTTCCTGTATATGCCATAATATTGCAAATAAAGGTGGCAGCTCCTTTTTCCAGCAATTTTTTTTCTTTGAGGTATTCTACTATCACATTTGGATATGGAGTGCCATCTTCGGTGGCACCGTCTATTCCGAATAATCTAAGTATAGTTCTTTCTATAGTGACAGAGCTATACCCTTGTACTAGCCATTTTAAGTCATTGGTTATTTTTTCAGCAGATTTTCTGGCATCTGTGATTTTTTTGGGGTTTATGTATAATTTTAGCATATTTTTGTCCTTTTTTCTCCTCCCTACTCCCCCTCCATTTATGGAGGGGGCTGGGGGGGGGAGCGATGATGTTTACAACGAAAATATATCTCTTATATCCGTCGTTGCAAATTTCCGCCCCCCCCCCCTACCCCCCTCCATAAATGGAGGGGGGAGTTAGTTGGGGGGGGGATTACATTATATATAAGGAGTTCCAATGAAATTTATATTATATTGTCAACTGTCAACTATCAACTATCAACTGTCAACTATCAACTATCCAAGTAGTCTCAAAGCCATTTGTGGCAGTGAGTTAGCTTGACCGAGCATTGCAACTGCAGCTTGGGTCAGGACTTGGTTTCTTACAAATTCTGTCATTTCCCATGCGATGTCAACATCGGATATGCGGGATTCAGAAGCTTGTAGATTTTCTGCTTGGATAGTAAGGTTTGTAATGGTATTTTCGAGTCTGTTTTGAAGTGCGCCTAGGCTTGCTCTGATGTTTTCTTTTCTCATTATAGCGGTGGTGATTTTCTCGAGAGCCACCTGAGCTGCGTGCTGGGTGGAGCATGATACATTTGCTTTCACATTTCCATCGGCACGAACTTGGTTCGGGTCACGGAAAAGAGATTCTGTTCTCGCGTCTGCTACTCTTATAAAGTAATAGTCTTGAGCTCTTCTGTTATTTGGTCCAAAGTGGATTTTGATACCGCCTTGGATGTCGCCATTTTCATCAGCATGACCGTTGGTTTCCCACCAGCCGGATGAATTTTCCCAGATACCTTCTTCGGCTATCCAGGTGGTTGCATCGCTCCAGTAGCCATTGTGTCCTGCTACTTTGGAGTCACCGTTGAGCATCTTGATACCATTGAAGTTTGTAGCGGTGGCGATACGATCAATTTCGGCTGCCATAGCTGCAAATTCTGAATGGATTATTAATCTTTGTTCGTTTGTGTATGTTCCGGTAGCGGCTTGTTCGGCAAGCTCTTTCATACGGATAAGTTTTTCGTCTATTACTGCAAGAGCACCTTCTGCTGTTTGGATCATTGAGATGCCGTCTTGAGCGTTTCTAATTCCTTGTCGGAGTGCGGCGATTTCTGCACGCATTCCTTCTCTAATTGCAAGTCCTGCAGCATCATCTGCTGCGGAGTTTATTCTCATCCCTGTGGATAATCTTTCTACTGATTTTGCTAATCTGCCATAAGATGCAGATAGATTACGGGCTGTATTTTCAGCCATCATATTATGATTTACTACGAGTGACATTTTTTTTTCCTCCCTGAAATGTCTAAGATATTTTTTACTTCCTTGTAAAAAATTTTGTTTTTTGTCATTTTATGACTTTGTTTTTGTCATTCTGAACGCAGTGAAGAATCTCTGTATATAATGTATTAGATTCTTCGTTCCTCAGAATGACAATGTGTGTTTTTTTTGTCATTCCGAGCGCAGCGAGGAATCTCTGTATATAATGTATTAGATTCTTCGCAAGCTCAGAATGACAATATTGTGTTTGTTTATGAAATCAACATTATTCATATCTCTGTGAACTCTGTGACTTCTCTGGTTTTTCCTCTGTGTTAATTTTAAAGAAAACCAAAAACGCAACATTACTTAGTTTTGTTTTTTTTTGCTTATCATTCGTCACATCTATGTATCTATTTTTAGATCGTTTTGTTGTCGGCTCAAAACCAGAGCCTACATACTATATATCGGTTTAAAACCTTAATAACTTTAATGCTATTTGTGGTAATACATTTGCCTGAGCAGACATTGCAGTAGCGGCTTGGGCGAGGATTTGTAGTCTGGCAAAGTTTGACATTTCTTTTGCGAAATCGACATCAGCTATATTTGAGCTTGCACCTGTGATGTTTAATATTTCGTCATCCAGGGTTCTCAATGTTGCCTCTAGTCTGTTTTGCATTAGACCCATCACATAGCGGTTTTTTTCTTTATGGAGCATAGCAGTATGGATAGTTTCCATAGCTATTTGAGCTGCGTGCTGGGTGGAAACGGCTATTTTTTGTTTACTTGAGACTTTAGGGTCACCAACTTCTTTGAGCAGTCCGTCCATAGTGAGGTCGCCTATTCTGATAAAATAATAGTCTTCAAGTCTATTATTTCCAGGTCCGAAGTGTATTTTTAAGCCATTTTGAGCTGGGTCGAGGTTTGCTTCATCAAATCTTTTTTTATTTGCAGTGATGAATGAACCTTGTCTTTGAGAATTGTTTTTAGTGGAAAGTGAGCCGTTTAGAAGCTTGATACCTTTAAATTCTGTATATAATGCTATTCTGTCTATTTCCACTGCGAGCTGTTCAAATTCGGTGGAAAGTATCTCGCGTTGTTCTGCTGTAATCGTGCCTGTGGCAGAATAGGTTGCTACTTCTTTCATCTTTATTAGCAATTCATCAATTCTAGCCATGGCAGATTCTGCTGTTTGAACTGCCGAGATAGCATCATTTATATTATATCGTCCACGATCTAGGACTCCGAGACGTGCTTCATGAATATTGTAAACGCCCATGTCAACAGGTCCATCTTCTGCTGAATTTAACCTAAGACCGCTTGACAATTTTTGGACAGATCTACTCAAATTACTGAAATGAGATTGTAATCTGTTATTGGCATTATAAGCCATTAAATTTACATTAATATTTAAAGACATCTTTCCTCCCTGAAAGTTTGCTTCTTTTTTTAGTAGGCTAATCCTTCTACGCTTCCTTGCGTTGTTTTTAGCGTCAGCCCTTTTTCGAGCTTCCCTCTGGAAACCCGCACTGTCTAATAAATTATATTTAGTTTTTCGGTAGGATGAGATGGAAACTTTAATTATTTTTTGGATTTTTTTTTACCCCAGAGTTTTCACAGAGTTTGTTTTTCATTGTAACATTTTATGCAAAGGTAATGTTATCTTAGTCTCTCAATTTTTTTTTATCCTCTCAAAAAAAACTGTTGACAAAAAAAGGCGTTTTAAAAAATGTGTTCCGTAGTTTTTATAAAAACAAAAGAGTGAAGGAGTATCTTATGACAAAAGATCAAATTATTAAGAAGATTGCTGACGACGCTGGTCTTACACAAAAAGACGCAAAAGTAGCATTAAATGCTGTTATCGAGGCAATTACAGAATCGTTAATTAACAAAGACAAGGTAACTTTTACCGGTTTTGGCACTTTTAGTGTAGTGCAAAGAAAAGCAAGAAAAGGCAAAAACCCAAAGACAATGCAAGTGATAGATATCCCTGCAAAAACCGTTCCTGTGTTTAAAGCCGGCAGAACCTTGAAAGAAAGTCTTAAATAATTAAAGATTTAAAGAAAAATGTAAAAACCAAAGGAAAGAGCCGTCTTTGAAAAAAGATGGCTCTTTTTGGTTGAGAGTTGAAGGAAAAATATGAACAAATTTATCTATATATTATTATTCATGATTTTAATGATAGTTGGCTGTGCTCGAGAGGCGGATCTTGTGTTTGATAATCGGACATCACACTATCTATTTTATACTATAGACGATGTGACGCAGGAACCACTAGCTGGGCATACTTCTCGAAAGCATACTTTTAAGATCGGGACGCAGTATTTATTTACTACTCCTGAAAAGACAGTGAAAGTCACAGCAGAAGGTGAGACTTTTGTGACACCTGGTGAAGGGGATGACAGATTTATAACGCTTGACAATACATACTATAAAAAAGATTATAATCTCATTTTCTATCCAAATCGTGCTGGCATGAAGATTATCAACCAATCGAGCGAGGTAATCACGAGTTTTATTTATAGAAAAGTAAAAATAAATGAAACATTAGCTACTATAATGACCTTTAATAATGGGTTACATCAAGGAGAAGAATTTTGGTGCGTTCTGGATTATAATGATCCACAGGAGCCTGATAATACCCAAGATTTTACCTATAGATTTGAGATAACTA
>Ga0099364_10012892_pt1 | contig 11243 bp, 13 predicted proteins | sample TergutTh196P3_FD_73070 | JGI IMG/M metagenome (GOLD analysis project Ga0099364, IMG submission 73070) | Microcerotermes parvus P3 segment gut microbial communities from Pointe-Noire, Republic of the Congo - Th196 P3 | ecosystem: Host-associated > Arthropoda: Insects > Digestive system > Gut ... | reverse complement strand
TATTTAGAAAAAATCTAAAACTACCATATTAAACAAGAATTTTACTAAAAGTAAAATATAAATTATTATTAACAGGAGTTCTAATATGAACAAATTTTTCAAAATTTTAGGTATTATTACCTTAGTAACAACAATCTTATTCCCCATAACTGCTTGTGGTGGAGACAGCCCGCAAGGATTAGCAAAGCAAGGTTTTGAAATGCTCGTAGAATTAGACAAGCATTCCAAGGACGGCAAGCTTGATAAAAAAGTAGAGGAAAATTATAAGAAAAAATATGATTCTTTGAATGCTAAAATCAAGAATCTATCTGCAGATGACAAAAAAATTTACGATGCAGAGTTTATGCGACTTAACGAAGAATGGAACAAGAAAAATAAAAAGTAATAGTTTTCTGATTCTACTAAAAATTTAAGGGCTGTCATTTTATTATGACAGCCCTTAAAATGCTCTACCCTATTTAGAAAAATTTATTAAATTAATCAAAATAACATATTTGAGTGGGGCAAAAACTCACATTATTGATAAATTAAAAAATAAACAAATAACCTAAAAAATTCTTGACATCTAAACACTTCAATAGAGACTCTCAAATATATACTAATAATTATTAGTATAGTATATAATAAATTTTCAAAAGGAACCCAATAATGCCTGAAGTTACAAGATTTTATGGAATAATAATTAAAATATTTTTAACAAGGGAACATAATCCACCACATTTCCATGCCGTATATGGTGAATTTAACGGCTCATTTGATATAAATACGCTTGAAATGATAGAAGGCGATTTGCCAATAAAAGCTCAAACTCTTATTAAAGAATGGGCAACTCAATATAAAATAGATCTAATGAATATGTGGGATAGTAAAACTCTTAAAAAACTGCCGCCATTAATGTAAGAGGTTTATCATGGAGAACATAAAAATAAAAAAAGTTATTCCGCAAGATAATTTATTACTACTTGTAGAATTTACCAATGGAATTAAAAAACAATATAATGTAAGTCAACTTTTTAAACAGTTTCCAGAGTATAAGGCTTTGGAGCATAAACCTTTATTTGATAATGTACGCATAGATTGTGGCGGTTGTGCGATTGCTTGGACACCTGATATAGATATATCAGAGTGGGAACTTTGGGATAATGGTATAATATGTTGAACAAGACAATGAAAACAAACAGTAACAGTTTAATACAAAACAGATCGGCAGGTGTACTATTACACATATCTTCCCTACCCGGGAAATATGGTTTGGGCGATTTGGGTAAACCTGCATTTGATTTTATAGATTTTCTAAAAAGTGCAGGTTTTAAATATTGGCAGGTTTTACCCATTGGACCTGCATCAGCCGTAATGGGATATTCGCCCTATTCATCGCCATCCACATTTGCAGGAAATACCGATTTTATAAACATAGACTCCATCATAGATTCTTTAGAATTAGAGCTTGAAGAACTCGATTTAGAAGAATCATCTTTTGCAGATTATGAATTATCAAAATCTTTTAAAGAGCCAATAATATATAAATACTTTCTTGAAATAGTTTCAGATGCAAACTCAAAATCATATCAAGAATTCAATTCATTTTGCAAGAAAAACTCTAACTGGCTTGACGACTTTTCGCTCTTTACCGCACTCTCATATTTTTTTGAAACAAATGATTGGAGAGAATGGGAAGAAGCCTCTGAGTGCAATAAAAAATCAATAGATGAACATGGATTAAAATTAAAAGATACAATTAACTATATTAGATTTAAGCAATTTTTATTTTTTAAGCAATGGTTTGATTTAAAAGAGTATGCCAATTCCAATGGAGTTCAACTAATAGGAGACATTCCCATCTACGTTGTACTCGAAGGTGCAGATGCATGGTCAAACAAAGAAATATTTCAAATCGATGCCAAGATGAACCCGTCTCATGTAGCAGGAGTTCCGCCTGATTATTTTAGCGAAAACGGCCAGAGATGGGGAAATCCGCTTTATAAATGGCTCGATAAAAAAGATAAACTATTTGAGCCAACATACAAGTGGTGGAAAGAGAGAATCTTACACCTTTCCTCTATGTTTGATATAGTGCGAATAGATCACTTTAGGGCATTTGAATCGTATTGGGCTATTCCCGAATCAGAAGAAACAGCTAAAAAAGGCGAATGGGTAAAGGGACCCGGTAGTGACTTTTTTATTAGATTACAAAAAGAATGTGGCAGATTACCGCTCATAGCCGAAGACTTGGGCATAATAACCCCTGAGGTTGAACTGTTAAGAGATCAATTCGATTTTCCCGGAATGAAGATTATGCAATTTGCATTTGACCATAACTCTGACAATTTTTATTTACCTCATAATATAGATAATCCAAATTGCATTTTATACTCCGGGACACATGACAATAACACAACCAATGGATGGTTTTATGAGGGGGATATTTCACAAGACCAACAAGAATACATCATGGAATATCTTGATATAAATTCTTTTGCCGATATGCACGATCACATAATGAAATCAGCTTTAATGACTATTTCAAATTTGGTTATATTTCCAATGCAAGATCTACTAGGATATGGAGCATCTTACAGAATGAACACCCCCGGAACTGTTGAGAATAACTGGATATGGAAACTTAAAAGTAATGAAGTAAGCAATGAACTTGCCGAAAAGTTTTTCAAGATATTGAAATTATACGGAAGAACAAAAAAATAGTTTTACAATAATAGATCATCGTCATCATCATTGTTTGATTTTTTGCCTGTGAAGAAATTTTTAAAAGGTGAGATAGCCGGCGAATCATTATCAATCATTTTGCCTATTATAAAGCCTCCAAGTGTAAGCCCAATTAAAAGCAAAAAAGGGAAAAATCCGAATGCTAAAACAAAAATTCCCACACTCAAACCAATTATAGCACCTATTAAGCTCGCGGGAAAACCTTCAAATCTGCTAAAAAAATCTCTAAAAAATCCCATTAGTTCTTCACCCTCTCAACATATTCTCCTGTTTCGGTATTTATCTTAATAGAGTCTCCCTCATTGACAAATATGGGAACTTTAATTTCTGCACCTGTTTCCACTTTGACAGTCTTCAACACATTAGTAGCGGTATCACCTCTAAGACCGGGTTCTGCATATATCACTTTAAGAACAACTGTTGCAGGCAATTCTATTGATATGGGGTCCTCTTCGTAAATGGTAATGTTTACTGTATCTTCTTCTTGAATATATAAGAGTGCATCGCCTACTGCATCCAATGGAATAGAAATCTGCTCATAGTTTTCTGTATCCATAAACACCAATGTGTCGCCTTCTTTATAAAGATACTGCATTTCACGTTTTTCAAGACGAACATCATCAAACTTTTCGCCCGATCTAAAAGTTCTGTCTAATACCGTACCTTTTTTTACATTTCTGAGTTTTGTTCTAACAAATGCTCCACCCTTGCCGGGTTTAACATGTAAAAACTCTATAACCTGAAACAGATCACCATCCATTTTAAAGGTTACACCTTTTTTAATATCACTTGTTGAAATCATCAATTACTCCTACAATACCGTTAATTCTTTAGATGCTTTTGTGATAATTTCACAACCCTGTGAATTTATCAAAACAACATCTTCTATTCTTACTCCACCGAGTCCGGAAATATAGATGCCCGGCTCTATGGTTAATGTCATATTTTTTTTCAATTTTATTGTTCCATTAGCCCGCAATGAGGGAAACTCGTGAACATTTAAGCCCACACCATGACCTAATGCGTGTCCAAAATTTTCTCCATAACCTTGCGACTCTATATGACCCCTAGCCTTTTTGTCAATATATCCGCTTGTAACTCCGTGCTTTATCGACTTTTCGGCTTGTAATTGAGCCTCTAAAACAATATAATATATTTCTTCTATCTTTTCATCAATACTGTCAAGAAATACTGTTCTTGTCAAGTCTGAATTATAGCCCATATATGTGCAACCCATATCTATAAGTATAGTATCGCCTTTTTTGATTTTTTTCTTCATAGAAGTTTCATAATGTGGCATTGATGAGCCGATTCCCGATGCCACTATGGAGTTAAATGATGAACTTGTGCATCCATGTGTTCTGTAATAATGTTCGATTTCGACCGATACATCCCATTCACTTATCCCGGCTCTTATGAATTTAAGCAAATGTGAATAACAATCATCTGCAATGCTTACAGCTTTTCGTATTATCTCGATTTCAGTATCATCTTTTATCATTCTCATTTGACCGACAATGTCTTCTGATACTATCATTTTGACCGATTTTAAGGATTTTTGGATTGAGTTAAACGTCGAAAGAGAAATTCCGCTATCTTCTACAAATAGGGTTTTGAATTTAAACTTTTTTGCTATTTCGGTTATTGCCGATATAAGAGTGGTTTTTTGCAGATAAAAGTCTATTCCCTTGGGTAAAATGCTCTCTGCGTATTCGCTGTATCTTGAATCAGAAACAAATATGGATTTACCTTTGATTATGAGCATAATTGCCGAAGAACCTGTAAACCCTGTTAGATACTTTATATTGGTTAAATCTGTAATAAGATAGGGTAATTTGTTTTCTTTTACTAAATATTTTAAAAGTTTTCTGTGTCTAATTGTGTGCATAATAAAACACTTAGAAGCAAATTATACAAATATAAAGAAGTCAAGCATTTTTTTTGTGTTTTTTTGGATGATGCTCTGACCCCATGCTGAATGATTAGTTTTTAGCAGCCGTCATCCCAGTCCCCTAAAGGGGATAGACTCCGGCGGGGAAGTATTCAATATTGGGTCAGAGTACTTGGAAAATACTGAATATTTTGCTCAAACTTGTCGGTTTTTAGCAGTAGTTTCCCGCCTTCGCGGGAATGACGAGAAAACATGCTCTGACCCCACCCAATTTTGTATTGAAAAAAAACCAATACCCTATAAAATTAAGTCAATTTAGGAGACTTTTATGATAGATAGATACTCACGCAAAAAAATATCCGAAATTTGGGATTTAGAAAACAAGTTTAGAATTTGGTTAGAAATTGAAATAGCGGTTTGTGAGGCATATTCAAAACGAGGAATCATCCCCAAAGAAGACTTAAAAGAAATCAAAGAAAAGGCAAACTTTGACTTAAATCGAATTATCGAAATAGAAAACCAAGTTCATCACGATGTTATCGCCTTTTTAACTTCGGTAAACGAATTTGTAGGACCTGCAGGAAGACATATTCATTTTGGGTTAACTTCAAGCGATATAGGAGACACTGCCCTATCCATGCAACTCAAACAAGCAGGAAACATTCTCGTAGAAGATTTAGATATTCTCATAGAAGCACTTGGCAAGAGAGCCTTAGAGTTTAAGGATATCCCTTGCATGGGGCGTTCACATGGAGTTCATGCCGAGCCTACTACTTTTGGAACAAAGTTAGCTCTTCACTATGAGGCATTTAAACGTAATCGTGAAAGGTTGAAGCGGGCTATTGAAAATATTTCTTATGGTAAACTCTCAGGAGCAGTTGGAACTTTTAGTAATGTTTCACCCGATATAGAAGAAGAAGTTTGCTTACAGCTTGGATTGAAACCTGATCCGGTATCCACACAGGTAATTTGCCGAGATAGACATGCCGAATTCATGGCTGTGCTTGCTATTACAGCAGGAAGCCTTGATCAACTCGCAACAGAAATAAGGCATCTTCAAAGAACAGAAGTAAGGGAAATCGAAGAACCTTTTCAAAAAGGACAAAAGGGTTCATCTGCCATGCCTCATAAAAGAAATCCCATTCTTGCAGAACGCATAACCGGTTTATCGAGAATTATAAAATCCAACATAAATACTGCTCTTGACAATATTACTCTTTGGCATGAGAGGGATATATCTCATTCATCGGCAGAACGTGTAATCTTTCCCGACTCGACTATTGCTCTTGATTATCTGCTCGATAAAATGATTTTTATTGTGAATAATTTACATGTATATCCTCAAAATATGTTGGATAACATAAACAAAACAAGCGGGCTTTTCTTTTCGCAATCATTACTTCTTGCAATTATAGAAGTTGGCTATAGCCGTGAAGAGGCTTATGAGATAGTGCAAGGCATGGCAATGAGAGTTTGGGCTAAAGAGGGAACTCTAAAAGAGCTTGTTAAAGAGAATAAGGATATTTATGAAAAGATAGGTGAAAAGCGGTTAGATGAGATTTTCAATCTTGATAGATATTTAAAAAATATTGATGCGATTTTTGTTAAGTGCGGATTGATGTAAACAAAAAACACTTTACAAATCGGTCTCAATATTGCACTTTAAATCATAACTTACACTAAGGAGAAATCGACATGAGAAAACATATTTTAATGATTATTTTTACAACTGCACTTATGCTTTTTGCAGCTACCTGCTCTAACAACAATACAAGCAGCCAAAATGATTTAACTATACATTTTTTAGAACTGGGTAATAAATATGTAGGAGACTGCATTTATATTAATTACGGTGATCTTGATATTATTATTGATGCCGGATCAAGACAAGAATCTGCACCAACCATTATAGCATACATCGACAACTATATCCAAGATGATAAAATAGAATATATTATCGCAACACATGCACATCAAGATCATATTGCAGCATTTACTACTTATCGATTTGGCACTTCTTGGGAAATAAAAGGTATTATAGATAATTATGATAAGATTGGCACTATAATAGACTTTCCAAGAAAGAATAGTGATACTGCAACTTATCATAATTATGAAGAAGCACGGGAAAGAGCTATAGCAAAGGGGGCAGTTCATTATACCGCCCTTCAATGTTATAAAAATGAAGGAGGTGCAAAACGGATATTTGATTTAGCAAAAAACCTCAAGCTGGAAATTCTTTATAATCACTATTATGAAAATCATTCAAGTAATGAAAATGAATATTCGGTATGTCTAAGAATTATTTACGGCACACATAAATTTCTTTTTACAGGAGATTTAGAACAAGAAGCTGAAGACAAATTGGTGGATTATTATGCAGCAAACTATGGTGGCTTGGGTCATCATACACTTTACAAAGCAGGACACCATGGCTCAAATACTTCAAGTCATGCAAAACTTATAGATGAAATTCAGCCTGAATATGTTTGTGTTTGCACTTGTGCCGGAACCCACGAGTATGAGTTTAACATTGAGGCTAATAGGTTTCCTTCACAAGGATTTATAAATAGAGTTGCACCTTATACAGATGCAGTTTATCTAACAACATTGATAACCGACTATGAAGACAATAAGTTTGAACCATTCAATGGCAATATTGTTTTTAGAGTTTCAAACGGCAATATTTCTGTTACAGGCAGCAAGCATAGTCTAAAACTAAAAGATACCGAGTGGTTTAAGCAAACCAAAACTATGCCGACTGAATGGATGTAATAGTTGCCATTAACTCAATTATGGAATTAAAAACTTTTTACATTGAAACATTTGGATGTCAGATGAATAAAAATGATTCTGAACTTATTCGACATTCAATGATAAATGAAGGATTTACAGAAGCAGAAAATGCCAACGATGCCCAGATAAGATTTTTTAATACCTGTTCAGTTAGAAAACACGCCGAAGACCGAGTGTTGGCACGCATAAAAACAGCAAAACCTCAAATATTAGCTCAAAAGGGAATCACGATAGTTGCAGGCTGTATGGCTCAAAAAATGGGACTTGATCTAATAAAGTCAAAGCACGCAAATATAGTTATAGGACCCTATCAATCCCCAACAGCAGGAAAAATTGTACGATCTTTTCTCGATAATAAAGACAAGAAAAATGAGGCTAATGTTTTTGTTTCTCAAAACGATGTCGATTTTGCAAGTAGACTAACAGAGCCCGTAAACAATAGCTGGAAAGAGTTTGTAACAATTACACATGGATGTGAAAATTTTTGTTCTTACTGTATAGTTCCCTATGTGAGAGGTAAGCTAATATCGTTTGACTCGAATGCAATTATAGATCACATAAAAAAATTAACTCAAAGAGGAGTGACCGAGATAACTTTGCTCGGACAAAATGTAAACCAATATGGACAAGACAGCAATGATATAAGTTTTGCCAAGCTCTTAGAGAAAACGGCTCAAATAGAAAAACTTAACCGAATTCATTTTTTAACTTCTCATCCTAAGGATTTTTCAGAAGATATCTTGCAAGTAATAGCCGACAATAAAAACATAGCAAGAAGTATTCACTTGCCATTACAAAGCGGATCGAATAAAATTTTAAATTTGATGAACAGAAAGTACACAATAGAACAATATTCAAATATTTTTGAAAAAATCAAAAATATTTCAAATGATTTTTCAATTACTACCGATTTGATAGTAGGCTATCCAAACGAATCCCAAGAAGATTTTAACGCTACAATCGAAGCCGTAAAAACCCTTAAATTTGATGAAGCGTTCATGTATGCCTACTCCCCCAGAGAGGGAACTCATGCTTTTAGCCTAAAAGAAACCCTAAATAAAAAAGAAAAAATTGAAAGATTAAATATTCTTATTGAAACACAACGCAATATTTCATTACAAATACTTAAAAGCAGAATCGGAAAGATTGAAGAGTTTATTCCCGAAAGAGTAAGCAAAAGACACAAGAAAGAACTAATGGGTAAAACCTCTTTTAATCATCCTGCAATTATTCAAGGATCACAAGAAGATTTAGGTAAACTGTTAAAAATAAAAATATCCGAAGTGAAAGGGTCTACATTATATGCCGAAAAAATTTCTTAAACTTCTTATATTGTTTATGATAGCACAACCGGCTATTGCTTCTGAAAATAATGATTATAGTTTAATTACAGAGCTTGCGGTACAAAAGAAAAGAACCGAGCTAATGCAAGCTATCGATGCTTTCAAAAAAAAGTATCCGCGAAGCAAGCATAGAGCCGATGTTTTGATGATTGAAGCTGATAATATGGATGATCCGTTTTTGGCATTGTCACAGTATAGAATGATTGTATCAAGGTTTTCTAATTATTCCAAACAAGAGCTGGCTCAAAGAAGAATTTGTGAAATTTTAGAACTCGAATCAAACTGGGATGAGCTTTATACTGAAAGCAGGCGGGCTATAAAATTATTTCCCAAAGGTATACATTTAAACTATTTTAAAATGATGTTGATAAAATCATCCCTTGCAATAGGATCTCTAAAAGTAACCGAGTTAGAATGTGAAAATTTGCTCGAACAAAATATTTCTATCAATGACCGATGCTTGGTACTTAAATATCAAAGCAGGCTTCTTAGAAGAATGTACGGATATTCAAGAGACTACTATTTTATTTTAAGTCAACTATGGGAGACAGCAGCAAATACAGAACACTTGCCATCGGTCATTTTGCTTTTGGGGGATTATTATCAAAACACAAACGACTTCAATAGAGCATGGTCGGCTTATTCTGATTGTGTAAGAAGATTCCCTAAATCTCCCGAAGCCGAGATAGCCTCATCGAGAATAATGGCATTAAGACAGCACAACCCAAAGAGAGTTGACTATGCCCCAACAGCCGACAAAACCACTCTATATCGACATAGTGAAAAAGTTCCCACTCAAAACATTGAGAGTGGTATACATTATTCGGTAATGATAGGTCCGTTTAGAAATATAAAACAAGCTAATAGTATAAAAAAATTACTCGATATTGATGATTTTCAACAAATTTTTAGAACAGATAATCAATTTTTTATATGCATTGGAAGAGTACCTACAATCAATGCGGCAACCAATATAAAAATAAGACTTGCCGAAGAATTTGAAATGATGGGCGAAATTGTTAAAATTGAGTATAGTGAGAATTTCTTTTATATTTATGAGGTGGATAGGTAACTCATTAAAAACTCCTAATTCCTAATTTTTATTACTTGACAGATAACATACCACAATCTATACTGTAACCATAAGTACACTTACAGAGATATTTTTAAGGAAACCTAAATGGAAAAAGTAAAAGAAGATACCGCTGTATATCACGATACCGAGTTTTTTTCAATACAGCAAACCGTAGAAATAACGGCTGACTGCCGAACTATTAATGTTCCACTAGAAATTCCGGCAGGAAAAGTAATAGTTACTTTTTCTACTGAAAAAGCACCATTACAAGACTGTCCTCTCTGTGACCAATACCGCGATCCTAAGAGCGGGGCGTTGCGGCCTAATGCCGAAACCATCGCCGCCATTGAAGAAGGCAGAGCGATGATGCGTGGTGAAATTCCGACAAAATGGTACAATTCCCTTGAGGAAATGCTTGTAGATTTGGATTCGGATGACTAAATAATGCTGAATCCAACTTTTACAGGCACTTTTAAGAAAGATCGCAAACTCATGAAAAAACAAAACAAAAACATGGACAAGCTCAATGAGGTAATGAATATGATTATTAACGAGCAGCCCTTGCCCTCTGCACGTTGCGACCACCCACTCAAGGGAGAGTGGAAAGATTCCAATGGCTGCCATATTCAAGGCGACTGGGTTCTTATCTACGAACCTGACTATAAAGCTCATACCGTTACCTTCCACCGTACAGGCACCCACTCTGAGTTGTTCGGTTAGCTTAAATACGCTCATTACGACCTCCTCAAAAGCGGAAAATCTCCTGAGGAGATTTTAAGGGAATACGATAAGTAAACTACACCCCTCACAAGAGGGGTGCCATGTCGTTAAATCAAGGAGCAGTACCGGGACGGACGACACGAAAGCCCACATGGCTGTAACTCACCCACATATTGTTTGTTTCGGCGTGAGCCCGATGAGCAGAACGCAGTTGTGAAGCACCCTTATCATAAGCCCCGCCCCGACTCACACGGCGAATAGGGTTTACATCACTGGCACTAGGACCTGTGGGATTAGTACGAGTACTGTTAACATTTCCATAAGTAGTATTACTATACCAGTCAAAACACCATTCAAATACATTACCATGCATATCATACAAGCCCCATGCATTAGCAGGTAATAACCCTACTTGACGTGTTATAGTTGTATTCATATTATACCATCCTGTATTATTATTTATACCATCTAAACCTGTATTATACGTAGTAGTTGTTCCTGCCCTGCACGCATATTCCCACTGTGCTTCTGTTGGTAATCTATAACCTGTTGAACCTCCAACTATCGTTACCCCATTCCATGTTGGACTATTGGCTATTGGCACATTACCCCAAGTAGCAGTATCTGTACTGCTATTGATGCTATATGCAGGAGAAAATCCCTCCATAATAGATAATCTATTACAAAATACCAA
>Ga0099364_10012891_pt1 | contig 11243 bp, 9 predicted proteins | sample TergutTh196P3_FD_73070 | JGI IMG/M metagenome (GOLD analysis project Ga0099364, IMG submission 73070) | Microcerotermes parvus P3 segment gut microbial communities from Pointe-Noire, Republic of the Congo - Th196 P3 | ecosystem: Host-associated > Arthropoda: Insects > Digestive system > Gut ... | reverse complement strand
ATGAAACGCCGGCTGAACGGGCCTTTTCCTGCCCATACTCATCAATTTTTCTTGAAATACGCCAGTATGCCTGCAAAAAATTGCCGCGCATGGACAGCAAAATACCTCGCCCATCCAGCATTTCCTGCTATGAATACAAGTTCTAAGCTTATTGACAGTAAATCATATTTTGGAATATACTTTGTAAGAACCTGTCTTCATAACAAAGAAATGGCGATATGGCGAGAGATTTTTTCGCCGGTCCAGGCATTTTTTTGCAGGAATACTTTCGTATTGCAAGGAAAATTAACACAGAGCGGCGGAAAAATCGCCGTAATAGCGACATTTCGGCTTATGAAGACAGGTTCTAAAATGAAGCGCGTGTTTTGCGCGGAAAGGAATCGGGATTATGGCAATTTTAGTCACAGGCGGAGCGGGGTATATCGGCAGCCACACATGCGTGGAGCTGTTAAACGCAGGCAAGGAGGTTGTAGTGCTCGATAATTTTTGCAACTCAAAACCGGAGGTCATCGCAAAAATCGAGCAAATCGCCGGAAAACGCATCGTGCTTTACGAGGCGGATTTGCTCGACCGCAAAGCCGTTACAAACGTGTTTCGGGAGAATAAGATCGAAGCCGTAATCCATTTCGCGGGGTTAAAGGCCGTCGGCGAGTCGGTCGAGATTCCGCTTAAATATTACCACAACAATATCACCGGTACTGTAATCCTGCTGGAGGTCATGGCGCATTTTAATTGCAAAAAGCTTGTGTTTTCGTCGTCCGCCACTGTTTACGGGCTTAGCGGCGACGTTCCGTTTCGCGAAACGCACCCGCTTTCCGCCACCAACCCCTACGGCAGGACAAAGCTCATGCTGGAGGAAATCATGCGCGACACATACGTTTCCGACAACGAGTGGAGCTTTGCGCTTTTGCGGTACTTCAATCCCATCGGGGCGCATAAAAGCGGGCTTTTGGGCGAGGAACCGAACGGGATTCCGAACAATCTTTTGCCTTTCGTCGCGCAGGTCGCGGCGGGTAAGCTGCCGTATCTGAGCGTTTACGGCGGCGACTATGAAACAAAGGACGGCACCGGCGTGCGCGACTACCTGCATGTGGTCGATCTTGCAGTCGGGCACTTACACGCCTTCGACTACGTTCTTGACAACCGCGGCGCCGAAGCGTTCAACCTCGGCACGGGCCGCGGCTACAGCGTGCTTGAGATTGTAAAGGCCTTTGAAAAAGCAAGCGGAGTGACAGTCCCGTACAAGGTCGCGCCGCGCCGCGCGGGAGACATCCCCGTATGCTATGCCGACCCCTGTAAAGCGAAAAAAGTGCTGGGATGGGAGCCTAAGCGTGGTATAGACGAAATGTGCGAGGATTCATGGCGTTTTACAAAGCAAAACAACGGGATTTAGGCCCTGTTTCAATAACGGCGCAATGCGGAAAAGTCGCCGCCATCGAGGCGCTTTGAGTATTGAATACAGGTTTTGAATCATAAGGAGGCCGCTATGCTCCGTATACTGAAAAAAGTGTTCAGCTTTATGTTTAGCAGGATGTTTCTGGTCTTTATTATGCTTGCAGCCCAGGTTGCGATGCTTATCGCCTTAATTGTATTATTTAGCATGTCGGCGATATACATGCACCTTTTATTCACCATCTTCAGCTTTGCCGCCGTGATGTTTGTCGTTTCAAATTACGAAAATCCATCGTACAAGCTCACATGGATTATCGCCATCCTCACCTTTCCCATGACTGGATGGGTGTTTTACCTGATGTTCGGCAACAAGCGGATGCCCGCGAAACTGAAAAGGCGCATTGATTCGGCGCTGGAGGATACTAAGCTGCACATGCCGCATAATTATCTCGCGGAGGAGCGCCTGTTAAGCCTCGGGGAAGACCGCGCCGCCCAAAGCATGTATGTCTACAACATCGCGGGAAGCCCTGCGTTTGAAAATACATCGTCAAAGTATTTCCCGGTAGGCGAGCTTATGTACCGCGAGATTTTAACCGAGCTTGAAAAGGCAAAGGAGTTTATCTTCCTTGAGTTTTTTATCATCTGCCCGGGCGTCATGTGGGAGTCCATATTTAATATCCTAAAGAAAAAGGCGGCTGAGGGCGTTGATGTTTACATGATATACGACGACATCGGCTGCATCAACACCATGACGCGGGGGCGCGTCAAAGAGATTCGCGACGCGGGTGTCCGCCTTTGCATCTTCAACCCGTTCAGGCCGCGTGTTTCCATGATTATGAACTACCGCGACCACCGCAAGCTGATTATCATTGACGGCAAGACCGCTTTTAGCGGCGGAATCAATATCGCTGATGAATACATCAACGCATACGAGCGGTTCGGCCACTGGAAAGACACCGGCGTAATGCTGAAAGGCGAAGCCGTATGGCCGCTTACCTTTATGTTTTTGCAAATGTGGCAATTTTCAACCGATGAACAAATTGATTTTAATTCCTATTGGAAACACAACTGCGCTGAAGCTTCCGACGGGCTTGTGCAGCCCTTCGGCGACACGCCGCTTGACCGGTACAACACCACGGAAACTGCATACCTCAACATTATTTACCGCGCGAAACGGTACGTGTACATCACCACGCCATACCTTATCATCGGCAATGAGATGATGTACGCGCTGTGTTCCGCGGCGCAGTCGGGCGTGGATGTGCGCATCATCACGCCGTATATCTACGACAAATGGTATGTCCACCTGTTAACGCAGTCGCATTACCCGCAGCTTATCAAGGCGGGAGTTAAAATTTACGAATACCTGCCCGGCTTCATGCACGGAAAAATGTTCCTTTCAGACGACGAAATCTGCATGGTCGGTACCTGCAATATGGATTTCAGGAGCCTTTACCTCCACTTTGAGTGCAGCGTGGTATTTTACCAGTCGTCGCTGATTTCCGATGTGAAAAAGGACATGCTTGACAGCCAGCAGTTATCGAGCGTGATAACGCTTGACGATGTAAAAAGCGTGCCGCTGCACAAAAGGATCCTCCGCTCATTTTTAAGGATTTTCGCCCCATTAATGTAAAGCAGGTATAAAAATGAAAAAATATTTAAAGAATTGTTTTAACGGCGCGGCGTTCGGAGTAGCGCAGGTCATACCGGGGGTAAGCGGCGGCACAATCGCCGTTATCCTGGGCTTCTACGACGAATTAATCTGGTCGGTAAACCATTTTACTGAGGATTACAAAAAAAGCCTTAGGTTTTTAGCCCCGTTTATGATTGGCATCGCCTGCGCAATCATTCTTTTCAGCTCGGCCATACATTATCTGCTGACGCGCTTTTCGCTCCCGACCATGATGTTTTTCATCGGGATGATTGTCGGCATTATCCCGCTAATTTACAAAAAAATAAAAGAGCCCGGGAACCGGCTTAAAACTGGCGAGGCCGCGCTTGCTTTATCTTTTATGATATTGCTCATGTTGTTTTCAGGCTTAAAGCCGCAAACAGCATTAAGCCCCGAACAAATCATCGCCGGCATGGGCGCCGGATACATGGCGTTCCTTTTTCTTGTAGGCGTAATCGCCGCCGCCGCTTTGATTATCCCGGGCGTCAGCGGCTCGTTTATTATGCTGCTGACGGGCGTTTACCATGTCGTCGTTTTTTCCGTTTCATCCATCAGGTACTGGCTTTTAGACATGACGAACCTTTCATTGTTTTTGGATATTTGCAAGGTTCTTTTTCCTTTTACCATCGGCGTCGCAATCGGTGCGCTTCTAACGGCAAGACTGGTTGAAAAGCTGCTGAGGGATTACGCGAAAGCCCTCTTTTCGGTGATTCTGGGGCTTCTTTTAGGCTCGGTTTATGTGCTTTTCAACGAGCCGCTCGTATATCAAAGCGGCGTTACTCCGGTCATGGCTATAATCGGCGCCGTCACATTCCCGGCAGGCTGCGCGGCGGCGTTCATGATTGGGAAAAAGCGGTTGTAAGATATTTATTCACAGGCTCTAATATGCAGCTCGTCGAGGCTTTTCCCGTCGACGCCCGACGGGCATCCGGCCATGAGGTCGCGCGCGTTTTGCACCTTCGGAAACGCAATCACGTCGCGTATCGAAGCTTTGTTAAGCATGAGCATCACGAGCCTGTCAAGCCCGAACGCCATGCCTCCGTGAGGCGGAACGCCGTACTGAAACGCGTCGAGCAAAAACCCGAACCGCTCTTTTGCGGTTTCCTCGCTAAGCCCGAGCGCTTTGAACATCCGCCGCTGCAATTCGGGGTCGTTTATCCGGATGGAGCCGCCGCCGATTTCGCATCCGTTCAGCACCATATCGTATGCACGCGCCCTCACATTTTGCGCCCCGCTCTCGAGCTTATCAATATCTTGAGCCGCAGGCGCTGTGAACGGGTGATGCTTCGCTGTGTAGCGGTTTTCCTCCGCGTCGTACTCGAACAGCGGAAAATCGACGACCCATAAAAAGTCAAAGCTGTTTTCAGGAATCAGCCCAAGCTTTGACCCCAGATGGCACCTAAGCGCGCCCAAAGCGTCAAACACGACGCTGTTATCGGAATCCGCGACGATGAGCAAGACGTCGCCCGTCTCAGCTTGAAGCGCCTGCCTGACCGCGTTTTTCTCATCGTCCGATAAAAACTTCTCATACGACGAGCTTTCGCCGTCGCCGGTAAGGCGCAAAAACGCAAGCCCCTTCGCCTTGTATGTCTTCACAAGCTCCACGAGCTTGTCGATTTCTTTGCGCGAAAGAATATCCGCCGCGCCTTTCACGTTAATCCCGCGGATGCTTCCGGTTTTTACGGCTCCGGAAAACACCTTAAATTCGCAGTCTTGAAGTTGCCCCGTCAAATCGCAAAGCTCAAGCCCGAAGCGCGTGTCGGGCTTGTCCGAGCCGAACCTGCCCATGGCCTCGCGGTAAGGTATGCGCCGAAACGGAGTTGGGATTTCAACCGCCAAAACCTCGCGGAACACATGACTTATAAACGCTTCGTTTACTTTCATGACGTCGTCTTCATCGACGAAGCTCATCTCAACGTCGATTTGCGTGAATTCCGGCTGCCTGTCGGCGCGCAAATCCTCGTCCCTGAAGCACCGCGCAATCTGCATGTACTTGTCGTATCCCGAAAGCATCAGAAGCTGCTTATATAGCTGCGGGGACTGCGGCAGCGCGTAAAATTCCCCGGGATGCACACGCGACGGCACAAGATAATCCCTTGCGCCCTCGGGCGTTGATTTGATAAGCTGAGGCGTCTCGATTTCAAGAAATCCGTTCGCGTCGTAAAAATCACGGGCGGATTTAACGATTTTATGGCGCGTTATCATAGCGTGCTGCATCTCGCCGCGCCTTAAGTCAAGATACCGGTACTTTAAACGCAGCTCCTCGTTTACGTTTGTCGTTTGCGTAATCTCAAAAGGCGGAGTCTCCGCTTTTGAGAGGATGCGCAAGTCATCGGCAAAAATTTCTATATCGCCTGTGGCAAGCCCGGGGTTTTTGCCGGCCCGTTCGCGGACTTCTCCCGCCGCCGCCAATACGTATTCTGCGCGGACTCCCGCCGCTTTTTCCAGCAGCTCTTTTGGGGTGCCGCCGTCAAACACAAGCTGGACAATACCTGTCCTGTCGCGCAAATCGATAAAGACAAGGCTTCCCTGATCCCTTATTTTCTGCACAAACCCGCATACGGCTACCCGGCTGCCAATTTTTGGCTTTAAAATCTCCCCGCAATAATCTGTGCGTTTAAACCCCTGCATTGTATCCGCCATAATTCTCATCACCCTTTTCTGCGTTTTAACATGCCAAAGGCGGGACTTGCCCGCCCTTTTTTATACTATTTTATATCGAAGGCCGCACGATTTCGCGCCAGTCGAGATCCCCGCGCTCAAGCGAGTGAATCAGCGCTTCGGCTGTCGCGATATTCGTCGCCACGGGAACGTTGTGGACGTCGCAAAGCCGAAGCAGCGCCAAATCATTAGGCTCGTCGTTTCTTGCTTTGATCGGGTCGCGGAAAACAAGCAGCAAATCGATTTCGTTACAGGATATTCGGGCCGCAATCTGTTCCCCGCCACCCTGCGATCCGCTTAGGAACCTGACTATCTCAAGGCCCGTGGCCTCCGACACCAGCTTGCCGGTCGTACCGGTGGCGCAGAGGTTATGCTTGCTTAAAATCCCGCAATAAGCAATGCAAAACTGAACCATAAGCTCTTTTTTTGAATCGTGCGCGATTAACGCGATATTCATGATTATTCCTTCTTTCTATCTCACAAGCAGCGGCAATTGCTTATTAAGCAAGCGTCCTGCCAGGCGCTCAAATATCTTAACGGTGAGGGATTCCCGGCTTAAAGGCAACCCGTTGTTCGCGCTGTGGTGAAGCTTCTGGCTCGACGGTATGACCGCGATTAGCCGGGCTCCGACCGTATCGATGACGTCGTCAAAATTGCGAAAGCTCTTCATTGGAATCACACGCGCCGGAACATGATTGATGACAAGCCTTACCCGCTGTATCCCGGCTTCGAAAAGCTCGAGGTTTTTCTGTGCCGACGCGCGAACTGAAAGCGTATCGGGCGTTGTGACCAGCATGACTGTATCGGCCGGCTGCGGTTTTAAATCTTCAAAGTCCGGGTTGTCTAAAAAAACAAAATCATATTCGCCTTTAATCTGCTCTATTACCTTGCCAATGGTGTTTTTAGCCGCCTTGCCGCGGGGCGGTATGCCTGCCGGAAGCAAAAACAAATCCTTGTGCCCCTCAACCGGAACGATTGCTTTCTCAGGCTCGCAATCGCCTGCCAGCACATCGCCTAAGTTAAATACCGAATAATCCTGCGCGCCCAGTATCAAATCAAGCGAGCCGGGGGCGCCGCCCATATCGATCAGAAGGGTTTTTTTGTCCATCTTTGCCATTGCGGCGGCAGTATACGCACAAACACAGGATTTACCGGAGCCGCCTTTTCCCGAACACACGAAAACCAGCCTCACAAGTTCACCTCACAACATAGTCAGGTTAGGGCGTGTTCCCAACTACCGCTCAACGCCTTGATTGACTATACAGCGATTATTTTACCATATATCTAAACAAAATTATAGTATGCTCTTATAATTTCAGCACTTATAACAAAAAACGCCCCCGTATTTTTATGTGCCGGATGGCGTAGCCACCGCCCGGTTAAATCCGAAATATTCATCAAACAAATCCTTCGCCACAGGCGCCGAGGTAAAGCCGTGCCATCCGTTTTCAATCACGACGGCGATGGCGATCTCAGGGTCCTCCGCCGGGGCAAAGGCGATAAACACGGAATTCGCTAAATCCGAAGTTTCGGGCGTACCTGTTTTAGACGCAACCGTGACGGGGTAATAGCTGAATATCCGCGCCGTTCCGCTCGGCCCCGACGCCGCAATCATGCTGCTGACAACGGCCTCGAACGCCTCGCGCGGGTACGGCATCCGCTCCGCTACAACGGGCCGGAACGCCTCTACCGTTTCCTTTTGCGCGTAATCCATGATTTCATCCACTAAAGTAACCTTCATGCGCGTGCCGCGGTTTGCTATCGTAGCGGCGTAATTTGCAAGCTGCAAAGGCGTGAACGTATGGTAAAGCTGTCCGATTGACGATTGCAGCGTGTCGCCTAAAAACCACTCCCCGGCGCCTAAGTTCTCTTTCGTATCGGGGTTCGAGCGGTAACCCACGCGCTCGGCAAGCTCAATCCCGGTCGGCTCGCCTAAGCCGTACATCCTTGCGGTTTCGTCCACCCTGTCGATGCCGAGGTTAAGCCCCGCGTTATAAAAGAAGATGTTGCACGAAACACGCATGGCGTTATACAGGTTCGTGTTGCCGTGAAAACCAAGGCATGTGAACCTGTGCGGACTTGACGGCAAGGTAAAGACCTGGTTGCAAAGGTATGTGGAGCCCGTTCCAATCAGCTCGTCCCCCATTGCCGCCGTGGCTACCACCGGTTTAAAGCTTGAGGCGGGGGCGTAGGCGCCGAACAGGGCGCGGTTTAATAAAGGAGTGCCCACCTCGTCGCTTGCAAGCAGCGAGTAATCCTCAAGGTATTGGTTCAAATCATAGGACGGGTATGTGGCGCAGGCTAAGACCTTGCCTGTTTTGACCTCAATCGCGACGACCGCGCCGTGGTTAGCCTCGCGGCCCTCCCTTGGCCTTGCCGTTTCATTGAGGTTTAAGATTTGTTTAACAAGCGATTCCTGCGCTACAAGCTGAAGATTTTTATCGATTGTGAGCCGCACCGTGTTACCGGGGACCGGCGGACGCGTCTCCTCCACGTTTATGACCTTGCCGGTGTGGTCGGTGAAAATTTCGCGAAGCCCGTCTTCACCGCGCAGAATATCCTCAAACGCAAGCTCGCTTCCGCTTTTGCCAATGATATCGTTCATGGCATAGCCTTTTTGCTTTAGCGCCTCGTATTCTTCGCTGTAGATAGGCCCGGTAAGCCCGATTAGATGGGGCGCGATTTCGCCGGACGGGTTGTTGCGCACGGTGCTTTCAATGATGCCGACGCCCGGAAGCTGATAGCTTAGCTCTTTGATTCGTATCACGGATGAAATCCCGATGTTTTGAGCAAACGTATACTGCACCGACGGATTAAACCCGCGCTGCTCCATCTCGTACTTAATCCCGGCGATTTTCCTTGCGTCGAGCGGGGAGTATTCCTCCAGCCTGTAACGCGCGTTCAGCCACGAAATAACGTCCCCGGCCGTGGCGTACTCGTTTACGTCTACAAGCCGTTTTAAACGCGCAATGTCGCTATCACGGTTTTGCAGGTATGAAAACGGCGTGTATTTTGTAATCGGAAGATTATCGATCCATTCCTCGCCGAGCCTGTCAAAAAGGCGCGTAAGCTCAAGCAGGATATCGTTTTCGCGGTCGCGGGGCAGCATTGCCCTGTCGATGACTACGTCGTACCCCATTATATTTTCAGCGAACGGGTTGCCGTTTTTATCCACAATTTCGCCGCGCGTCGCCTTGATGACCTGCTCATACTGCGAGTCGCTGAGTATTTGCTTCTTTAGCTCCTCTGCGTTTACGATCTGGATGTTCATGAGATGGTACGCAAAAAATCCCATTACAAAAAGCGTCATAACCGCGGCAAAGACAATTCTGAATCCCGGCTTGTTCATACTTCGTCCCCCTCGGGCACAGGGAACCGGCGGTGCATAAAGCGCAATAAAAAGAACAGCGGAATTCCCGCTATGACCGAATAAAGCGCGCCGGGCAGGGTCACGTTTAAAAAGATTCTCTGCGCATCGTCTAAATTCCACATGCCGTAGGCAAAAAAGTATTCAACCGCCCCGCGCAGCAGCATCGTGAAAACCGCGAACAATAAAAACGCAAAGATGTTGCAGCGGATCAGGTGGATTACCAAAAGACCCGCCGCAATACAGCAGGCCGCCGTGACAAACCCGTTATAACCGAACAGCAAAAGACCGCCCATATCGCACAGAAGCCCCGCCACCGCGCCGTATATGCCGCCCGCGAACTCGCCCTCAAGCATGGCGATGGCAATCGCCGCCGGTATCGTGAGGAAAGGTTTTACGCCGTATATGGCGAAAAGCCCGGGCACGCTTTGCAGGACATACAATAAAAGCAGTATAAACACAAATAAAACATTTTTAAAAATGTTTTGCCTTGCCGTGCTATTCACGAGGCCCCGCCTCCTCCCCCCTGGCCTGCAAACGATGTTATGACGACCACGTCTTTTACGGTTTGAATCTGTGCGGCCGGACGTATGACGGCAACAACGCTTACGCCGCTTGCGCTTGTTTTGACATCCTCAACCGTGCCGATGATAATATCCTTGGGGTAAATCTCCCCGCCGCTTGTAAGGATGATGTTGCCTTTCTCAATCTCGGAATCCCGCGGGATGTACTCCATCCGGCACAATCCCCGCATCGCAAGGTCAACCGTGCCGGTGACGATGCCGACGTCCCTCGTCGCGCTGCTGTATGCGCCGATATTGATGTTAATGTCAAGGATTGTAACAACCCTCGCGGTTGTAAGCCCCACCTGTGAAACATAGCCGACGAGCCCCTCGTCTGTGATGACGGGGTCAAGGTATGAGATGTCGTTTAGCGTCCCCTTGTCTATGGTAAACGAACTAAACGGGTCAGAGGGGTCCCTTGCAATCACCGACGCCGGTTCAAAGGACGGGTCGGGCAATATTTGCTGAATCCCGCTGATTTTCCTAAGCTGTTCGTTTTCATGCTTGACTTTATCGTAATCCACCAGCTTTTCACGAAGCTCGTTTATTTCCTTGCGCATCAATTCGTTTTGCTGATATGTTTCACCCGCGTTTAAAAACTGGTCGAAAAAACCCGATACATTGCTTGACACAGACGACGAAAACCGCTGTGCCGGAAGCGTTAAGATACTGACTATCTGCGAAAAGAAAGCCGATGTCCCGCCGGTATAAACGGACATCACCATAAAGCCGAGCATAACGCACAGCAACGCAATCAGCACTTTGAATTTAAGAGTTTTCACAAAACCGTTCATTAAGACCGCGCCCTTTAGCGGTTGTTTTTCTCGTCGTTATCATTTATCTCGCTTAACAGCTTGATATCCTCAAGGGCGATGCCGGTGCCGTTGGCAACGCAGTCAAGCGGGTTTTCCGCAATGTGGACAGGCATCCCCGTTTCCTGGGTAATCAGCGCGTCAAGGCCGCGCAAAAGCGCGCCGCCGCCCGTCAGGGTAATGCCGTGGTCGATGATGTCCGCCGCAAGCTCCGGCGGGGTGCGCTCAAGCGTTACGCGTATGGCGTCCAATATCGAGGAAATCGGGTCCGCTATCGATTGCCTGATTTCAGCCGGCGTTATAAAGACGTTTTTAGGCAATCCATCCACAAGGTTGCGCCCTTTGATCTCAAAATCGCGCTCGTCCTCATACGGGTACGCGCTGCCCACCTGCATCTTGATGTTCTCAGCCGTGCGTTCGCCGATCAACAGGTTATATTTTTTCTTGATATAAGCGATGATGGAAGCGTCAAGCTCATCGCCCGCCACTCTCACTGATTTTGAAGCGACAATGCCTCCGAGCGAAATCACGGCAACCTCGGTGGTGCCGCCGCCGATGTCCACGACCATGCTGCCCGTCGCGTCGGCAACCGGCAAATTCGACCCGATCGCGGCCGCCATCGGCTCCTCGATGATGGAAACGTGCTTCGCCCCGGACTTCAGCGTCGCCTCTTTTACGGCGCGGCGCTCAACGTCCGTAACGCCCGACGGTATGCATATAAGCACTCTGGGCCGTGATAAAAACGTGTTGCCAACCGCCCGTCTTATGAATAACTG
>Ga0099364_10012890_pt1 | contig 11243 bp, 12 predicted proteins | sample TergutTh196P3_FD_73070 | JGI IMG/M metagenome (GOLD analysis project Ga0099364, IMG submission 73070) | Microcerotermes parvus P3 segment gut microbial communities from Pointe-Noire, Republic of the Congo - Th196 P3 | ecosystem: Host-associated > Arthropoda: Insects > Digestive system > Gut ... | reverse complement strand
CAGCCTCTCGCCTCGCCCTCCCCTCGTCGCCCTCACCGCCACCACCACGCCTTCTTGCACCAAAGACATGCTCAATTTTTTGGGGTTGGACAACCCCACTGTCTTTACCCGCTCCTTCGCCCGCGACAACCTTTTTCTCAACGTCCTCCACTGCCCCACCACCACCGTCAAGAAAATCCAACTCCTGCGCATTCTCCGCCGCCACCCCGACCAAGCCGGCATTATCTACACCCTCACTAGAAAAGCTGCCAAAGAACTAGCTGCCTACTTAAACAAGCTTCATCTTTTCCCCACTCCCGTCGGTGTCTATCATGGTGCCCTCACTAAAGAGCAGCGCATGCAAATCCAAGACGATTTTATGAGCGGCAAAATAAACCTCATCTGCGCCACCAATGCTTTCGGTATGGGCGTGGACAAGAGCGACATTCGCTTCGTCATCCATGCCCAACCCTCCGCCAATATTGAAAATTATTATCAGGAAGTCGGTCGTGCCGGACGCGATGGGTTGCGCGGAGACTGCTATTTATTAGTCCACTCTCCCGACTGGCAAATCAGCCACCAAATGAATGAGCGCGCTGCTAAAAATCGCCAAAAAACCCTCCAGCAAAAATTAACCGCCATGCAAAAGTTCTCCTATTTAAGCCATCGCCACTGTCGCCAAAGCCATATCATCCATTATTTCACCAATCAGCCCTCTAAAGAACTTTCCCCATGCGGTCGCTGCGATTTATGCTGTCAAACTCTTTTCACTATCAGTAAACGCGATCAGCTCCTCCTCAAACAACTCCTCAAGCTCAGAAAAACCATTGCTCGCGGTATCAGTCGTCGTCTCCGTCCAGAGTTTATTCTGCCCTTTAATATTCTCCTCTTTCTCATCACCGTCCGCCCCCAGAATACCACCCAACTTTTTGCCATCCCCGGCATCGGTCGCCAGCTGCGAAGCATGAAGGACGAGTTTGTCACTCCAGTTCTAGCTGTTTTTAGAGCCGTTCAAAAAACCCATTAACTCCTAGCCTCTGATCTCGCCGATTTAGGCGAGATTTAATACCCCCATTAACTCCTAGCCTCTGATCTCGCCGATTTAGGCGAGATTTAATATCCCCATTAACTCCTGATAAAAATAAAGATTATGAATCGTCGCCAACCGCCACGCCAAACTATCCCCAATTTTGAATAAATGATTTAAATAAGCCAGTGAGTAGTTACGACAAGTATGACAACCACAATGCTTATCTGGTGTGCTTAAATTATCCTCATGTTGGGTCGTTTTATCCAAATATACATACCTATAAAAAGGCTCCTGCTCACTAGGCAATTTATCCATGTTTAACACCACTTTTCCTTCCCTATCTCGATTAAACACATTTAGCCTGCCATGGCGCGCATCGCGTGTGGGCAGCACTGTATCAAAAATCGTATAACCCATTTTGAACAAGACCACCACGTCTTCCGGCTTCCCAAATCCCATCGCATAGCGGGCATATTTTTCGCTCGTCAGCTCTGCATTAAACTTCATCGTAGCATAATCAATGCTTCCATCCTCATTAAACAGCCATCCCCCCAATCCAAACCCCGCAAAACCAATTTCCTGCAAAGCATCCGCGCAATAACGCCGCCATTTCCGATTATTGTGTCCTTGGATCACCGCAAAAAGTTGTGGTTTATTTTCGCTCTGCCCCGTCAATCGCTCAAACTCCTCCTTACTCCGCCTCGCCCACCCAATCGTTCGCCGCACACTTTCCTCAACTCCCTTCTCATCAGCGTCAATTCTCGTGAAATCATCCAAACAAATCTGGATATCGCTCCCTATCGCCATCTGGGTTTGGATGGAAACCTCCGGCGAAAATAGATCCACTTTTTGTTTGTTCGCTCCCGTATAAATCTTCAATCCCTCATCCCCAATTTTTCCCTTGTCGGGATTGCTATGAAAAAGCGAAAAAATCTGGAAGCCCCCACTATCCGAAATAATCTCCCCCGACCAATTCATTAGCTTTTTTATCCCTCCCGCCTTTTGTAGGTTTTCTATTCTAGGTCTCTCGCGCAAATGCAGCGTATTCACGATCATCGCTTTAGTCTTAGTCGCCGCGATATCTTGACTATCTAAACTTCTCAATACTCCTCTCGTGGCATCAGGACAAAAAATTGCTTCCCTCCCTTCTGTTTTTTCCGCCTTATTTTTTCTTGCCGACATTATTATTTTCTTTCTTCCAAGCGTCCTTATCGCCAATAATCTCCTCAGTAAAATATTTCCGATTTTTAATCTTCGTCGGCAGGTACCCCTTCTCATGCACAAACCCCGCCTCCCATTTTTGCCCCGCGCCATAACCTAGATTTTTCATCATCTTAGTCGGCGCATTGCGCAAATGAATCGGCACTGGCAAATTACCATGAGTCTTCACATCCTCCAGTGCCCTAAAATAAGCATTATATGCCCGCCTATCCTTTTTACACCTCGCCAAATACGCCACTCCATGTGCCAAATTAATCTGCGCCTCCGGATAACCTATCTTATGCACTGCCTCAAACACCCCGTTAGCCACCACTAATGCCGTCGGCACCGCTAGCCCAATATCTTCGCTCGCAAACACCACCATTCTCCTAGCGATAAACTTTGGATCCTCTCCGCTCTCCACCATCCGCGCCAAATAATAAAGCGCCGCGTCAGTCGCTCCCGCGCGCATGCTCTTAATGAAAGCACTAATCACATTATAATGTTCCTCACCGTTCTTATCATAGCGCAGCGACGAAGACAAAGCTTTCTTTAAGGATTCTAAATCAATACTATTAAATGTATTCCAAGTATTATCCAATAAATTGAGCATCTGGCGCGCGTCCCCATTCGCAAAACTAACCAACCACTCTGTCTCCTCCTTCTTCAATTTAATTTTTTTATCGGGCGACAAAATCCGCAGAGCTTTCTCAATCAAAATTAATAAATCCTCAGTGGTTAATTGCTCAAACACAAACAACCTCAATCTCGACATTAAAGCTCCAATCACCTCAAAAGATGGGTTCTCCGTCGTCGCTCCAATCAGAATAATCTGTCCGCTTTCCACAAAAGGCAGCAAAAAATCCTGCTGCGCTTTATTAAATCGGTGGATCTCATCAATAAAAATAATCGGCTGCGTAAAAACTGGGGCCTGATCAATTAAATCTCTCAGCTCCTTTTTCCCCGAGGATACTGCCGAAATCTCATAAAAAGGCCTATCCAACAATTTAGCAATCAGCCTCGCTAGGCTTGTCTTACCTACCCCCGGAGGTCCCCAAAAAATCATTGAATAAATCTGCCCTTTATCTAAGATTTGTCGCAGCGGCTGCCCTTCACCCATCAACCTCCCCTGTCCCACAAAATCCTCTAGCCTTTGTGGTCGAAGCAAGGCAGCCAATGGCGTATATTGTTCTTGATGCATTGAGGGTATTATACTATGCTTCCCCCCAAAAATAGGTTATAATACAGCCTTGTTCTTACTCAATGGTGTCCGTAGCTCAGTTGGTTTAGAGCGCTAGGTTGTGGTCCTAGAGGTCGCGGGTTCGAGCCCCGTCGGATACCCCAACGAAACTATATTTAAGAAAGCACCAAAATGACCCAATACCAAAACAAAAGCGAGCTAATAGCAAAAATTAACGAAACTTATGACTTATTCATTAAAGAGTTTGAGGAAGTGGATAATAAAGACATTCATAAAAGAGTTGCTGGTGTGGATAAAACCCCATCAGAAATGCTTGCCTACCAAATTGGCTGGTTAGAGCACATTATGCAGTGGGAAAAAGATGAATTGTCTGGCAAAACAGTTATCACTCCCGCTCCAGACATCAAATGGAATGAAATCAGTAAATTGTACCAGATGTTTTATGATCAGTATTCCTCAGATAATTTGCCGGCTTTACTAAAAAAGTTTGCCCAATCTAAAAAAGAGTTTATTGTCTGGATTGACTCTTTAGATGAAAAAACACTTTTTGAGCTCGATCAGAGAAAATGGGCTTATATTAAAGCCGGTTGGCCGGTTTGGAAATGGCTCCATATCAATTCCGTCGCCCCTTTTAGTAGTTTTCGGTCTAAAATCAGAAAGTGGAAAAAGGAGAGCCACTAATTAACCACCATGATTTTTAATATCCTAACTAGCTCACCGCTAATGACTCTCTACGCCTTTGGCTGCGCCACTTGTCTTTGTCTCATTTTCCAAGTAGTGTTCCTCAGGAAAACAAAGCCCTCCATCAGACACTTCCTTTGGGTGTATATTTTCCTTTTTTATCTCATGATGGTGTATCAAGTAACCGGCATGGGAACGGTTTGGATCATTGGGCGCTACCCCGAGCTAATTCGCCAAGGAGAAATTAGTTTAATTCCCTTTAGGGACTACCACAGTGTTATGGCTAGCAGAATGCCATATATTTTGAACATCTTTATGACTATCCCTCTCGGGTTTTTATTGCCCCTTATTTGGCAGGAGTTTCGCTCGCTAAGGAAAATAGCATTAACCGGATTTTGTCTTTCACTAGCTATCGAGCTGAGCCAACTACTAAATCACAGGGCCACCACCATCGATGATTTATTGATGAATACCCTAGGAGCAATGATTGGCTATCTAATTCTTAGTCTATTATTTAAGTTATTTCGCAAAAATAACCAACCCATCGAGCCCATAGAACAACCAGTCCGATTTGCCTCCAAACACGAAGCTATTATCTACTTAATTGCTTCTTTTTTAGGCACGTTCTTGTTTTATAACTCCCTGCTTGGCAACTAATGCGCCAAATATCCTAAACCAGCGACTCGCCAGTCATCTCCCTAGGTATCTCCAGCCCCATCATGGTTAATATTGTCGGCGCGATATCTGCCAACGTCCCCTCTGCTCTCACCAACTTTTTTACGTTCTTAGAGATTATCATAAACGGCACCGGATTTATCGTGTGTGCCATCATCTTTTCCCCCGTACCCTTCACCAACATCTCCTCCGCATTACCATGATCCGCCGTCACTATCACCTCATAACCATGTGCTGCCGCTACCGGCAGCACTTGTTCCAAAGCCTTATCAATCGTCTCAATCCCTATTATCACCGCCGGAATATTCCCCGAATGACCCACCAAATCTCCATTACACCAATTCGTCACCATAAAATCATAATTTTCAAAAGTCATTTCTTGAATTACTCGCTTAGCCAAATCAGGAGTCCTCATCTCCGGCTTATCATCATGCAGTTTCACGTCAGAATAGCTATCAATCATAAACCTATCTTCACCTTCAAAAGCCTCCTCGCGCTTGGCATTAAAAAAATAAGTTAGATGATTAAACTTTTCCGTCTCCGTAATGCGCAGTTGTCTTATTCCTGCCCCACTCAAAACCTCGCCCAAAGTATTTTTCAATTTTATCGTATCAAAAGCCACCCGCACGCTATAATGAGGATTATAATTTGTCATCGTTACAATCTCCAAGTTTTTTTCCGCCTTCATCTCCAATAAACGCTCCGTGGTTTGGCGCATCCGGTCAGAACGGAAATTAGCTTCAATCACCGCATCATCAGTCGCAATCGACCCCACTTCCCCCAGGTCATTCACTTCAATCAACCGCGGCGTCAGCATCTCATCGGTCTCACCCTGCCCATAAGCATCCGCCATCGCCTCCTCCACGCTCGAAAAAACTCGATGCTTGTCTTTCTTGCCCTGCACCACCGCTAAAGCATCATCAGTCAACTGCCACCGCCTGTCCCTATCCATCGCAAAATACCTCCCCGCCACCGAAGCAATTTTTCCCACCCCCAATTTCTCAATATAATCTTGCAAATCCGCCACATAATCTTTCCCGCTCCACGATAATGTATCCCTGCCGTCCGTAATCACATGCACCAAAACTCTCTTAACTTCATTCTCCTTAGCCGCTTTAATTAGCGCCTTCACATGATCTTGGTGAGAATGCACTCCCCCCGGCGAAACCATTCCAATAATATGCAACACCGAATCATGTTTTTTCACATGCTCAAAAGCCGCCAGAAACTGCGGGTTTTTAGTAAACTCTCCCTCTCTGATAGAGCGATTAATCCTCACTAGCTCTTGAAAGAAAACCCGCCCGCTGCCAATAGTCAAGTGATTAACCTCACTCGTTCCCATCTGTCCTTCCGGCAGTCCAATATCCTCGCCGCTAGCCGTCAGCACCGCTTTTGGTTTCTCCTTCCATAACTTATCAAAAGTGGGAGTCTTGGCCCTCGCAATCGCATTTCCCTCATCGTCCTCCCCCAATCCCCAGCCATCTAAAATGATTAGCAGAAGTTTGTTTCTTTTTTTCATAGTCTCTTTCTTAACTACACAAGGGCAAAGTTAAAATCGAGGATTTTAACGAGACCACTTAGCTAGCTCAGCCCTATCGCCTAATTCATATTCAATCTGCAGTAAGCGATTATACTTCGCTATCCTCTCGCTCCGACTGCAACTCCCCGTTTTAATCTGCCCCGTCCCTGCCCCCACCACAAAATCAGCAATAAAACTGTCCTCAGTCTCCCCACTGCGATGCGAAACAATGCTCGTATAACCCGCTGCCTCAGCCATCTTAATCGCCGCAATTGTTTCCGAAACACTCCCTATCTGATTTAATTTAATCAAGATACTATTAGCTGCCTTTTGCTCAATACCTCTCTGCAAGCGCCCCACATTAGTCACAAACAAATCATCTCCCATAATTTGGGTACTTGCTCCCATTCTTTCTGTCATCAGCCTAAACCCCTCCCAATCATCCTCTGCCAAACCATCCTCAATCGACACAATCGGATATTTGGCCACCATTTCTTGATACAAGGCCACCATTTCCTCGCTACTTAAAGTGCGCCGCTCAGTTTTTAAGTCATAAATCTTCTTTTCCTCATCAAAAAACTCCGAAGCTGCTGGGTCCAAAGCTATCGCTATGTCCTTTCTCGGCTCATAGCCCGCCTTCTTCATCGCCTCCACTGCCACCTCAATCGGTCGAGCATTATTTTCTAGGGCCGGAGCATAACCGCCTTCATCACCCACCGTAGTTTGAAAGCCCTCCGCCACCAATATTTTACCTAAATGCTGGAAAGTCTCCACCCCCATCCTCAGCGCCTCCTTAAAACTCGTCGCCCCAATGGGAAACAACATATACTCCTGCATATCACTACTCCCTATCGCATGTTTGCCGCCATTGAGCACATTCATCATCGGAATAGGTAAAATATATCTATCTTTACTCCGTCCGAATAGTTCTGCCACATAAGCATAAAGAGGCTGCCCTGTCGCTTTTGCTGCTGCCTTCACGCAAGCCATCGACACCGCCAAAATAGCATTCGCTCCCAATTTTGCCTTCGTCTCCGTCCCGTCTAGCTCCAGCATAATCTTATCAATTCCTGCCTGATCCGTTACTTCATGACCAACTAAGGACGGAGCAATTACTTCGCGCACATTTCTCACCGCCGTCAAACACCCCTTGCCCAAATACCGACTCTCATCACCATCTCGCAACTCCAAAGCCTCATAAATACCCGTCGAAGCCCCCGAAGGAACCAACGACTCGCTATAAGTCCCATCTTCCACCATCACCATCGCCATCACCGTGGGGTTTCCCCTCGAATCTAAAACTTCCAATGCGTCAACTTTGGCAATTTTCATAGGCCTCTTTCTATTAATTACGTCTCTTTTAAGATAATTCATTATAACTTGCCCTCTCCTTCTTTTCAAGAGGGCGCTAGCCATTTTTTCGCCTCCACCAAATCCCTCGTCAACTTTGCTGTCACCACCACCTCTTTGCCTGTGCGCGGATGGGTAAAACTTATTCTTTTCGCATGTAAAAATTGTCGCGGACACCACAGTCTATCCATTTTCACCTTATTTTTAGGTGCATACAATTTATCCCCCACTAAAGGATGTCCCAAATGGGCCATATGTACTCGCAGCTGATGTGTCCGCCCTGTTTGTGGCCTAAATTCCACCTCGCTAAATCCTTGATACAAATCATTGATCTTTTTTAGCGACTGCTCTTTCGCCACCTCCTTTAATCTCCCCGCGTCAATTCCCTGATATTTCTTCACCACTTTATAAAAAGTCACCGCCGCCTTCCCATCACTACGCACCGCAAACTGCAACCTATTCCCCGCCTTTCTCCCCAAAGGCAAACTTACTCTATCCTCCTCAATATTCATTCTTCCATGCACCAAACATTCATAAGTTTTGCTTATTTTGCGCTGCTTAAACTGCATCAATAAATTAATCAAGGCTCCCGCATTTTTAGCTAGCAATAACACCCCGCTCGTATCCTTATCCAACCTATGTGCCACCCCCCCTCTTTCTTTGATGATTTCCTCAGCTTCGCCATAATCCGCCGTCCAATCCTCTGGAGTTAAACTACTCCAGTTTGTTGCGCTCAAACACTCACTCAGATACTTCTCCCTCCACCAATCCTGCAGCGTCTCTCCTTGATAAGTGGCACTCCTATTTACCACCACCCCTGCCTCCTTATTTACCGCTACTACGTCCTCATCTTCATAAACAATCTCCGGCGTCATCATTTTCTTCTTCCTATTTTTCTCCCCGAACGCACCATCATGATTATTAGCCCTATCACTATAAACGCAGCATAAATTGCATAATCAGCCATAAAACTCCCCATCATAAAGCTCGCTGGCTTAAGCCATGACAAACCTAAGTTTATCATACCAAAACTTATCATGCCTATCGACAACACAAATCCCGCTTGAGCTGTTTTGCGCTTGCCTCGATACCAGAGAAAAGTGCGATAATTACCTTCAATCTTCCCCAAAACAAAAAACATTATCCCCAAAGCCGCCGCTAAGTACAGCTGCACTGGGTGGTGTGGCGTGATGGTATGCGGGAAAACAATTCCCCAAGGCATGCTAGTAGCATTACCAAATCCTAGTCCGGCCGCGAAATAACCCAGTTTATAAATCGCAAATCCCAAAAATGCACTCCGCACCCAAAAATCCAATACCATCCAAGCTTCAAACTTATGTTTTTTGCACCACCAAAACAATAACCCTCCACTCGCCACCAAAGCACTTAGCTCATTAAACCCAGGGTAAAGAACCACGTTAATCCAATTCAAAGGGTATAAACCCAAAACATCAATATTCATTAACACAAACACTGCCCTTCCCATCAGATACCCTCCCAATAACGACCTTAAAAACCCATCCACCGCTTCATACTCACTATACTCGCTGTCATACTTAATCTTTCGCCAATAGACAAAAATCCCACTCAACAACCCCACCACCAAAAACAACGGAATTGTTTGTAGTTCTATACCCCGCCAAGAAAACAACACCGACCGCAAAATATTTTCCATCGACCAAATTATAGCATGTTATAATGAGCAAATGCTATCAGTAACCCATGGCTTAACTGGCGCTTACCTCGGCTCTCTTTTCCCTCAAGCTCCTTATATTTACCTTCCTGCCGCCTTTATCCTTCATTTCGTCGAAGATGCTATCCCTCACTGGGATTTTGGCACCGGCATGCGCTCTGGCAAGAGACACAAGCTAACCACCATCCTTTTAGAAATCTTTGAGCTGTTCTTATTAGCTGTCATCATCTTCTTTCTTTGGCAAAAATCACTCCCCACTTCCCCCTCCCAAATCTATTGGCCCGTCTGGCTTGGCGCTTTTTCCGGTATCCTCATGGACATTCTCGAAGCCCCCAGAAACTTCCTTCATCAAGGCCTCCCCTCACTAGGGCCCATTTCTTGGATACATAAAAAGGTCCATACTTCCACTCCCCATATTCTCTGGGGAGCAATTCCTCAACTCCTCATCATCAGCGCTATCATCTTCCTCGCCCTACATTATCCGCCAAACCTGTAAACTCGCTGCCCTCTCCCGTGGTCTGGCTATCTCCATAATCAATTTTTCCTCCTCCATCTCCATCATCATCCGATGGCTATTCACCACCAACCACGCCTCATCATATTCATTGGCCGCTCGCTCCAAAGCCGTCTGAGGAATACTCTCAACCTGCCACCAAATCCCTTCCACTCCCACTCGGTCATCTTTTCTAGCGAACAAATAAAGATTAAAACCATCAGTTGGCGTCCCGAAATCCCCTTCACTAATCAACAAAATCCTCTTGTTTTCGCTCGCTCTCCCCTGAGCCGCTCCCAACACCTCCAAAATCCCAAATCCAGACGACCATTCATCTAAATATTGCCTCTGATCATCTGCCGTCAAATCCAGTCCAGCCAGCTCACTATAGCTATTTCTCATAAAAATCACACTTTGCGCCAAGCCCACCACCAAACAACCCTTCACTATAGTTTTCCCTAATGGCCATTTTTTATCCCGCCACATCTTATCTATGCCTCCCAACACTGCCAACATCAGCGGCAACACACTCGGCAAATAATAACGCGGATAAACATCTCCCCTCCCAAACAAAATAATTGGCAAGGCAAATCCCAGTCCACTCAAAACCAGCAACCACCACTCTTTGTTTTTTTTACTCCCCATATACACCATCTGCACCAACAACAAAGCCACCAACCCCAAAGTCAAATACTTACTATTCATCACCATAACCTCCCGACTGTGAATCCATAAATTACTCATCACCCCTCCCGTCCCCAAAAAATCTCCCCCTCGAGAAAATAATCTCGAGAAAGACTCGCTCAAATACTTCAAACTTGCCAGCATCACCATCCCTCCCCCACTAATCACCAATATTTTTATTAAACTTCGTCGCCAATCCTTAAAATTAAAAGTCAACAAAACAATAGTTGGCAAAAACAATATCGCCGGTATTTTAGTCAATAAAGCCAATCCAAAGCATGCCGTCGCCGCAATTATTTTTTTTACTCGCCATCCATCTTCTCGCCTCACCTCAAGCAAAAAATAAATCAGTAACGCCAGCCAAAAGGTCAGTAAGGTGTCCATCAAAGCCAGTCGCTGATTAAACCACCACCAAGGCAACATTATACTCGCCCCCAACCCCACCGTCTGTGCCATTTTTCCCCATTTCATCTTTTTCCCAATCATCCATACCACCACCATCTGCCCCCAACCCACCAATACCGACAACAGCCTGCCCGCCGCCAAAGGATCTTTCATCAGCACTAAAAAGGGAATGTTTAACCATATCTGCAGCGGCGTTTTTCCGTCATTGAGCGCAAAAAATAAATAGCGCGGCGCATCCGTCATCACCAACTGCGACCACCGCAAATAAATTGCCTCATCCGCAAAAATCGGCAAAAAAGTTAACCGCCACAGCCGAACAATAAAATAAACCAC
>Ga0099364_10012889_pt1 | contig 11244 bp, 12 predicted proteins | sample TergutTh196P3_FD_73070 | JGI IMG/M metagenome (GOLD analysis project Ga0099364, IMG submission 73070) | Microcerotermes parvus P3 segment gut microbial communities from Pointe-Noire, Republic of the Congo - Th196 P3 | ecosystem: Host-associated > Arthropoda: Insects > Digestive system > Gut ... | reverse complement strand
TATGTTTGCTGAAATCGTCTCTGAAGTCGGAAAGAATATTTTTAAGTATCGCTTCTACATTATCAATATTATGATTATCAATCCATTCACTAACTACAGCAGGCATTCCTCCGATAGCGAGATACTGCTGAAAAGCACCCCGAAACGTTGATGAAAAAAGTGGGTTACGATGATTACCGATGGCATCCCGTGCCTCATCCGTCTGACTTTTCAAGCCCAAAGCCCAATAAAACTCTTCCAAGTCCATCGGATACAAACGCAGCCTGTCAACTTTTCCTACCGGAAAAGAGGTTCCGCCGTGAAGGGCAACGCCAAGCAAACTGCCTGTAGCAGCAATGTGATATTCGGGAGCATCTTCCAAAAAATATTTCAGAGACGTCAAAGCGCGCGGTACTTCCTGTATTTCATCAAAAATAATTAAGGTGCGATTTCGGTCAACAGGCTTGTTTTCTCTCATTGACAGGTAGTTGATAATACGATTCGGTTCAATGCTTTCTTCAAAAAGGTTACGCAGTTCCGAGTCGGCTTTTTCAAAATTGACCCGAAGCACATTTTCGTAATACGCATTGCCCAAAAGTATTTCCAATAAGTACGTTTTTCCCACCTGCCGAGCGCCTTCCAGTAGTAACGGTTTGCGCTTAGGACTATTTCTCCAGTTCAGTAGCTCTTGTAATAATCTTCGTTGCATAATCTTTATTTATACATATTGCCCCGCAAAAATAGGAAATTTTCCACAATATTGGTACTAAAAATGTGATTATTTATTCAAGACTGTTTTTTAATAACAGATTTTTTTTGTATTTTTGCGCCATGTATTGTTATATAGTCCCGTTGATTTACAAAATAAAAGGACAAAAGAAGTGAAGAAATGTAATGGCTGCGGAGTAACGGTTGACGACCATTTTCAGGTGGGTGATGTATGTCCTGCGTGCCATAAAAGGTGGAACAGCGAACATGCTGTTAAAATATATTCGGACAATTCCCGTTTTCGTTCCGGAAAGTTTTTGGGGATGATTTTAGGAAGCGTTTTCCTTTTGGGAATCTCGTATTCGTTGATAGCAGATTATCGTTACGAAAAAATTGCAGCCGGATATGCAAGGCAATGGTTACTACTTGAAACGGATTCTTTAAACGACTGTGTAGATGATATCCTTACCTACGATATGGAAATAAGACGTAAATTATTCTTTATGACGACAAACGATTATCTGAAAACAGTGAACAGGTCTGACGTGGATACAAAAATGAAACTGATTGAATTTACGCCGGTTATTGATTCCGTTTATCATGCCCGATGGGAATTTTTCGATGTTAGCCGGAAGTTTCATCCATACGGATTATACCTTAAAATTGTTGAAATCGCAAACAATAAAGCAACGCCACAGAGATTAAGAAATGCCGCTGAAACGGCTATATGTAAAATGGAAAAACCGGAATAGTTGAATGACCGCCACCAAAGAACATATCACGAGACAGGTTTCAAATTTCTTGGATATATGGAATAAACCTTATACGGCGCTCCGGTCAAAAACAACGCGATGGATGCTTGTATCGGGTATATTTTGTTTTGTATGGTTTATGATGTTCAGTTTCGGGCTGTACGGGCAGGATGCTTTTCCGACTGTCGAGCGATTTTATGTATCGGGCGTTTATGCTTTTGCTCAACTGTCGGTTATGTTGGTCAATTGTTTTGTCATTCAGAATGTTGTGTTAAAAAAATACACGATTGGGAATACTTTTTTATGGACGTTATGGTTTTTGTTCGGCATCGCATTTGCTAATTTTGCCGTTACTTCCCTTTGGTTCGGAACAACGGATTTTTCATGGAACCGTTTCATTCAGGAACAGATTTATGTATTAACTATCGGTTTTGTGATTACGCCGATGGCAATACTTATCCACGACCGTTACTTTCTTGAAAAGAAAATAGCAGATATCGAAATCACCTACCTGAATGTAGCCGACGATGACGATGCACTGATCCTTTTCAAATCGGAAGAAAAGAACCGGGAAAAAGATTTTCATATACTTTTAAGCCGTGTGTTGTATGTTCAATCTGGCGGCAACTATGTCGATGTTTATTACAAAGGGGACCACAGGACGGAACACAAATTAATCAGAACCAAACTAATCAATCTGGAGAAGGAGTCACCGCATTCCGACTTGGTCAGATGTCATAAAAGTTATATGGTCAACAGGCGCAATATCGACTCTGTAAAAAATTCAACCATCAGGCTCAAAAATAACACGACTGTTTTACCGCTTTCCGATACGTATAAGAAATATTTCAGATAATACATGCCTGTTTGGTATTTATTTCGTATTTTTGCACAAATATAAGATTCTTTATGGTTTATGATGACAAAAGAGCAATATATAGATTATTGGATTGATACCGCCGAAAACGATTGGAGTACGGTAGAGACTTTATTTGACACAGGTCGTAATCTTCATTGTCTGTTTTGGGCGCATTTAACCCTTGAAAAAATAGCCAAAGCGCATTGGGTGAAAAATCATGAAGAAAATATACCTCCCAAAGTACATAATATTGTGTGGCTTTTGCAAGAATCACAAATAGATATTACACAAGAGGATATGACCTTTTTAGAAGTTTTGAATCGTTTTCAGTTATCGACACGATACCCTGATTATATGCGTAAAATCGAAAAGTTGTGTACAAAAGACTTTACGGAAAATCAATTAAAAAAAATAAAGGAGATAAGAAAATGCTTACTCGAAATGCTGCAATAGAAATAGTTGGCAATTATGCACAAGAAATTCAAGCGCAAGGCGTTCATCTGCGTAATGTGTTTATGTACGGCTCTTTTGCCAAAGGAACACAACACGAATGGTCGGATATTGATGTGGCATTGGTTGCCGATGAATTTGAAGGTTTGCCAACAGACCATTATTTTTTTGCGCATATCACGATAAAAAATCCATACGTCAGAATTGAAGCCAACACATATCCAACAGATTATTTTGAACAGGGCGACCCGTTTATTGACGAAATCAAAAAGACAGGCATTAAAATTTTTTAAGTTTACACGATTGATTATAGACCATTAGAAGAAACACCACCTGCCTTGAAAAACGGATTTGTTCCCCCCCGTTCATACCAAATTCAGGGCGTTCGTACCAAAAATTCTGTACATCCTGTATAATTCCTTAATTTTGTCGCATGAAATTTTAAGGCTCATGTCTTGTAACAAAATTTAATGATGTTGGATGTTATTTTTTTTTCTTCTTTCACGTATTGGTTTAAAAAAAGATTTTTTATCTTTGTATCGAACTTATAAACAGAATTGAATGATGTAAAAAAGGAATAGTAGAAAATTATTAGATAAAGCATTTGCTTTTACTTGTGCTATCAAAAATCACCACTTTGTAAGTACACTCATAACGGTAACAGGTGAATGCTCGTGTTGTTACAGGCATGGGCTTTTTGTTGTGAGTGTGGGTGTTGTGGTGATACCTTGATGGCGCAAAAGAAGTTTGTGCCTTTTTTAATTTCACAATATTAACAACAAAAAATCTAATTTCGCTATGCAAACAGAACAAGCAGTAAGCAGTGAACGGATCAGGAAAAGAACCGTAAAACACAGGAATTATTTCTGTGTTAAAAACGTGATGGCATCATTGTTAGCCTTATTCCTTTCGGCAGGAACAAGGGGTTATGCCCAAACATACGTCGGTATATCGGGCGGTTTGGGCGTTGGAAATCTGACGCAAAAATTCACGCAGTACGACCAACCCGCGAATTTTTCATTTACCTCACCCGCAGCCAATCTGTCGCTTGAACTCCTGTTCGATCAGGTGTATTTTGAAATGTCGTTTAACTTACTTTTCGCACCTTTTCAGGAAACGATCGGGAATGATGATGTAAACAAAACGGATTATGCTACCAATCTTGCGATTGATTTTTCTGCCCTCAACATCGGATACCTGCATCCTGTCAACGACAGGCTGAGTATCGGCGGGGCGATCGGTTTTCATGTGGCGGCGCCGTATCTTTCACCGAAAGATGAAAACGATTATGAAAAACTCCGGTTCGGAGGCAATTACGGATTAATCGGATTGGGCGTCACGCCGCGGGTGCGTTATGCGTTGAACGAATCGGTTAAGTTGACATTAAATGTTCCGTTCGGACTGGACTTTGGCGCGATGAGCGAAGATGTGGTTGTTGGAGGCGTAAGTTATGGAAAATCGCCGGCAATCGTTCAACCCGCCTCATTAGTCCCTCGATTTAAAGGATATACTGCGGGGATTTATTTATCATTGGGCTATTTCTTTCAGTTTTAGTTAACAATATAATTATTTACTCTAAAATACTCAAAAAAATGAAAAAGTCAGTACTATTTGTAATGCTATGCTTAGTTGGGAGCATGGCTGTTTGTGGACAATCCGTCGCAAACGACGGAAAAACGTTTATCGGAATCAATGCCGGACATTTGTTTGTGGTTCCGTTGGTTTCCAGAGCAATGAATGATGCGAATGTTACGTATTTGCCGATACATATCAACGCCTATCATTCAATGGGTAAGAATTTCGCGCTGTCGGGTTTGTTATTGTTCCGTTCGGAAAAAGATTACGGATTTCAGTCAGGTGAATTTGGCTTTGCAGTTGGGCCGTGTTATACGACCAACTACCTGAACGGTTTTTTTGCCGACTGCAAGGTGGGTGTTGCTTTTGCAGTCGGTAACGATTATCAGTATAACGACTATACGCGCGCCGATTTTGTTATCCAGCCCGAAGTCGGTTATTTTCTCACATTTGCGAGTCGGTTTACCATGTCGTTAGGGCTTGGCTGCCAATCGCTTTTGAAAATCAGCGAAAATCCAAAAAGAGAAAATACCGGCTGGGAATGGAACAATACCGGTAAAATGTCGCATTATTATTTGCCGGTGCTCAATATCTCATTCGGGATAAAACTGTAAATATTTAACATATTTAAAATCAAGAAAAATGGGATTAATTGATTTATTTAAACCTGCATGGAAAAGTGAAAATTACGTTAAAGCGATGAAAGCCGTACAACTAACTTCAGATAGCAAAAAACTTCAGAAGATTGCTAATGAGGCAAGTATTGATATTGTCAAGTGGGAAGCGCAGTGTAAACTATCCGATCAATCCATGATATCTGTTGAAAACACAACCGATCAAGATATTTTGGCTTGTTTTGCGAAATATGATACGGTAAAATATGTGCGCATGGAAGCGGTTAAAAAACTGACTGACCAAAGCGTATTGTTTGATATTGCGAAAAATGAAACGGATAGCGATGTGCGCAAGGAGGCAGTGGAAAAACTGACCGACCAAGATGAACTGGCTGATATTGCGAAAAATGACAGTGATAGCGATGTGCGTATGGCAGTGGTAAAAAAACTGACTGACCAAAGCGTATTGGCTGATATTGCAAAAAATAACAGTAATAGCGATGTGCGTATGGCAGTGATTGAAAAACTGACCGACCAAAAAGTGTTGGCTGATATTGCAAAAAATGACGAAGATTATGTATTACGCAGGAAAGCGGTTTACAAACTAACAGACGAAAGCGCATTGGAGGATATTGCGATAAACGACAGGGAAAAACTTGTGCGCATCGAAGCGGTTGAAAAACTGACTGTCCAAAAAGCGCTGGCTGAGATTGAAATTTTAACCGACCAGGTGCGATTGGTAGACATTGCAAAAAACAATGAGTTATATAAGGTTCGCGAGGCGGCGGTAAAAAAAATTACGGATCAAAGCGTATTGGTTGATATTGTGAGAAATGACGTTGAGGCAGGTATACGTGCAGAGGCAGTTAAAAAACTGACTAACCAAGGCATACTTGCCGAAATAGCAAAAATAGAAGACGAATCTTTTATAGTAGTTTTAAATGCCATTGAAAATCTGACCGACAAGGAACTATTAGCTGATATTGCAAAAAACAACGAATATTTTCCTTTAACAGAAACAGTGTGGGAAAAACTGACCGATCAAAGCATATTGGATGATTTAGCGAAGCATGCTAAAGATAAATATTTGCGCCGGGAAGCTGTTGAAAAACTCGCCAAACAAGAAATATTGGTTGATATTGCGAAGAATGATAAAGATGAAATTGTGCGCATGAAAGCGATTGGAAAACTCACCGAACAAGAGATATTAGTTGATATAGCAAAGAAAGAAAAAGTGGATTATGTACGTGAGGCGGCGGTCGTAAAACTGACAGACAAAAACGTGTTGGCTGATATAGTGCAAAATGACAAAGGAGTATTTGTACGTATAGCAGCGGTTGCACGTCTGACTGACACAAGTTTTCTTAATTACACAAAAAGGAAGCAGATGATAACAGAAGATGCAGTAAACGCACTGTTAAGCATATTTCATCACTATTCGTTTGAAAAAGTCGAGGAATTTCATAATTCATACAATGAAACTGTGCGTACTATAGGGAGAGCTTTGTACAATCTTGGTGGAAAACAGAACATGTGGATGGCTTATCAAATTTTGGAGAAGCGAATGCCGGGTCGTGCACGGAGGCTATCAACGATGTGGTATGCAATTGGAGACTGGTGGGGGTAATTATATCATCAAATAAAATATCTATGGAAACTCAATTAGGGAAAACACCTTATCGTGGTGGATTTGGCGAATACTATTGTTCGCAGGCATGTTACGATAATGCCGGAAAGTATGGATTTTCTGTCATGATGCAGAATCAGCAGGGAGTATGCGGTTTTTGTCAGAAATCCGTTAGCGCATCGATGTACGGCGCTGTAGAATGTGGAGCCATACCGTATGAAAATATGACACTGTTTATTTGTACCTCCTGTGCTTCAAAGGCTAAAAGTTATCTCGCTTCTTATCCGAAATGTTGCATGTGTCAAAAAAACTTGTAATTATGGAAGAGTCTGAAAATTATTCAAAAATTTTTGCGCTATGAATCCAAATGCAAAACTTTTCAGAGCGATCGAAAACAATGATCTGCCTGCCGTCAAAAAAGCGCTGCAAAAACGCCTCTTCGGTATGTTGAAAGGGGCTGATATCGAATCAAAGCATCCTGAAAAACAGCGCCCAACTCCTTTGATCTTTGCACTATTCGAAGGATATGGCGATATTGCTCATTATCTTATCGAGAATGGTGCAAATATTCATGCGGCAGACAATTACGGTTGTACTCCCTTAACCGAGGCCTCGCGCAACGGACTTGTCAATATATGTAACGTACTGATTAAAAAGGGCGCAAACATCCATTGTAAAAGACAAAATTTATGGACATCGCTGCATTTAGCCGCCTATAACGGTTATACGGAAATATGTAAATTGTTGATTGAAAGCGGTTTCAAAGAGATAGATGCTATAAATGATAAGGGCAATACACCATTGCTCGAAGCGTTGCTAAACGAAAAATCAGACGCTGCAAAACTCCTGATCGCCAAAGGCGCTGATATTCATGTAAAAACAAAAGACTATGAAGAGACGCCATTAATATGGGCATTAGCAAAAGGATATAACGATATTGTAGAAATATTGGTGGATAAGGGTGTCGATATCAACGATCACAGTAAGAGTGGTTATACGGCTTTGATGAGCGCCGCAAATTACGGGAATTTAGAGATGGCTGATCTTCTTGTCAAACGCGGTGCAAAAATAAATGTCAGAACGGATAAGGGAGGAAATGCCTTAATAATTGCTGCCAGTAGTGGTTACAAATCTATCACGCTGCTGCTTATCCAAAACGGCGCGGATGTCAATGCTGTTCCGGATAACGGATGGACTGCCCTTATTTTGGCTATTGATAAGGGCTATGAAGATATTGCCGAACTATTGATTGAAAACGGCGCCGACATAAACTACAGGGATTCTGATGGCGATACAGCGTTGATACTTGCCTGCATGAAAGGATTGAATAAAACAGTTGAATTGCTACTGAAAAAGGGCGCGGAAGTCAATGTGCAGAACAATAAAGGTGAAAAACCGATGGATTTAGCATTTAAGTGTGAAAGCAATAAGAAATTAATTGATTTATTAAAGGAAAAAGGCGCTCACCCCAAGAAAGAATCAGTTGACAATAAGCCGCCTGCAAATTCCGATAATCCCCTTGCCTGTTTAGAAAGCGATGATTTCCGCAACGAGATAGAACGCGCAAAACGGGCAAGAGATCAGGCTTTCCGCGATCAATGGGCAAATCAGGGTTCGCCGGGCGCCGGCCAGAAACACAAATGTTGTATGTGCAGTTGCGAGACATTCGGTGAAGAAACGGTGTTGACAATGCAACGGCAAGCGTTGATGCAAAACAATCCATTTCTGGCGCAAATAATTGAAAAACAAAGCGCTTACCGTTGCAAGAACTGCGGTAAGGAGTATTGTAAGGATTGCCTCGAAAAGAAAGCGCCGGGTAACGCTTACGGCGGGAAATCGTGCCCAGGTTGTTACGGCCTGTTTGAGATTGTGCACGGATAATTATTAATTAACCATAAAATAAAAGATCATGAATTTTTGTGATGTTTGCGGCTATCCCACTACTGCGGCGGAGGGGACAGGATATACAGCCGAAGAATTCCGCAGGATAGTCTTTTCATGGGGGTACGGACCCGATGAAAGAATGATAAATGCACAGGTAGCCATGGGTATATCCCGCCAAGAGGCTATTAACCAATGGAAAAATGTGCTTGTAGCAGGCTCGTCAACAGGATGGCTGCTCTGTCCGGAATGTGCTGCCAGAGTTTCGGGGATTATGCGTAAGCCTGCAGGCAGCGGAATGGAAGGATTGGGAGCCACCGAAACGATGAACTCGGTAATAGCGGCGGCGGCATCTCAAGCCGCTCAAAATAATCCTTTTCAGCAACCCGATTCGGCATATATTGAAGATATTCAGAACAGACTCAACTATAAACCTCAAAATCGACTTTCGATTTTCCATAGGGTTGTACGCTATCTTATGATTATCGTTTCATTATCTTGTTATGTCTGTTTTTTATTACCTGGAGAGATAGCGGCTTCAATAATTATGCTCTTATTTATATTAAGCGCTATACTAACCGGAATTTACGCTTACCGTTTCAACCGTGACATTATTGGATGGACATTGGGAGGATTTTGCGTACCTTTCCTGACCCCGTTCATTTTGATTTACATTACCAGAAACGATGTTTAATAATCTTAAAATTAACGAAATATGGCGACTTTTTTTGCTCATTTGATACTCATAGTTGGCGCAATCGGGGGGCTTGCTTTTTTTGCAGGTTTTGTATTGAGATTGTTGTCAAATGGATATGACGGCTTGGAGGATTTATACCAGCCTCTTTATTTCGGCGGTCTTGGCGTATTAGCCCTGTGCGCTGCGCTCACCTGGTTTTTTGTACGTAATGTTGAAGTTGCACGTTTTATCGCCGGTATTCACATGGTATTTACCATAGTCGGAGGTATAATGTTATTCATCGGTATGTTGTGGCGTATTGGCGCAGGTGGTACAATGGTAGAAGAAAGAAAATACAATACATGGACAATCGTAGTTTTCGGTGGATTGGTGTTATTGATTGCATCTGTCATTATGGCGAACAGTGGTTTGGGTGACATGTAGGAACGTTTGTGGGATTGCAAAAACGGCAAAGAAACGCAGCCTGCAAAACGACAGCAAATTGAATACCCATCATACCACCCCCCTTTGGGGGATTTCAGGGGCTGTGTCTTTCGTTATAAAAGGAATTTTTTTTCTTTCTGTACGTGATTTCTAAAAATATCATGTACATTTGTATCCTGTTTGTATTGGGCGTTAATTGGCGAATAAGTGGCTCTTAACGCATCTTATGTAATCTAATATGTACTTAAAATAACGAAATATGGCAGCAAGTAAGTTGAAAATTCCGAAGATTTGCAAACATTGCGGCAAACCTTTTAAAGCAAAAACCGTAATCACTCGTTTTTGCAGCGTAGTCTGCATCAATGCCGCAGCATGGCAGCGCAGGAAACAGGCAATAGAAGAGGAACGCAAACAGCAGCTTTTAAAGGCAAACGCGGCGACCATTGCCGAAATCCAAACCCGCCCTTACATTACTGTTGCAGAGGCGGTTGTATTGTTCGGTATTTCCAAAAACACCATTCACCGCCTCATCAAAGCGGGTAAAATCCCCGCCGTCAATTTGGGTGAAAGATTGACCCGCATAAGCCGCGCCCACATTGAAGCAATGTTTACCGCCGTTGCCATTCCCGAAGCAAAGCCGCAGGAACAGCAACCCGTGAAACTCCAATACGGGCAAAAAGAGCGTTCCCAACAAAATTTCATTGCATACTTTGATGAGGCGGTAAAGAAACGCCACGCCTACAGTTCCGTATCAATCCGCATCTATTGGAAACGCACCCTTGAATTGATAAAACTTTTTGCAGGCGACACCGTGCCATTTTCAAAGATAGACAGCCGTTTTGTCGAAGATTTTAGAATGTTCATAATAACAGCCCCTTGCGGCGGCACAAATAGCAGTACCATTTCGCGAAACACAGCCGCAACCTACTTTTCGATTTTCAAAGCAGGATTAAAGCAGGCATTTGTAGATGAATATTTAACCGTTGATTTGTCCGCTAAAATAAAAGGTATACAGGAACAGGAAATGCACCGCGAGTTTCTGACAGTCGAGGAATTGAATACCCTTGCCACCACGCCTTGCGAGTATAAAGACTTGAAACGCGCCGCCCTGTTCTCTGCACTCACAGGCTTGCGGCATTGCGATATTCAAAAAATGCAATGGAAAGAATTACAGATTGACGGCGACCAAGCCCGCCTAAATTTCACGCAACAAAAAACAAAAGGCGTTGAATATATGCCTATTTCTCCGCAGGCGTTGGAACTTTGCGGCGAGCCGAAAAAGCCCAATCAATTAGTATTTGAAGATTTGCCCGACCCCTCGTGGATTTCGCGCCCGCTAAAAAAGTGGCTCGAAAGTGCAGGAATAACAAAAAAAATCACATTTCACGGCTTCCGTCATACCTTTGCAACCCTGCAATTATCAAGCGGCACAGGTATTTACACCGTCAGCAAAATGTTAGGGCATACCAACGTCAAAACCACACAGATATACGCAAAAGTGGTTGATGAAAAGAAAGAAAAGGCGGCAAACGCTATTAAATTTAATATCAATAAATTATGTATTATTGGTTTGTAATTTCATTTTGAACTTTTTTCGGCAACGAATTAAAAATCAATTCGTATGAACCGTCAAGCATCTGTTTCAACACTGCTTCGGGGACGTCTCCGCTCAAAAATAC
>Ga0099364_10012888_pt1 | contig 11244 bp, 15 predicted proteins | sample TergutTh196P3_FD_73070 | JGI IMG/M metagenome (GOLD analysis project Ga0099364, IMG submission 73070) | Microcerotermes parvus P3 segment gut microbial communities from Pointe-Noire, Republic of the Congo - Th196 P3 | ecosystem: Host-associated > Arthropoda: Insects > Digestive system > Gut ... | reverse complement strand
GAATTTTATGGTTGTGTATATTGCATTTACTTTTGCTTTTATTTCTTCCGCTGTGTTGTCATAAACAGGGTGCGAATCTTTTATTAAAGCGGCGGCTTCTTCGCTTATAGCAAGAGAAGCGACCCTTTCCATTATTTGCGGGTATTCAAGAAGGATTTGAGTTTTTTGTGCAAGTGTTTTTTTATCTGCCGTCATTTATACCTTCCAGATCTTCTTTTGTACGCAGGAAACTTTGGTAGCGGTCTTCATGAATGACCCCTGCGTGAACCGCTTCCATTATTTTACAGCCCGGTTCTGTTTTATGCGAGCAGGACATTCCATAGCTGCACTTTCCCGCAAGCGGAGAAAATTCACGTAAATGGGTAACAAGGTCATCCGGCTGAATTCCATCGGGGATAAACAGGCGGACTCCCGGGGTGTCAACAATTTTTGCGCCGTCTGCAAGATCGAACATAAACGACATTGTTGTAGTGTGAACGCCGCGATCATATTTCTCATTCAATTCACCCTCTTTTAAATTAAGCCCGGGCTGCAGTGCGTTTATAATGCTGGATTTTCCAACTCCGGATTGCCCTATTACAAGGCTGATTTTGCCGCAAATACTTCGGCGAAGTTCACTAAGACCCTCTCCTGTTTTTGCAGAAATTCTAAATACTTTATAACCAAGATTGGTATATTCTTCAAGGCGTTCGTCGATGTCAACATCGTCATATTCAAGATCATGTTTATTGCAGATAACGAAAGCTTCGATTCCTGCAATGTCCGCCTGAAGCAGCGTCCTGTCAAGAAACCGCGGTCTGAATGGAGGAGAGACAGGGGTACAAAGGCACAGTACAAGATCGATGTTTGCGGCAAGAATCTGGCTTGCAGCTTTTTTTTGGTTAAAGCGCGAAAAATAGTTGCGCCTTTCTTCTACAGAAAGAATCATCGCCTTGTCTGAATTTGTCTCTCTTTCTACAATGACATAATCGCCCGGAGCCGCAGGATTGTAAAAATTTTCGCAGCCCTTTAAAACTTTTCCTTTTATTCGACATTCCAGTTCTTTTGATCCTTTTTCTGTATCTATGCGTACAGTCATTATATTATGCGAAGTGCGGATAACCATGCCTTTAATAATTTCTGTGCTGCGGCTCATATTTTCCCGATTGTAAAACCCAGAGACTGCGCTCTGGAATGCCAGAAGGATTCTTCAAATCCGGTTAGTATCAGACGGTTTTGCGAATAAAAATCTTTTTCACAGCGAAGAGCGTAGTTGTTTTCGTCCAGCAGAAATTCGATGCGTTTTGTAATTCCTTCGATCGAATCAAATACAAAAATATCAGGAGCGGCTTCCCTTCGGAATTCTTCCTGCAAAAATAAAAAATGTGTGCATCCAAGCACAATGCTTCCTGCGTTTGCTGTACGAAAAAGTTCAATGTATTTTTTTACAATTTCTGTTTTTTCGGTTTCGTCAGCTATATCAAAATTCTTTTCGATATATTCTACAAGTTCAGGCGCCGCTATACCGTGAATTTCAAAGGTATCGTCTACAAGCTGCAGGCTGCGAATTTCCTCAATTGTGCGTTCGGTTCCGAGTACGCCGATTTTTTTGTTGCTGCAGGTCATTGCCGCCGACTTAAGCGCGGGGACTGTTCCAACAAACGGAACTTGGGGGAATTTCTGCCGAAGGCTTGCGATGGCTGCTATTGTTGCAGTATTGCAGGCTATAACAATTATTTTTGGATTTATTTTTTTTATAAGTTTTTTTGTTAATTTAGTGAGGATTAAAGTAAGCTCCCCGCTGCTTCGGGGGCCGTATGGAAAATTTTTGGTATCTGCAAGATAGCAGATTTCTTCCTGCGGATTTTTCTTGTGAAAATCTATGCAATAGGGAAGTCCGCCAATGCCTGAATCTATAAAAACTACCGGTCTATTATTCATTTTAGCTAAATAAATTATTAAAAGCGGCTTTTGCAGAATCTGCTTTTGTTTTTTCCGGCGACTGTCCTGCGGTGTCCGGCTTGCTTTTTTTGTCTAAAGAAAACCAGTCGCAAAAGTTCGCCCGTTCCTTATCCGCCTGCGGTTCTGCGCTTGTTTCACGACAGTCGCCGCGTGCGCCGGGCAGAAAAAATCGGCAGTTTTTACATACACGCAGATCTTTTCCGCATTTTTGGCAGCGCATTGAACGCCCGATGGGTTCTTCGTCAGTGATTTGCGATCCGCAATACCAGCACATGCTTTATTGTATCTGTAATACGGCTGGTTGTAAAGTAAAAAATATGTTAAGGTTAGGCAGGATGTTTGCAAATAAACCATGCGCCGCAGGATGCGGAAGACCGGCTATCACAGGAGTTAATCTTTGTTTTATTCATCAGGCAAATCCTGAACAGGAAACCCTTCGCATCTGCAATTACATACAGGACAAAAAAGTAATTAAAGATCTTGTTGTATTTGGAATGAAATTTGATAAAACAGATTTTTCCGGTCTTCATTTTTACGGCTGTAATTTTAAAAATGCATCGTTTATTAACTGCGATTTTTCCGGCGTTAAAATAAGAATGAGTTTTTTTGACTTCGCAAACTTTTCTAATTGCAATTTTACTAAAACAGATATTCAATTTGTATCATTTGCGGGAGCTGGTTTTAATGTTTGCGATTTTTCAGGTTCGGAACTTGTTCATGTAAATTTTGAAGGCTCTTCCATTCTTGAATCAACATTTGACAATTCAAATCTGTACAACAGCCGTTTTATAAGTGCAGAGTTGACAAAAACTTCCTTTGTTAACTGCAATTTAAAACGTACGTACTTTGCAAGTGCAAAGCAGAATGACATTAATTTTAAATCATCAAACACAGCAGAAGCGGTGTTTGATAGTTTGGTCTAGGGAGAAGAAACGCAGGTAATATGAAACTTTTTTTTCAGTATTGTTCTTATGGTTTTAGTAACAGTTATGTTCTTGGTGCAGAAGACGCACGTGAAGGCCGCCAAAATGCTGCAATTATTATCGATCCGGGAAGTATAGAAAAAGTGATGCTTGATGTGATCGAAAACAACAATTTTGCTTTAAAAGCAGTTTTAATAACTCATGATCATTTAAGCCATGTACGCGGCTTGCGTACTTTAAAACGAATTTATAATGTTGAAATATTTGCAGTTAACCAGACAATAATGGATCACAAAACTATTATGATTAAAGACGGCGATATTCTGGATATTGCAGGTTTCAACGTGGAAGTAATTTCAATTCCGGGTCATTCTTCAGATTCTGTTGTCTATTGCATCGGCGATTTGCTTTTTACAGGCGATGTACTTACGGCAGGTCTTGTTGGCAGCACTGCAAGCGCGTATGGAGCTGCAACACAGATGAATAAACTGCGCAGCCGCCTTCTTTCGCTTCCAAGTGATTATACAGTGCTGCCCGGACACGGACCGCCTTCAACTCTGGAAGCGGAAAGACGATTCAATACAGACATCTTTTACTACGAGCAAAACCGCAGTAAAAGACCTGTATTTCGCGTTGATCTTTAAGGCCTGTACCTCGGCGTTTCCAGTGTAATGTCGCTTCTTATAATGCCGAACCATAACTCAGATGAAATTCTTTCGCGTAACAACCTGTAGAATGATGCGATATCATTTACAGGTTCGCCGTTTACGGAGGTGATTCTGTCACCCTGCCGCAATCCCATAACCTCGGCTGGGCTTCCCGAGATAATCTGAGTTACAACAAGCCCGTTTGTATTTCTGTCAAGGTTAAGGGTTTGCCTTAATTGATCTGTCAGTGGAACAACTGATGCGCCGGGCCAAAGCCTTCTGTTATCTGAAGCCACCTGATCAGTGCGCGCTTCGATACGCACCCGAATTTCCATTGACTGTCCGTCTCTGACAATGGTGAATAACGCATTCTCGCCTGCTCTTAATTCGCCCACAAGATTCTGCAAACTTGTGACATTTCGCGCTTCTCTTCCATTAACGTGGGTGATGTAATCGCCGGGTCTTATTCCGCCGTTAGCCGCAGGCGATCCAAGGAAAACTTGAGTAACAAGCGCGCCGCGGATGTTTTCAAGACGAAGCCCTGTGATTGTTTCCCTTCCCGGTTCAAGCAATGAAACGCCGAGCCAGCCATAGCTGATGGAGCCGGTTTCGATAAACTCATCTATTGTGCGTTTAACATTGTTGATTGGAATTGCAAATCCAATACCAACATTACCGCCGCCGGAGGAGTTACTCGCAATCCATGTATTGATGCCGATTACTTCGCCCTTTATGTTTATAAGCGGACCGCCTGAATTCCCCTGATTAATTGCCGCGTCGGTTTGAATAAAATCGTTGATGTTCCCGCCGGGTCCGCCTGTTCTGCCTACCGCGCTTATAATTCCCTGTGTTACAGAAAATGAAAACTGCCTGCCAAGCGGATTTCCTATTGCAACCGCCCAGTGGCCGACCAAAGCTGTGTCCGAATCGCCAAGAACCGCAAGCGGGTAATAATCATTTGTTCTAAAAGAAATAAGCGCAAGGTCTTTGCGTTCATCGGCTCCGACAAGTTCCGCAGGGTATTCCTTCCCGTCTTTTGTTGCAATTGTGATTTCGCTTGCGTCTTCTACAACATGGTTATTTGTTATTACATAATATGTTCCATTTGTATGACGCACTATAATTCCCGACCCAAGCCCTTCCGAGCGGTACTCACGTTCCTGATTTGGCTGCACATCACGCGGACCAAAGAAAAATTCCCATGGAATTCCATTAAAACTTTGTGTTGACTGGCGTCTTACAGAAACAGTATTAATTTCTACAACCGAGGGTACTACTTTTTCCGCGATTGAATTGAAAACGGTCTGTAAATTTTCCGCAATGGCAAGCGCATCTTCAGGAATTACAATGGGGTTTTCCTGCGCCTGCGCCCGCGTTCCCGGCGTTGAACATGAAAATGTTAAAAAAGCCAAAGTAAAGCCAAAAATAATACCGATAAGTACCAGATTAAAAACCAACAAATTTTTGGATGAAAATTTTTGTAAAATGTTCATTTTATCTCCTGAAATTAGTCTACATCACTTATATATTAATAAATTCCTCAGCATTTGGATAGTTACAGGGAACTTCTAAAAACTCCGGTTGGGTTTTCAGAAGTTCTCTACATATTAATATATTGCTCCAGCGGCTCTGTCAGAACTTCGGTTTTTCCGTTGAAAATGGCGACCGTGTGTTCCCAATGTGCGGAAATTTTTCCGTCTGCGGTTACCACAGTCCAGCCGTCTTCAAGCACTTCAACATCGCCCGTCCCGATATTGATCATCGGTTCTATTGCAAAAACCATGCCGTTGTTCATCTTCGGGTTTGCCCCGTGGGGGGTATTCGGCACATGCGGATCTTCATGCAGGGCAAGCCCCACCCCGTGCCCGCAGAAATCTTTTACAATGCCGTAACCGTTCGGCTTTACATGCCCCTCTACGGCGCGGGCAATCTGCAAAAGCCTTTCGCCCGCCTTTACAGCCTGAATGCCAAGGTACAAGCTTTGATTTGTGATGACATTCAGCTTATGCACTTCGGCGCTGACCTTCCCCGCCTCGATACTTACCGCCTGATCGCTTATAAATCCGTCAAGGTTGATGCCGCAGTCAAGCGAAACCAAATCGCCTTCGTGGATGCGCCTTTTGGAAGGTATGCCGTGAATAACTTCGTCGTTTATGGAAATACAGATCGCGGCAGGGTAGGCCGTTTTTTTTAAAACATAACCAAGGAAGACAGGTTTTCCTCCGGCTTTTCTTATCCAGTCGCGTACCCAGTAATCTATTTCTGTTGTTTGAATTCCAACCTTTACAAGCGGGATCAATTCGCGGAACATTGCAGAAAGCATTTTACAAGATTTTCTTATACCGTCAATTTGTTTTTCGTTTTTTAGGCGTATCATTGCCGTGCCCTTATTTTTTTTAAAGTGATAGCGAGAGATTCTTTAAAGACACTTTCATCATGCACGGAAAAGCCTATCCCGATCAAGGCTTCAATACAGTCGATCCACGTTTCATCATCAACCTGCTGCCTTAGTCTTTTATTTACTAATGCCTTTACATATAGTTTGATTTCCGGGGTAAACAGATTGAAGTAAGGACGGCGCTGTTCTTCGGCAAGAAGGGCGGCGAGCAATTTGAAAGCTTCAAAGCAAAACCCTCGTTTGTCAAGTTCTTCTGCAAGAATGTACTGGCAGTCCATCCAGTCAGCTCTATCTAAATATTTGTTAAATTGAAAATCAAGGCCGCCGTTTTCCCTCCAGATTTCTATCGCCCTGTCTTCTTCAAGGCGCAAAAGTTCGTAAAAGATGAGTTTTGCCATACTCTGGGGATCGCCCTGTTCTTTAAGCCATGTGCGGTAATCAAAGCCGGTTTTTTTTGCATAGACAGAATATAACTTTTCATACTCAAAGCGGCGTTCCAAATCGGAAAGGACTTCATAAGCGCGGATGAGTTTTTGCATTGCATCAGACTGCTGTGCGCCTGTTATATCAGGGTGAAGCTGCTTTGCCTTTTGGCGAAATGCTTTTTTTATTTCTGCGGTACTTGCGCCGGGCTTTACGCCGAGCAGGATATAGTGGTTTTCCAATTATTCACCTAAAATTATCCGGCTTTATAGACAGACACTAATTACAGGGAAAATCTTAACTTCCGATTTTTTTCCCAAGAGCTTCAGCATGGGGAGCGTTAAGCAAAATATCGCTCCAGTTTATCCTCATCCCCTCTCTTTCCATCGCTCTCATTAAATTCGCAAGCGCCTTGTTGGTAAAAAGACCGCCCTTCCTGATAAAAGCCGCGCTCTTTTTCCCCGTAAGCGAGCTTCCCGCAGCAAGCAGCTTTGCAACATTTTCCGGGATTTTCCCTGAAAAGAACGAAATCGGCTCTGACGCAACCGCTACATATTCATAACCGGGCAGCTTAAATCCGTCTTCCGTCCATGCATCGACAATATCGACACGATGCCCCATTGCTTCCATTCCCTTTGCCAGTGTGCGTACATAATCCGGCGGCGCTTTTCTTGCCGCCGGCGCACTTACAATTGCTATTCTCATAACTCATCCTATTATTTATTTTTTAGTTCTTCAATATTCCCAATGCTGTCAAATCCTGTAAAGTCGTAATCCACTTCCGCCAATGTAAGAATTGCAAAGGTCAGCACTTCAACTCCGTGATGCAGATGGCCGCCGAATGCTTTTTCCGTATCCGAGTGAACGATGTGCGCATGGACGCGCCCTTCGATGATGTACCCGCTAATACCGGCAATGTCAGAAGCCTGTTCATCCTTTACAAAATCATTTCGCGGCGGATTTTCCCGCGTGCCTACAACATGAAAATGATGGCTGCGTGCAGATCCGATTCCGCAAAGGATGACAGCGTTTTTAATATTGTGCGTCTTTGCAGCTTCTTCCAGAGAAGCAAGCAGATCGTCGCCCGGATTCAGCCGGATAAAAATCAAGTTTTTTATTGATGTTCTTTCTGTAAGCATTTATTCCACCGTGCTGTCAAGCTTCATTCCAAGATCGATGTAAAGCTGTTTCCGCGCTTTTTTGTCGGCGCTTGCTTCTTCCCATGCGTACTTTGCCACATCCTTCGCAACCTTGCGCGGAACTGCAATCACGCCGTCTCCGTCCGCCACGATTACATCGCCCGGGTAAATTGCAACACCGCCGATCGCAATGGGGATGTCCTTGTCAATATACCGAATCCGTGCCTGATCCATCGGCTGTGAAATAAACTTCGACCAGACATGAATGTTCTGTAAAATACATTCATCCGTATCGCGGATTCCGCCGCCGTTTGTCATAAAACCAACCGCGCCTTTTTTCTTACAGTTAAGCGTATTGTTCGAACCTAAAAGCCCAACGTCAATGCCCGCAACATCAAGGCACATAAAATCGCCGGGCTGGATGTCATTCGTCCACGGGTCGTAACATATTTCTGTATAATACATCTGCACCCATTTTCTGTATTCCTCAGGGGGAAGCGCCGGAACAGGCCCCTCATATGGAACATAACGCGCAGTTCTTGCAATGCCGATTATGCTTGTCTCCGGCCGGAAAAGCGGGCGGATATTGTAATCAACCGACCCGTAATGGTGATAGCCCATCCAGTCCATCCCGTCACGGACATCGGTAACGCGCAGTTTTTCAAATAGTGAAATTAATTCTAAATTTTCGCTCATAAATCCTCCGTTGTTTGTTGGTTCTATTATAACATATTATGGTAATGTTTGGGAGTGGGAAGCGATTTCGGCGATATTTTTAGTAAACATTTTATGATCATTCAAGGTGCGCGGCAGGTTGGAAAAACATGGTTAATGAAGGAATTTGGATGCGCCAATTACCAGAATACGGCTTATAATTGCCGCAGGAAGCCTCCTTGGGGTATTCCTTCACAAAAATGTTTCCTTCCCTGTCGGGAAGGTTGAATTCCTGAAACTCTATCCCATTAAAGAGATATTCATCAGGTGCGTTCAAATTATTTCTCTGCGACATAGGGCTTATTTCGGCAATGACCAAAATTGACGTGCGTACATTGCTTGAGGGCGATGTTCTTTTTACAGAATTCAAAGGCGCTTTAACAGAACAATTTGTATGTCAGGAATTAAAATTGATTGACGACATCGAAATTACATATTGGGCGAACGAACCGCCTGCAAATGCGGAAGTGGATTTTGTAATTTAGCTTGGAAGTAAAATTATTCCAATAGAAGCAAAAGCGGCAACAAACCTCAAAGCCAAAAGCCTTTCAGTTTATCGCGAAAAATTCAAACCGAAAATCGAAATCAGAACATCTCTTGCAAACTACGGAAAATCGAACAATCTGTCTGACATTCCATTGTACGCGATTCGGGAGTTAGTTAATTTATTCAGTTGAATACTAACCAAAATTCAGGCGGTTGCGTGCGCTAATTCAAGAGTTTTTTTCGTTTTAAATTCAGGTTCAGGCTCTTTTACAAAACAATCCGCCTCAAATTGACTCATTTCAGCCTCGCTTACCCCGCCGACACTTTGAGCGTCTTTCATCATATCGTGACAAACCATTGCTATTTCATCTCTGTATTGCTTACTCATCCCGTTCCCTCTTAAATTTCGATATACTTGCCTGTTTTCAGCAACCCCTCTAACTGGTTGTCGGTCAATGTAAGTACGGCTTTTGCCGCCCTTTTGAAATCCCTAAGCTGTTTATTGTCAATGTTGCCCATAGCAGACTTAGCAAAACCGTAAACATAAAACGCCCGTTCTTTGCTCTTGAAAAACACAACAACCCGATAGCCGCCCGATTTTCCTTTGCCAGACCGGGCTATACGCACCTTATATACACCGCCGCCCAGATCGGCATTTGTCTGTCCTGCTTCAAGCTGGTTTACCGCTTCCAGCAATTCGCTGTCTGTAATGCCTTCCTTACCAGCAAACCGGGTAAACCATGTATTCTTGAAGGTTCTCACTAGGTTAACAATAGCACAATTTTGGAACTGAAACAAGACCAGTTATCAAAATTGCGGCTGGCAAAGAGCAATGCTATACAAATTATTGTAATTTTTTAATTTTTTCTGCAACAGTTTCCTTAAAATTATCGATTTCATCCATAACATCCTGATAGAAACGTTCGATAGATTTGTTATGAGACGGCATAAAGACTACTGTCTCTGTCGTAAATAATTCTGGTGTATCAATTCCAAGCGCATCAGCAATATGTTCAAGCATTTCTACAGATGGAAATTTTTTGCCTATTTCTATCATTCCTATATGTGTGGTTGATGTTTTGGCTCTTTCTGCAAGGTTTTCCTGTGAAAACCCTCTGATTTTCCTGTATTTTTTTATATTTTTAGCTAGCAATTTTCGTATATTAGTCATCTATATCCCTATCATCTAAAAGTTTATATTTTATCATTTGGAAGATATTGACCATAATCTATTAAATTATTTATAATCATTTAGATTATAAATATAAGAAGAGGTTCCTTTGTAAAAACCTTTGTTGGAGGAATAATACTAATATTTGGAGGAATTTATGAGTATTCGTAAACAACTGAAAAAAATTTTACTTCATATCAGCCCTGTTTTTAGGGTAGTTTGTTGTATCCGTACACAATCGGAGACTTTGCAGGGATATTTGAAACTTCTCCCAGAACTCTCAGATATACAAATAATTAACATCAAGAATGAACTATTATCCTTCTTTTGGGTTATATTCAACACAGCAAGGGATCCAATTTCCCAAGGTGCTAGAGGCGGATCTATTTCAATAGACCACAGCCTTTTCGGACTATTTAATGTACCGGGTACTTTCTTGGATTTAGGGGGAAATATTGGAGCCTTCAGTTTGTCTTTTGGTGCAATGGGTTGGAATGGATATACATTTGAAGCTTCGTCAAAAAATGCCGATGTCCTTAAAAAAAGTATTTTCCTGAATAATTTTGACATTACATTAATTAACAAAGCTGTTTTTGATAAAACAGGATATATTTATTTCGGGCAGTTAGGACCTTATGGGTTAATACAAAATGAAATGACCTCTGGAATTCAATGGGAAGAAATTCCTTGTATATGTTTGGATGATTGGTACAATCAGGAAGGTGCACCGGAAAAAATAGATTTTATTAAAATTGACATAGAAGGTTCTGAAGTAGCCGCTTTGCGTGGAATGAAGAAAATGCTCGAAAAGTATTGTTTTCCGCCAATTTTTGTAGAAAGTAATTCTTGGACGCTTTTTTTACAAAGCGAAACTCAAAAATCATTGTTAAGCACCGCTAATGAAATGGGTTATATACCATATATTTTAAAAAATACCAGTCTGTTAAAATATGACATTAATAATTTTCCAATGGTGCTATGTACCGATTTTTTACTAATAAAAGATATTCCCGAAAATTTGAAGATCAATACTTATGGAGAATATATTCAAGATCCAAATGAAGTCGTAACATTTCTTATTAAAAGTCTGTCAAAACTAGAAGATGGTTTTGACAGGCAGCTTTATACTTCAATGTGTTATGCTTTGAAAGATTTTCCAGATTATGTATGTAATATAGAAATCAGGGATAAACTAGAACATATTGTTAGAATAAATGCCAATGATAATTTCTTAAAAAAATATTTAGGTTGGTTTTTGCAATAAATCTATTTTGAAATAAAATCAAAATAAAACATCTAAGATATGCGATTATTACAAGCAGCGCATCTAAACAAAAATAAATATTCTTAGTATACTTGATAGTATAAAAAAATGCATAAGGAGTATCCACATGGAAAGAAA
>Ga0099364_10012887_pt1 | contig 11245 bp, 6 predicted proteins | sample TergutTh196P3_FD_73070 | JGI IMG/M metagenome (GOLD analysis project Ga0099364, IMG submission 73070) | Microcerotermes parvus P3 segment gut microbial communities from Pointe-Noire, Republic of the Congo - Th196 P3 | ecosystem: Host-associated > Arthropoda: Insects > Digestive system > Gut ... | reverse complement strand
CTACGGACGGAACGCATTTAATCGTTCCGCATACAGTGGCGAACGGAGTTCGCCGTTACGGACGGAACGGATAAATGCGTTCCCTACGAGATGGGTGCACTAACTACAAGTAACCACAGTTTGATTTTCTATGTTATCGTGAATTGGGCATCTATGAAGCACTTCATCGATAAACAGCTTTTTTTCTTCTTCTGTTAAATCTGCATCGACCTCAACTTTAATGCGTATGTTTGTAAAGCCTGCTCTCCCTTCTTTTGTTTTTCCGAGCAGATAATCTGTATCAATATCACCTTCAACATTTGCATTAATCGAGTTTAGTTTTATTTTTTTTTGTTCTGCTACAATTTTTCCAATTGTGCATGTACAGGCGCCTAATGCGAAGAGGAAGTATTCTAATGGAGTAGGAGCTGCATCATTACCTGATGGTTTGGGTTGGTCAATTTTTTGTGTGAAATGTCTTGTAGTTAGCGTAACTTCGTACGTATTGCCAACGTTGGCGTTGATTGTTACTTTTTTTTGCATATTGGTCTCCTTTGTAATGATTGTGTGGCGTTCGGAGAACGCCGCTACGGATATTATATAAACTATACTAGTATAAAAATGTTGCCATTAATTTCTAACAATCGTAGGGAACTGATTTATCTGTTCCGTATATAATCTGCGTAGCACAATATGGAGTTTCACAGATTAATACGGAACAGATAAATCAGTTCCCTACGGTTGGTGGCGATCGGAGATCGCCGCTACGGGGCGGAACGGATAAATGCGTTCCCTACTATATTAATCTAAACTTATATCTTTATTTATAATAGCAATAACATTTTTTGCTAGGGTATTTAAATAATCATCATCACCTTTAGCATTAACTAAAACATCAGCAAAGGCGTTTTTATAAATATTATTTTCAAAAACAAAATTTGCTTTACTTAAAACAATATTTATAATAATATTACCAAAGTATTTAGTACACAATAATCCACTAGTTTTATACATAAAACGTTCCATTGGTATAACAATAAAACTATTTTTGATTTGAATTACATAAAGATACAAAGCTATGTCAGAATTCAGGTCAAAAATAGAAAATATGATAGAATTTACACGTTTCAGGGCTTCTACTCTTGGTTTTAAAACCTCAATATCGGTTTCGTCAAAAAGTAAGGCTGTGAAACAGTGTTGTTCCAATAACTCTCTTTTTGAATTGTCAGAGCCTGTGTTGTAAACCATGTCTAAATCGTTAATACTTACTCCTGCACTTATGAAACTTGCAAAATGGTTGTCTGTAAACAACCCCCAATTAGCTCTTTGTGATTGTAATTTTATAAAGCCATATAATTCGTTATTTTTGAAAGAGCCTATAGGTAAATCTAATATCCAAGCGGGCATTTCTGGTAAAGGCAGATTATTTTCAGTAACAAAATCTAAAAACCCTTTTATCTTACTATCTTTTTCTTCAATAATCAGTTGTAATTTGGGAATAGGAGTTTTTTGAGTTACTTTCAACCAAACAGCTTTTGAGCGTAAATCAGCCTCTGAAACTGCTGTTAATCGAATGTTTTTATAAGAGATTAAGTATTGAGTGCTACTGATCCGTTCTAATACATCAACTTTAATAATCTGATTCAGTTGTAATAAAGATAAAAGAATGTCGGTTTGAGTTTTATTGTTCATTATCCGTTCACTCTAATAATAAAATCTATCTCCCTTTGTGAAATTTTCAATTCTTTAGATATTTCCTCGATATTCCAACCATCGCTATGTAATTTAAGTATTAAGTTTTTTCTATATTCGTTATCAGAGAAACCTTCAGAATCTTCTGTTGCTGATTTACCTTTTTCTTCTGCGACAAGCTCAGCAGTTTCTTCTGTTGTTAATTCTTCTGTTACTATTGGTGGATCATCATAATGGTCTGATAAAGTTCCATTTGCGTCTAATTCATCAATAGATTCACTAGGTTTGTCGGATTGTTTGTTGTATGCTTTTTGCATATTAGCTAAATGTGCCGCATAATCAAGTTCTGAAATTGCAGTAGGTGCTTTCTTTTTAGAACCAAAGGCAATTGCTGCTATGATAAAGCCTGCAATTAAAGTAACCGCACCGCCTATAGCAATCATCCAAAGTGAAACTGGTGTGCTAAAAAATCCGCTATCAGTAGTATCAGCTCTTGCAGCGTTTAATAATGAAGCATAGAAATTTGCGTTCGCCACATCTCCAATGGCTGTATAACTATCGAATAGCAAATTAAGAGCATTTTCATGGTTTACATCATTTTCTGGTACTTGTTTCAAATAAATAATAGCATTATGAAAGTCGCCGACTATATTTGCGCTTGCACCAACTAAAAATGATACCAATATCGAGTCGCTACTAGCAACCCGATAATAAGACAAAATCAATTTTTCGCTTTCGGATAATCCGGTTGTATCTGATATTGCTCGATAGATGATCTGAGGTTGTTGAGGAGTCATTTCTCTTATAGGCGTAACACTTGGTTGGACTGTGGGTTCTGTTTCTACAACTACAGGTTCTGAAATTTCTTTAGTTTCTGGATCTGGTATAGATGTTACTTCTGGTTCAACAACAACAGGTTCTGGAATTTGTTGAATCTCAGGTTCAAAATTAAATATCGGTTTGGTTTGTGGAATTCTTGTAGGGAATCTATCATGACGTGTAATTAATGTCATCGATACACTGCTGGGGTCTATGTTTTTCGTTTCTGTTTTTTGAGGAAAATCTGTCGGGGGTTGAATAGGTTGCTCAGATACTGTTGGCGGGGGAGGAGTTACAGCAGGGGTTGGTGTAGCGGGTCTAGGCGTAGTTTGTTGAGCAGGAGTCGTAGTAGGCGTAGTGGGTTGAGTCGTGGTTCTTTGTTGTTGCTGAGCAGGTCTTTCGGCTGGAGTTTGTGTTGTTTGATTTCTTAAAGGTCTAACCGAATAGCGAGTAGGTGGGTTAAAATTGTTATTAGCTCTATTTTGAAGTTGTTGGTTGTTGGGGTATAAGGACTGAGCAGCTCTTAAAGTTTCGGATATCATTGCCCTATTGTTGGTGAAATTATAGTAGTCTAAATGACTAATAAAATCATCTAAAAGCACAGGATTAGTAGTTCTAAAAATGTCTATATGAAATGTGTATTGACGCCCGGTAGTATCTGATTGTTTAATTTCTTGAAATGGTTGCGATGTTGTTACATCAATCACGATACCTCTTGGATTGGATGTTATAACTATAAGATTGGCATACATATCCGGTGTTGTGTAACGCTCGGGCATATTACCAATATTGCATTGAAAAACCTCAACCGTAAACTGCAAAGAATCCGCAGTTTTTAAAAGATTGGTTATTGGTCTTCTAGTGAAGGTTAAAGAAATACGAGTGACACCGTTAAAGGAGGCGATTTGATAGTTTTCAAGAGTGTTGGCTTGATTCTGAGCATGTATAGATAATGCCAAGAATAGAAGTAGAGTTGATATTATTATTTTTTTAAATGGTGAGAAAAGTTTATTTTTAAACGGTGAGACGTTTTTATCTTTAAACGGCGAGACGCCGTTTGTACGGTTTATTTGGCTCATAAAAACTCCGATGGTAGTTGTAAAACTATTTTTTATTCAACATAGTTCTCATTTTATTAAGTGCAGAAGAGTGAATTTGTGATACTCTTGATTCTGTCACATTTAAAACAGTTGCTATTTCTTTTAAATTTAAATTCTCGTAATAGTATAATGTTATTACAAGTTTTTCTTTTTCTGGTAGACTTTCCAAACATAACACTAAATTTTCTTTCATTTTTGCTTTATTGTACTCAACTTCAGGGTCGTAATTATCGCTAAGCATGTCAGCTGGAACACGTTCTCCAGAGTCACTATCTGTTATTGTGTCTAAGGAAGAAAGGTATAAAGGTCCTAAACTATCTGTCAGTTGATAGTACTCCTCCATGCTAAGTTCAAGTTCATCAGCTATTTCTTTATCTGTGGGCATTCTATTAAGCTCGGAAAACAATCTATGTATTGTTGCATCTATTAATTTCGACTTTTTTCTAACTGAACGAGGTACCCAGTCAAATCGTCGAATTTCGTCTATTATTGCACCTTTAATTCGAAGCGTGGCAAATGTTTTAAAAGATACATCCTTTGATACATCAAAACGTTCAATTGCTTCTAAAAGTCCCATTACACCTGCTGAATAGAGGTCGTCTCTATCTAAGGTAGGCGTAGAAAATGCTATAAGTCGATGAACTAAATAATGTACAAGTTTAAGATATTTTATTACTATTTTTTCCTGCAATTCACTTCTACCTGTACTTTTGTATAATTCCCATAATTTTTTTTCATCTGTATCCATAAATACTTTTCCCCATTTTGCTATATTCTACCATAATTGTGTTATTAGTTTTTTTTGTGGAAATTTGTCAAGTTTTTTTTATAATATTATTATTAAAGGGAGCGTCTAAAGTTTGAGAGATGTAAGTATGTTGTCTTGTGTATATGTGGACATTATTATCCACCTATATTTATTTTTGTTCCACACCTTCGGTGTGGTGAAGGTTTCGCGGGGTATTGTTTTCTACATAGCGATCGACACCTTCGGTGTGAGACGGAATTATATATTATTCATTATCACACCGAAGGTGTTGATCGCTATGTAGAAACTGAACCACCCAGATGATTTCCCATGCCGAAGGTATGGGACGAGATGCATTACCATTCCGCCTCACACCGAAGGTGTTGATCGCTATGTAGAAAACTTCTTTTATGTTTTAAAAGTCGCCAAAATCGTCATCGTCAATACTGTCCATCGGTAGAATTTCTTGTGGTTTACTTACTGTATGATTAGTTGCCTTTCTCTTTTTTAGAGTTGTATTTAGTTGTGAAGACGTGTGTCTATTGTATGAACTATTTTCGATTTTTTTTGATAATGTAAAACTGTTCACCATGTTTTTCAATTCTGTTGCTTGGCTGTTTAATTGTTCAGCTGCAGCCGCGGATTCTTCAGCATTTGCGGCATTTTGTTGTGTTACTCGGTTCATTTCGGTTACGCTTACGTTAATTTGGTTAACACCTTGAGCTTGTTCATCAGAAGAAGCCGATATTTCGTTTACAATGTATTTAACCTTGTTGAATTGCTCTTTCATAGATTGAAAAGATAAAGAAACTTCATTAACTATACTTGATCCTAATTCTGAGTTTCTTCCAGCCTCTTCTATAAGAGAATTAGTGTTTTTTGCAGCTTCAGCACTTCTAAGTGCAAGTCCTTTAACTTCTTCAGCAACAACAGCAAATCCTTTACCAGCCTCGCCAGCATGAGCAGCTTCTACAGCGGCGTTTAATGCTAATAAATTAGTTTGGAAAGCAATTTCATCTATAGTTTTAATTATTTTAGCAGTTTCTTGAGAAGAATGAAGTATCGTATCCATCGCCTTGTTCATTTTTTCCATAGATAGATTTCCTTTATCTACTGCGATAACGGCGAGGTCTGATAGTTTTGAACCTGACTTTGCATTATCTGCATTATGCCCTGTTAGTGAATTTATTTCTTCCAAAGAAGAAGAGACTTCTTCAAGAGCTGATGCTTGTTCAGAAGTTGCTTCAGCTAGTGTTTGCGACCCGGAACTGATTTCGTCTGAAGCAGAAGATATCTGCCCAACTGCGACTCCAACTTGAAAAATAGCATCTTCTAGGTTATCAGCGGCGTTGTTAATATCTTCGGTAAAAGAAAAAAAGTCTCCGCGATATTTACCTTTGATTCTCGCTGTTAAATCTTTTTTAGAGAGTTTTTCCATAACCGACATAGCTTCGTTCATTGGTGTTGAAACTGCTAGAAGAAGTTTATTGAAATTATCAATCATTTTTCTATATTCACCACGATGTTGAGTTTCATCGACATGCGCTTTTAAGTTCCCATCTATAATTTCTTCAGAAATTTTGAGAGTTTCGTTTGTGACGCGTTGGATGCGTCGTACCATATCATCTACAGCTTGAGATAGTTCTCCTATTTCGTCGCCAGACCCTTTTGCAAGTTGAATATCAAAATTACCTTCTGCCACTTTTCTGGTAACGAAAACTATTGCATCAAGAGGTTTAGAAATACTTCTTTTAACTATAATCCAAATGATCGTTATGCTGATAAACAACCCTAACAACCCAAATAAAACGTTCATACCAACAAATTGTTGGGTTTTGGCGTATGTTTCGGTTAGAGGAAATCCAAAAAACAAGGTGGCAAACGCTTGTTGGTCGGCGTTTAATAAAGGAACATAAACTGCATCATAGGGTTTCCCCAAAATTGTGGTAAGAGCCCTATATTCCTGAGCACGATCCACAACTTGAGATTTGATTTCAGGGCTCATTTGCGTGCCTACTGCTCTTTGTCCATCTAATATAATGGTGGTGTTAATTCTTGTGTCGCCTAGAAATACCGTGGATTCTACATTATACGAGGCTTTCATTCCATCTACAAAATTGTCTTGGTCGAAACGGACTCCTGCCGAAATCACACCTATAACTTGGTTGTTTTCATCGAGCACTGGAGCACCGGAACGTATAGAAACTCTCACAGCAGTTCCACTTTCATAATATGTTGCAAAATTACCTTGTAGTGCTTCGCTTACGTTACGTTGTGAAAGAACGGAGTCGCCAAAATTATTAGGTTCATGCGTTCTTGCAATCACTATGCCGTTAGCATCAGTTACAGTGATGTAATCCACATCTGATGTGCTAAGGGCAAACCCTAAAAAATCAATTATTCCCAGCCTGTCTCGATTTAAAATCATTTCACGGATAACAGGTCTGCTAGCTTCTGTTGAAGCTATGAGTCTAGTAGAATTTTCAAAAACACCCAGCCTTAACTTTAAGGTGTATAGCGTTTGAGAAACTTGTTGTTCAATTAGGTCGTAGCTATTTGCGACGAACGCAAAAGAAGAATAGGCTACGATGACAGAAACTAAAAGAACGATCAGAACGATGATGGGAATTAATATTTTCCCTCCGAGTTTTAACTTTACCATTGTTTTTCCCCTCTATTTGTATTGTGAGTTCACTCCGAAAACACTGTCCGTAGCAGAAATCTCTGATTTCTTAAATTTTGAGGCTCATATTTGCCATTTAAAGAGCAAACTATGCTTGATCCTACTTCGATGACCTCTGAAAAACATAGAAACCGGAGATTTCTGCTACGGGGTGGGGTTCTCGGACAGCGGTTATTAATGCATTCCCTACGAACATATATTTATTATTTCCAAAAATATGTCAAGAATTATTTTCAGAAAAGATATAAATACTTGGTCGTATAGCACTGGAGCGTATCTGTGTTTGCGGTTTCAGCAAAGCATATTTAGCTATAATTAAATGCAGAAATCTCCGATTTCTGCTACGGGGTGGGGTTCGCGGACTGCCGTCATAAATGCGTTCCCTACTTCAGTATTAAAAACCTACCACGATGAACAGATTTTCATCTATTTCATTAAAAGCATTCTTTTAGTTTGAGTTATTTCGCCAACACGAAGCTGGTAAAAATAAACACCTGAAGCCACATTAAGTCCATTATCATCGGTGCCATTCCAGACCACATTGTGTTTTCCTGCGATATATTCTCTATTTACTAGTGTCCGCACCTTTTGACCTTTAATGTTATAAATTTCGATTCGAAGCATTGACTCTACAGCCAAAGTTAAACTTATCGTAGTCTCTGGATTAAATGGATTCGGGTAATTACCTATTAGCTCTGTCGCCCAAATCAAATCTACCACATCACTATCTGGTACAGGGTCTACAGTCGCATTTATTTCCACAGGTTTTGAATCACCCAGCTCATATACGGCGATAACCTTGTAAACATATTCCCCTTCTGGCACATCAAATTCTTCAAAGGTTAGCTCATCTATCAATTCTGCCGTTAATAAAATATCATCACGATAAACTTTATACCCCAACAAAATTTCAAAATCAAGCACTTCAATAGGTTCTTCCCAGCTCAGAGTTACTATATTTATGTTCACTTCTGCTACAAGTTCTCTCACTGGACTAAATAATGGAATAATGATAGAAATATCTACGGCTTCGGACTCTACATCATCATAAACCACAGTTACTCCATAAGTATAATGCTCTGCTGGCGTAGTATCATCATCTGTAAATGTGGCATTTATAAGAGGAGACTGATTCAACAGCATATCATTTCTATAAACATTATATCCACTGATATTACCTCCTTGAGGTGAACTCCAATTTAGCCGAACATCGTGTAATATCGAGCTAGCTGTAAGGTTGCGCACAGGATAATAAACAGTTATTTCTGCAGGATTAGAGTTTTCTGAGGTCAGTTCGCTATCTTGATAAGTGTATACTGCGGTGATCGTATATACATAAGAAGCTTGATTTTGGGCTGTGATGTCATTATATACTGTTTGCATCACTTGCTCAGCTAATAAATCACCATTGCTATACACATCGAAATGTGATAAATATAAGCCTATAAAGCCGGGAACAACCTCCGGTAAATACCACCTAAGCTCTACAAAACCATTTTTTGTAGAAGCTATCAAGTTTCTTGGTGGATTCACTGGAGTTTCAGAAGAGCATAATGTAATCTGAATCGGAGGGGACTGCCCATTATCGTAAACAGCTGTTATTTTATAGGTATAGATAGTAATAGGATGCGTATTAGTGTCTGTAAAAGTTAACTCTGTTATGGGGTCTGAGGTAAGTTGGTCATCATCTCGGTAAACTAAATAACCATTTACAGAACCTCCATTAGGTGCCAGCCAAAATAATTCTACATTATCGTTTTCATCAAAGGTATATGTTATTTCACGTGGTGAAAACATAGTGTGAATTGCCACTTCGTCTGATTCCTCTGAAATACCTGTGGGATTTTGATAAACAGCCAGAACTGTATAAGTATATTCTGTATTATTTTCTATATCATCGTCTACAAAGTCCGTGGAATTAATATTCGCGGCTATTTGAAAACCATCTCTATATACTCTAAAACTAGTCAACTGTCTTGGAATAGGTAAATTCCACTCAAGATAAATAGTCTCTCCTACTTGGATTGCACTTAAATTATGAGGTGGGTAAAACTCAGTTGGTTCAGTATTTTCTTCGCTACGCAAATATGGGTAACCATCATTTATTGCAGGATCTATTGCCCAGACATTATCAAAGTCCCAGCCATTCTGGATATAAGGAGCACTCGTCTTCATTTCCACTGTGAAGAGACCTAAGTTTTCCGCTACATAGCCTTCACTTTCATTGAAAGCCACATCAGTATCAATTTCGAAAACCTCCATATCCCAAATATTTAGTGAGACATTAAGCAAATTTTCGCCAGGAATACTATCTGGTGCTCTATCATTTAGATTGCCCGCGATACCACCAATGTTAGCATTAAGAGGTATAGATACCATGTTTGTTTGCAATGTATTGTAGCTATGTTTGATCACAGAATTTCGTCCACTAGATCCTGCTAATCCTCCAATAAATAAAGATTCACTGCGTCCACCGAGAATATTTGTGATGATCGTCCCATTAGCATGGCAGTTTTCAACCGTCAAATTGTAAACCTGACCGATAATACCACCAACATATAGTCCGTTAGCTGTAGCTGTAATATCCATATTCGAATGGCATCGTGCGATCAGAAACTCAGCCCCCGCTACAAAAATAATTCTACCGACGATACCTCCTGCAAATCCATTTTCATGAATGACCTCGTCAAGGATGATCATTCCATCAGCTTTGCTGTTTTCGATACGACCAATATAGGCAGAACCTGCTATACCACCACCGGCATAATTACTTTTAACAGTTCCTGTAAAATCACAATTTTTAATATTTCCTCTATAAAGATTTCCCACTACTCCGCCTGCTCCTGAACCTTCCCAATATCCTTCATAATCCTCTGTTTCAAAAGCTTCAATATTTGCCTCTGCTTCACTGTTTTCTATAAGTGATTCATAATGTACTTGGCCAACTACTCCACCAGCATAAGCTCGTCTTCCTGAAGCGTAAACAGAGCCTGTAAAACTACCATGCTTTATCGTTGCCTGAGAATGCAAAACGCCTACTATCCCTCCAGCCATAACTTGATCATATCCTCCATTCCCTACAATACTTCCTGAAGCTTCGCATTGAAATATTTGGGCTTCACTTGATAAGACTCCAGCTATTCCGCCTACACGCAAACTTCCTTCTACATCAATAGTAGATGAACTGTGTGATATGATTGTAAGCGTTCCTCCCCATGCATCACCGACTAATCCGCCAGCTATATCTCCGTTAACGTATCCAGATGTAGAGCTCCGCTGAATAGATGAATTTACAATTAATCCTCCTACTAGTCCGCCTGCATAAGAGTTTGCGTTTCCTGATGATGCAGTGATATTTACCGTAGCATGGCAATTTATGATAAAAGAGTCATCTCGAAGAGTGCCAGCTATTGCTCCTGCATAACTGTTATAATAATCTGTGGTTGCAGTTATATTTATGTTATCTAAAGTTAGATTTTTTATAGTTGATTCAGGATAAACATTACCAAACAATCCCACTCCCAGATAAGTTCCTGTCGCAGACATATTTATATAAATGCCGCTGATTGTATAACCAGCACCATTGTATTCTCCTGCAAACCTATTACCTAAGCCATACCAATCAACATATTCTCCATGCCCAATCGGTTTAAATCCTTTTCCATCGTTCCAGCTGATGGTTTCTGATGCGTCAATATTTGCTGTTTGTTCGAAATATTTAAACCCCATATCAACTTCTCCAGAGTATTCAGACAACCATCTGAGGTTTGCCAGACTAGAGATGCGATAGGGGTTTTGTTTTGAACCAGCATTGCTTTGGTGAAAGTTTGAAGGTTCTGCTGGCTGCGTGGTGCCTGTTTGTGCTAAGAGCAATCCAGATAGAGAAAACATCATTAGCAGGGTTACTATGAGTTTAAATGTGCGAAGGGAGATTCTAATCCCTTCATTTTTGGAACAAAGTAGGTAGTTCCATGCATTTTGTTTTTTTCTCATTTTTTTTTGTCTCCTATGAGTTATATTTTTTATTTTTTTTGGTATATTTCCTTTCCTTCATTGCGTGATGCTGTCAAGTAAACAAATTTATGAGGGCACTCTAAAAAGTAAATTTAATATAAAATCATACCTTACACATGCCGTAGGTATGTGAGGCTTGGTAGAAACAAATACACCCACCAAATCTGCATCCCGTAGGGATGCAACCAACAATCTACGCATTTCGTTGCA
>Ga0099364_10012886_pt1 | contig 11245 bp, 15 predicted proteins | sample TergutTh196P3_FD_73070 | JGI IMG/M metagenome (GOLD analysis project Ga0099364, IMG submission 73070) | Microcerotermes parvus P3 segment gut microbial communities from Pointe-Noire, Republic of the Congo - Th196 P3 | ecosystem: Host-associated > Arthropoda: Insects > Digestive system > Gut ... | reverse complement strand
TTCCACCTTCGGGCGGAGCGAATCATCGACGCGCCAGTCCAGCTTTTTCCCGTAGGTCGCACCGGCGATCTCGGCGATTTTGCTTAACTGGCTAATTTTCTCCTTCGTCGTGCGCGACGACCACTGCGGCGATTTGTCGCGGATGTAGGCATTGACGTGTTCTGTTTTTATGTCAACGACCCGCCGAATCCCAAACTCGGATTTCACAAATTTCATCAGCGATTTGCTCGTGTCCGTGAGGGTTTTCTTCCTAGATGTTGAAAAAATTGATTTCGTCCGCGTCGATGTCGTGCTGCCTTTTTTGCTCGTTCCGCGACGGTCGGCCTTATCGAAGGCATATGCCATCTGCACGTCCAAACTCCTTTGTCCTCGTTTCCCCATTTTTCTCCTTCCCATCCGGGTTTTTCCCGGAAATTTCGCGGCCGCTTACGCGGCCGGATGCCGGGGCCCTGCCCCGGGTCGCGCCTTCTTGGTAACGGCTGTTATTTTACGCAACGGTCGGCCCAGCCTGCATTGACGGAGCTGGCGCTCCGTCAATGCAGACACAATACCAAAAACCTAAAAAAATAAAGTTTTAGCCGGTTTAGTGATGGCGTGGCTTTTGGCCCGCCTAAACCGTCCCAAAACTTAAGGACGGTTGGACTCCGCACGGTCCTCGCCTGCGGCGATTCCCGCGATGCGGTTTGTCCACGGCGACGGTGGTGCTGTCGCCGATCCCCCCGCTCCGCCTCCGGCGGTACTGCGCTTGGGGTTTTGCCTGGCCGTCATGCGCCCGTCGGGCGACGGCTGCGGCTTCCCTGTGTGCGGCGTTGTAGCTAAGGACTGGCCCGGTGCCGCATGGCCGGGCTGCCTGTTTCTGCCGGGGTTGCCGGCGTTTTTCGTCATTCCTTTCCTCCCAGGACATAAAAAAGACAGCCTATTTTGGCCGTCTTTCCAGACAATTTGCTTGGCGCGATTAAATCTCACGCCTCTTTTTTACCGCCAGGGCGATAAACCCTCAGACTATTCTGCCGCTTTCAAAATCTCCCGCAGCTCCTTCAGCGAAGGGATAATTAGACCCTCGGCATTTGCTGCCAACTGGACGGCCACGAATGCCTCTTCGAGCGTTTCACAACGCGCAATCTGCTGGGCTAAAAGATTTAGGATAACCTTAGTCTCGTAAGCCATTTTTCCTCCTTTTCCCGCCACCCGGTGATAAAAAAAGACATGCTCCCGCCGGTGGGTCTGTCTTGTTTGTCGTGTCCACGGCGTTTACCGCTTCGTTTCTGCTGTTCCTCCGCATCGCTTGCGCTGTAAGCGCGGACCGGATTTTCAAAATTTATAACTAACAAATTCATTTTATCACAGATTTTATCGACTCGCAACAACAATTTTTTATTTTTTCGGATTTGCCATTTTAGTTACTTTTAGTCTATTTTAGTTTCTTTTAGTTTTCAAATTTTCAACTTCGATTTACCAGTTCCAAGAGCAATAAAAATCCGGGGGTGTCTTGCCCCCGGAACCCCCCGGAACAGCTACCGCGCTTACTTGTAGGCCCCGTGGTGATGGGCCTACAAGGTCGCTTGGTTTATTAGGGATACATCTGGAAAAACGGATTAACAAAGTAATTTTGATTAAAGCTGTCGTCGATTATCCAACCACTTATTCGCATATGCTCATCCGGCGCAGCGTCATTGCCAATGAAAACTATGGCATCAATTATCATCCATGTTTCCGCACCACCGCCAACCAGCTCGTTCAGCCAGTCGCGATAACCGTAGCGGTCTACTTGCCCCTCTAAATACTCCCCCGAAATCGTGAAGCCAGTCTGGATCAAACCACCACCAAGGTCAATCTGGCTATGGCCAAGATCCAAATCGCGCTTGATGGTGACATAGGTGTCGTCGTCTGCCGTCCTTGTGCCAGGATAAGCCCGGGTGAATGTGTAACCGCCTGTTTGATAGAATTTTGTTGACGTACGCGCCCTGTCAGTTGCATGGAAGTATATGTCGCCGGATTCCAGCCTGTAGGCATATTCGCCGACATGGGCTGCCCGCCAAGGGAGCGTGTAGGCTTGTGCCGCCAGTGCCGGGGTACTGGTCAACGCGACCGCCATGACCAACAAAAATATCAGTGTCTTTTTCATAATCATAAATACCTCCTTCAGAAAAGGAGCCACCATCGTGCTAAGCGCATATGACGGCGGCCCCTTGGCCCATCCCCACAGCCCCATGGCGGCGGGGGTCGTATCATTATCTGTTTAGTGTTTATGGCTATCCTTTTTCTTCTTGCTTCGCTTCACGACTACCGCCACTGCTATGCCGATGACAACAGCCACCGCAGCCACCACAAGCCCGCGTTCAAAGTTTTGCCTTGCCCCGGTGTCGGCCGGCAGCACCCAATCGTCCATCTTTGTGCCGCACACGGTACAGTACGTGATGCCCCAGCCATCGCGGAACATCCGCGGCTCCATGTACACCACCACCTCACCCTCCACATGGCCGGTGGGGGCGCTGTATCTCATGTCAATTATCTCGCCACATCGGGCACAGGGCAGATCATCGTTCCCGGAACGGGTGCAGGACGGCATTGATTCCACCCGCCACTCGCCCGGCTCGTGGCCCAGCTCGTCCACTGGCGACGTGAACGAAAAGCCGCACAGGACGCATGTATATGTCAGTTCGCCGGGGAAGTCGCACAGCGGCTCCCTCGTGACTGTTCCTGTGTCGTATTCATGTTGTCCGGCCGGCAGTTCCTCCGTGTAGCTGTCGCCGCAGAGGACACAGGTGTATGTCAGTTCACCTTCGCCGTCCTCGCCGCAGGTGGACGGGATGGTCAGCTCGGCCCGGTAGTCGTGTGGGCAGGGTGTCGGCGTGGGCGTTGGGGTAGGGGCTGACGGTGGATTGTTTGGTGTGGGTGTTTGCTGGTTGTTCGGGTTTAAGGGTGCGCCAGGCGCATCCGGGGTGCCGATGCGCGGATCGGCACCGAACATGACGATGTAAGGGTTTTGGCCCTCCTCCATGATGCGGATAAACTCCTCGGAGTTTTCACCTTTGATAACACCGTACTTGGCACTGAATTGTTGCAAACCCTCTGGCGAAATCTCGTAGCCTTCGCCCTCCATTAGCGATTGTGTATACAAGACCATGTTCATAAATTGTGTGCCCGTGTATGCCTCTGGATCTATTTGTGTCCAGGCAGTCATCACCAGTACCGCCACCAGCGAGACCAATAGCCTCAATAGTCTCTTTTTCATGTGTATAATTCTCCTTCGTTTGCTCCCGGCGTTAAATGCGGGAACATCTCCTTGCCAGACATCAGACATATCGCAGCAGTATGTCGTCTATCTTTTCCATCGCAGAGCGCTTGGTGTTGCTGTTCATCACTTTATGGCCTTGAATCGGATCCATGATCTCCCATGATGCTGCGGCCGTTTGGCGCCGTATTTGGTAGCTCCGATATTCATAATTGCCGGGGCCGATTTTTATACATCCACCTGTCCGCTTTTGTGCCATAACTTTATTCATTTCTTTACGCTTGTCTTGCAGGGCCATTTCCTCCGGTGTCCAGTATGACATTGTGCCGGTATCCTCCGGCCATTCCTCGAGGCCGTATCGGTTAAGCAGCTCTTGGTCCCTTTCGAGTTCTTCTTCCGGTGTCAGCCGGACTATCTCCCGCGTTTCCAGGCAGATGCTGAACGATCCCGGTACTTCCTCGCCGTGCATCCGTGCTTTTTCGACGGCCTCGTTGGCCGCTTCTGTTAATTCCGTAAATATATCCATGTGCTCCTCCCTGTCACACCTCCTGCGTCAATGCCTTTTCTTCCGCAATGAGCCTGTCTATTTCTGCGTTTTCTTCGGGCGTGAAGTATGATATGGTCCTGGTGTCCTCCGGCCATTCTTCGAGACCGTACCGGTCGAGTTCTTCTTGTTTTCTTTCGAGTTCTTCTTCCGGTGTCAGCCGGACTATCTCCCGCGTTTCCAGACAGACGCAGAACGATCCCGATACTTTCTCGCCGCGCGCCTCTGCTTTTTCGACGGCCTCTTTGGCTGCTTCCGCTATTTCTTCGAAAATGTTCATGCACTCTCCTCTTCTGCCCCCTCTTGCCACGCTCCTGCTTCCGCACTTGGTTAAAATGGATTCATTGCCGACATCGGGTTTTCAAAATGGCAGCAAATTTGAGCCGGGCCGGGGATCAATGTATTTATTGCCCCGTATATTAAACCAACCAAGTCTTGTGGTTCCTTTGCCTCCCAAGGGTATAGCGTCCGTGACGGCGTTTCCATTTCTTCAACGTTGCCAAACTTCACCGTTGCCGGCAGCCGGCGGGGATGACCGTCAATGTCGTTTCCGGAGCCGGCTGAGCATAACAGCCCGAATTTCTGCCCTTCAGACCCCGCCGCCCAAAAATCAAGGCTTAGCCGGTGGTCAAGCATCATGGCGGCGGCCATCACGGCCGCGAAATTCTGTTTAGACATCGAGCAGCCGGCTTGGAAATACCGCGTTGTGCCAATCCAATATTTCCACAGCATGAGAGCGGCTGCGGCCGCTGTTGTCGCCGCCGGGGCCGTCATTTCCTCGACGGCCGCCGCGGCATCGGCTCCCGACAGCCCCGGTAACGGGGCCGTCGATGTGTTTGTTGCTAATCTCATTTTTTCTCCTCACATGTATTATGCGGACTTTGCATGTCGCAGTGTACCTCGACATCACCGGGCATCAGGTCATCAAGCACCCTGATTATATGGCGGGTCAAATCTTCCCGGTTTTTTGTTTCCCGGGGCCGTAACACCTTCATCGCGTTTTTCGTCGTCAACGCTTCTTCCAGGTTGCCGATCAAAACAAGCTCCGGTTCGCGGTAATCGTGCCCGCCTTTACTGTTATAAACGCATACCAGGCTATAAAGCGGATCCACGGCCCACTCCGGCCAAAAGCTCGCAGTGAACTTAATGTCAATTTCCATGGCAACGGCCAACATAGCGGCAAAATCCCCTTTTCCCATCGTGTGGCCGCATTGGAACATCGCCACGAGGTCATCCCATAACCGCCAGTCATCACGCGACGGCCATTCCGACGGCATTGGTGTCTTTGGCGCTGTGTGTTTCATGATTACCTCCGCTGCTTCGTGTGTTTCCGATTCCGATAACCCCAGCCCCGCTAGCCCGGGATAATCCGTCGTGGTGTACGTTGGTTGTTGATTCATGTTTCCTCCTTCTGCCTCCTCTGAGGCTTGCTATAATTATACCATTTTGACCCTACTTTCGTCTCGATTATACCGGAGCAATTTTATTTTTTTTCTTGAAAATGGGATGTTTCCTCACTCAGGCAAATCGTCTATCGGCGCCATTACTTCATCAACATAGATCCAGACCGTCCCATCACCGTGCCAATCTATTAAGCGTCTTTCCGCAAAAGCCTCGACGACCCTGGCCCCTTTGGGAAGTTCGTAATCTTCAGGCAGTTCGTACTTGATGATGTCCAGTGTTTTTCCATTTACGTCCAGCACGACAAAATAGGGTGGGGCGGGTGATGTCTCGTCTATGTTATCACCTTCAACCATCATGCTAACTCCAGTGTCGGTCAAGGCGTATGTTAATGCCAGTGCGATTATTATTGCTATTATGGCGACAATGACGCCTTTTTTGGTGTTGCTGTTGTTGGTGCTGCTTTTGGTGCCGTCGTTCTTCATAGTTACTCCTTTCTTCCCTTGCCCGAAAATAACTCTGCTTGCGCTTGCATTACCATGTCTTGGAGACCCTGGCGATCAGCCATCAACATGGCGTTCGCATCCTTTTGTGCTCCGAAACCAACCGTCGAAAAAGGGATTTCGTATGCGTTACAGATAGACATTAAGTGGGCCTTCGCCCCATTCCCAGCGTCATCATTGTCCAGTGCCAGCACCAGCAGCGGTGGCGACCTGCTCTCTAATATTTCACACAGTTTTCGCCAGTTCGACGCACTGCCGAGGGCTACTGCCACACCGCCGACGTCGATGACGCTTAAAGCATCTATTTCGCCCTCGACCACGAATACCGGGCCTGTCGCAGTGGTCAGGGCGGCAGCGTTGAATATTTGCGCCGGCCCCACATTCAGCTTGTTATATTTCGACTGGTAGGATGGGATGTTTGCCCTAGTGTCTCGCGCAAAATAGCTGTGCGGCCCGATCGGGATGATCAGCCGGGGGGTCAACGGCGCATCCCCCCTAAACTTCGGGTGGCGCCAGCTTGCGACGTAGCCGACTTTGAAACGGTGTAGGGTGTCAAGGGTGAGCCCACGGTGGTACTTGGTTTTAACGATGTTTTTATGGGCTTCGTCGAAGAAATTGCTATAATCCACTAAATCATCATTTTTTAAAAGCGGCCTGTGAGGAATAATATTTTCGCCCCGGATCTGCGTCATTCCTGGCAACTCTGCGGCTCCTGCACAGTTTATTAATTCTGCCGCCTTTGTCAGTTTATCATGATAGTTTTCCAGCCCATATTCCAAGCCGATAATATCTAGTATGTCGCAATGAGTGAAGCAGCCGGCCCAACAGGTGAAATGCACCCCGTCCTTTGTGGTAATGCCGCTACCGTTACCGTTCCGGCCGTTGCCGCTGCCGCACAGGGGACAGACATAGCCCCGCCCTCTTTTATCGGTTTTTAGATATGAGCCGGCACTCTGCCTTATGTTATTTTTTAACTCGTCCCTTTTTTCCCTCGTCATTTATGCCGTCACCTTCCTCGCGCGGAGATAGTTATTCCTCATAGGCGGTTTTTATATTTATCAATTAATACTTTATTAGATAGTATTTTATTGTGTTTGATTTTCCGTTAACGGAAAAACCGTTGACGGAAAAACCGTTGACGGAAAATCGCATCACGGTTAAAACGTTGATTTTTAGGGGTTTTTCTTTGGTTCATGGAAAACCCGGTATTTATTTTTCCCCATTCTCCCTTTTTCATCTCGATTTTGCACTCTCACAATATATCCCGCATCCTCCAATTCCTTTATCGCCGTTTTTACTGAACTTAGCTTGTCTTTTCCTATCGCCGCTAGGCCGCGTTCGCTGTAGTCCCACCCTGGCGGCAAAGACAACATCTGCGCTAATAATCCCATCGCTTTCCGGCTTAAATTTTTGTTTTTGAATACGTGATTTTTAATCACTGTAAAATCTCGTAACACCTCTACCTCAAAATCTGACATTTTCCCCCTCCTTTTCTGTGCTTTATCTACTTATATTTTTAATCCTTCTACGCTTATATCCTTCGGTACTGTCCCCTTCAGATAGTGCTTCATCAGCGTGCCAGGATTCGAATGGCCCAAAACTTTACTAACCGTTAATATGTCCGCCCCTTGCGTGACCATCGCACTTGACAGCGATCCGCGCAGTCCGTGAAAGTTCATATCGTCTCTACCAAATTCGCGGAAGAGTTTTTTGACAGTACGAGATATAAAATTGCCAGTTAACGGGCGGCCATCCTGCCAGAGAATCAGCCGGTCATCGCCCTCGCCGCTATAGTATTCCTCGCCGAAAAACGCCTTGTTTTTCGCTTGTTCATTCAATAGTTCTCGCAGCATGGCGGCTATTTCCTCGTTCATTGGCAGCGTCCGGCGGCTACCGTCAGTTTTAGTCATGCTTTCAGCAATGGTAGAGTTTATTGTCACGACTGTCGCCTCAACCGACAGTGTCATTGCCTCGAAATCAACCGCCTGCCGCGTCATTCCTAAAACTTCGCTTCGGCGAAGGCCCAGGGAGCCGGCGAGGACGCATGGCTCGAATAACACGCGATTATTTTCTTTGACGAAGGCGAGAAAACGTGACAATTCCTCTGGCTCCATGTACCCGTCTGCTCTTTTTTGCCTACTTCCGCTTGGCGCCCTGACTGTTATACCTTCTGCGGGGTTTACTTCTATCAGGCGTCCATCTTTTGCATCCTCAAAAGCTCTATGGATCAGCTGCCGCCATTCCCGGACACTTTTGGCAGAAAGTTCTTTCACCGATTCATCCAAAAAACGCCTAATCTCCAGCTTCGTGATCTCCGTCACCTTTTTCCGGGCGAACGGGGCGCGGGCCAGTATCGTCCTTGCGCGGCCGCAGTAGCCTTCATAAGTCGATTTTCTTATGCGATTTTCGATGCCGGCAAGGTATGTCCAAAACAATTCCGCGAAGGTCATATCCTGGAAAAGCCCATCTGCAAGATCGCCCATTGCCTCATATTCGCGTAGCAGCTTCCGCAGTTCGGCCTCGGCTTTTCGCCGGTTTTCCCGCGTGTCGGGGCCTTTAGTTTCGAGCGTGATGCCCTTGCGCCTGCGCTTTCCGTCGGTATCATCATACAAAATTTGTGCCGTGAAAAATTTGCGGTCTTTCGCCAGATACACGCTTCCCTGCGGCTTTTTTCGTCCTGCCATTTCCCTACTCCCCCATAACCCCGCCAGCCGCAAATGTCTCTACATCTGCCCGCCTGAAACGATAAACACTACCTACACGGATGAAGGGGAGTTTCCCTTCGGCGATAATGCGCGTCATCAGCGCAGTGTTGGATATCCGCAAATATGCGCAGACTTCTCTTGTCGTAAGAATTGCCGGCATTATTGCCGTGTCGGTTGTTACTTGGTTTTCCATTTCTGCTCCTTTCTATTATATGTGTTTGCTTTTGTTTGTATGTTTGTTTGTATATATTAGCATATTCCCGCTTCATTTGTCAACCACTTCCCTAAATATTTTTCACATTTAGTGCATATGCACTATTATAACAAGTGTTATTATCGTTTTTATGTATGTTATTAACATATGGCTGGGTTTTATGTTGATTTAATTGGACAGTCTAAGCTTCGTAAAAAATGTCAATATTGCGTTTTTGCTAGTTTAGGTGTAAAATGTAGCAAAACAAGCCGAGGAGAAAGATATGGGGCATGGTGATATTATTAAGATTTTGCTTATACATTATGGACTTAATATGTCCCAATTAAGCAAGATGGCTAACATAAATTACATGACCCTCTACAGCCTCGTTTCCCGCAACAACCGCGAGACACGGAAAGACACCCTGCTCAAAATATGCAACACGCTTAATGTCCCGTTGTCGGTATTCACCATCGCGGACATCACTGCCGGCGAGGTTAAGGCCGCTTGCACCGGCAGTGACTTTTATGAGGGCGCGGACGGCGTTTTCCGCGAGTCACGGGTGAACTTCGGCGATTATTCCCACCAAATCAACATGGCACGGAAAGAAAAAGGACTGTCATACGACTACATCCTTTCTGTCCTGCGCCTGCTGGGATTCGACAAACTGACGGAGCATGACGTGCGCTCCTTCTGCGAGGGGTTTGACAATGCCGCCTTTGACGGCTGTTCCGAACTGGCGGAAATCACCATGTCGCTGATTTTCCGCGAGTCCATCCTCACGCTGCGGGAGACCCTATTCATGTGTAAGCTGCGGAAGCTGACCTTGAAGGACTTCGAAACCGTGAACTACATGGCTGACAGGCTCAACAGGGCCACATCAGAAGACGAACGCAGAAAAGACATATTCGAGAACCCGCCCGACTTCCCGGACGAGGAAATAATCATATCTAAACTAAAACAACCTACCCCACAAGAAAATCCGCCGACTCCTCCATCGTGAGGGGGCGGCCTTTTTCTTTTACTGCTTCCATCATTTTCCGGTAATCATAAACTTTGCCGTCAGGATCCCCCACAAGCCTCCCGTCCGGGAAATGACGTTCCAGATCCGCCACATTCCCATGCTTGCCATCCATCGTGTTTTTCATTGCCCGCCTCCCCTTAAACCAAGAACGCACACACGCCCATACGAGCCCTGGTAACTACTCTTTTTGGGCACATGTTTTTGCCCTTTTCCATCCCGCTCGGACGCAGTAAAAAAAGCATTTACAACAATTTTACTACATCGGGCCCCTCTGAACAAAAAAACAGCGCTCCCGCCCATGTCCAAGCCCTGTTTTTTTGCGTTTTTGACTTTTCCTGGGCTACTAGGATTCGAACCTAGAAATGACGGAGTCAGAGTCCGTTGCCTTACCGTTTGGCGATAGCCCAATGCTCTTACACTACTTTCCTATAATACCCGAATACGCAAATATATACAACACAAAATTTACACCTCAAACATCAGCTCCCCGTATGTCGGGAAGGGCCAATGCTTTGCGTCCACCAAGCCCTCCAGGGCATCGGCCGGCGCGCGCAGGGCTTCCATTGCCGGTATGATATGGTTTTTATAGTAAAAGGCCCGCTCCTTGGCGTCTTTTATGGCGGTGGCGCTGTATTCATGCTCGCGCAAATCTGACAGGGCCATCTGCATGGCCGTAATCTGCCGCGAGATTGTTTCCAGGTGCGGCCGGTGCTCTGTTATCCCGACCGCTTGGCGAATTTGCTCAATGGCAAAGGCCACTTCACCGGCGTGACGCAAGGCGGCAGGGATAATTTGCCGCGCGGCCATGTCCATCATTGTCCTGGCCTCGATATGGATGGTATTGGCGTAGTTTTCGTAGAGAATTTCCCCGGTGGCGCTCAGTTCCTTGCGCGTAAAAATATGAAATTTCTCAAATAAAGTTATGGCCTTTTCGCTCGTCAAGGCGCAGACGGTATCCACCATCGTCTCGGCGTGCGGCAGACCCCGCCGCTTCGCTTCCGCCACCCACTCGTCCGAATAGCTGTTGCCGCCAAAAATCACCCGCCCATGCTTAAGGAATATCCCGCGCATATGCTCATGGACGGCAAGCTCAACGTCGTCCGCCGCTTCCAGTACGTCGGCTGCTTCGCAGAAGCTTTCGGCCACAATGGCATTGAGGACGGTGTTGGGGCTGGCGACGGAATCCGATGAGCCTGGCAGGCGGAACTCAAACTTCGTGCCGGTAAAGGCAAAGGGCGAGGTGCGGTTCCTGTCGCCGGAGTCCTTGATCAGGTCGGGCAAAGTAGACACGCCGCTCTTAAGCTTTTGACCCTCACGGAATGAGCCGGCCGTGCCCGTATCTACCAGGGCGCGTATTATCGCTTCCAATTCTTCGCCCAAAAAGACGGAGATTATCGCCGGCGGGGCCTCGTTGCCGCCCAGACGGTGATCGTTGCCGACATCGGCGGCGCTTTGACGCAACAGATCGGCATGGCGATCGACTGCCTGCACGATACAAGCGATAATCAGGAGAAAGCGGGTGTTTTCGTCCAGGCTTTCACCCGGATTAAGGAGATTTACGCCCGTGTCCGTGGACAGCGACCAATTATTATGCTTGCCGGAGCCATTAACGCCCGCAAAGGGTTTTTCATGGAGCAGGC
>Ga0099364_10012885_pt1 | contig 11246 bp, 10 predicted proteins | sample TergutTh196P3_FD_73070 | JGI IMG/M metagenome (GOLD analysis project Ga0099364, IMG submission 73070) | Microcerotermes parvus P3 segment gut microbial communities from Pointe-Noire, Republic of the Congo - Th196 P3 | ecosystem: Host-associated > Arthropoda: Insects > Digestive system > Gut ... | reverse complement strand
TCATCAATAATAACCCCAATATAATCATTAAAAGCAAATACACTTTTATACCCATTTGGCAATGCCATTTCCGGGTATTCAGTGTCAACCACCAAGGAAAATGAATCACCGTCATAGTCAAAATTGTAGATCCGGATTTTCCCATCAACAACAACCCCAATCATATAACTAGCAAAATCAAATACATCTTTATATCCTTTAGGTAATGTCACTTCCGGTCCTTGAACCCATGTATAATCGACAGTATAAAACTGGATTTTATCACCGATTATAATTCCAATGGTTTCATCCAAACTCAATACACCTTTATACCCTTTAGGCAATGTCAAATCCGCTATAGGAGCACTCAACCATGAATCACTGTAGTCATGAAATTCGTAGAATTGTACCTTATCATTGGTAATAATACCAAGGGCATACCCATCAATAATAACAACGTCTCTTTGATAAGCGGGAACTCCATTTTTTGCCGTACAATTAATAAAAAAAAGTCCGACAAAAACCAACGCCAATAAATTTTTAATCATCTTCATAATATCCTCCTGTAATCTAGATATGATTAAATAAATCATCTTACATTAGAGTTGTTCGGAAACTTCAGTTTTTGAACAACTTCCGCTAAAAAACAGCAAAATACATAGTATTTTGCAAGACTTGTGAGACAACTAACCGAGTTGTCGAACAAGTCTATTTATTTTCTTGTGTATATTCTAACGCCATCACCATCATCTATAGAAAGTGTTGACCCGGATAATTCATAATCAAATGAAGTTGTTCCACCCCACATCCATGTACCTGAGAAAACTAAGCGTTTGTTTTCAATTTTCCATGTTATTGGGTTTCCATCCCAACGCCCGGTTCCGCCTTTGGATAATTCAAGATTCTCAAATCGTCCTTCCCAAGTACCCACTAACTCTGAAGTACTTTTTCCACAGGAAACAGATACCAAACCAAATACAGTTGAAACCATGATTAAAGTCACAAAGGCTATAATCCCGAAAAGTTTAGTTGTGTTTTTCATAACACACTCCTTTAATTTTGTTACCTTGCCCAATGCGAGCAAGAGTTCAATTTTTCACATTTAACAAATGTGTATATACTGAACCGTATTTTTCCGGCTCTGTATACTTTATTTCGTACTGTGATAAAACCGCATAGCATAATTTACCATAAATGCCTATCGCGCCGCAAGACGCATTTCTTTATACATCCATTCCTTAATATATTATCCTAAAATCAAGTTTAGGCACAACGACATAGACGTTCTAAATAACTGACGTTTTTTTGTGCCCGATAAGGAAAATGCGTAGTATTTTACGGGCACAAAAAAATATGATATAAATAAAAAAGGTTATTTATTTATATTTCCTCAGTGAGCTCTGCGCCTTCGTGAACTCCGTGCGAGATCATTTCCAAGTAATTGAGGTATCAGTGTTGCCCTGTGGGCATAGTTACTCCCTGAAAAAGTGTTAATAGTGGGATTTTTGCAAAGTTTCTTCCATAGCAGAGAGAGAATTTGAATTCACCTTGCTTTGTCTCATCATATTGGGATTGTAGCATATTTGGGAGTTATGCGAAATGCCCCCACAAAGATATATGCGGGTAAAACATAGTCAGTAATATTAAATATACGGTATAATTTACGATTTTAATAAGACATAACACCAATTAAAACAGGTAAAAACCCTCAAAGGGCACTTGTACAGTATTTGGTAAATATGGTATAATGACTTTATCTTAGGTTTTATGATAAAAGGGGCTTAATTTTGGCAAAAAGCATGGCAAAACAATATATTTATATAGTTCAATCGGCTTTGGAGCATACAAGGTGTAAAATAGGCAAGACCAATGACCTTGAAAGGCGACTGAAAGATTATAACAGCATAACAGGCAAATCGAAAGATAATATATACAAATATTTGTTTGCCTGTGAAGTGAAAAATATGGCTCAGGTGGAAAATTCCATAAAAGAGCAATATCCCCATCTTCGGGAAGAGAAATCCAGAGAAATATATTTTTATAATTCCATGCTTTTTAAGGATTATGTTAAATTTATCAAATCTCATAAAATGTTTGTAAAAGAGATGATTACCAAAACAGAAGAAAAAAAACAAATTATAAAAATAGTAAAGAAAACAACGCCGTCTCTTGAAGAAAGAGGGGTTACAAGAAAAGAATTATTACAAAAAGCACAAAAAATAAAAAATGACGAATTTTATACAAGATATGAAGATGTTGAAAAAGAATTAAAAATGTATAATAAAAACATTTGGAAAAATAAAACGGTATTTTGTAACTGTGATGACGCTGTTGATGATGACGAAAGAAATACATCGGCATTTGCCATATATTTTATGCATCATTTCCAATATCTTGGATTAAAAAAATTAATTTGCACCCATTATAGCGGTCAGGTTGATTTATTTAATCAAGGCCCAAAAGGGTATATATTTAGAAAAACGGGTTACGAAGAAATAAAAGAACATCCCGATGATTATAACGGCAGTTTTGACCACCCTTTATCATTAAAAATTCTTAAGGAAGAAACAGACATTGTTTGCACAAATCCTCCGTTTTCAAGGGCTATTGATTATTGGGATTTAATTATTAAAAGCGGTAAAAAGTTTTTGATTATATCCGCAATGACAAATCCGGTAACAAAAGCATTTATCCCTTATTTTAGGGATAATAAAGTTTGGGCAGGCTTTAATAGGGTAGATTTTTTCTTAAATCCTAGAAAAGAAATAGTAGGAAATAGGGCATATTGGTATACCAATTTTTCTATTAATAACCGACCAAAATATAAGCACTTAAAAATAATGCCGTTAAAAGAAATTCCTGAAGAATTTAAAAAATATGATGATTTAAAAACTTTAATTGTTGACAAATGTTATATACCAAGCGACTATAAAAAACCATTCGCTATCAGCATATTTCCTATTTTTAACGGCATATTGGAAAAGGGTTATAAAATAATTGATAAAGCAGATTACGTTCCGTGTATAAATGGGAAAGAATGTTTCAGAAGGTTATTGATTCAGAAAATATAGTTTAATATTATATTAAAAATCGGTGTTGTCCGATATGGCGGATGTGTGGTGGCACTTCGCATAACAAACGGTTAGCGTACGCCGCCTTGAGGGCGGCTAGGGTTACGCATGGCTAGGTCGGTCGCTACGCTCGCTCCCACGCCCTGCTCCACCCACAGTTTGCCAGCCCTGCAAATGCTACGCATTTGCTTATTCGGGCTGTCAAACCGTCGCCAACCTAGAACGTTATGTGACAAAAACTGTCGTGTAACCCACACATTTGGTAGGGTTATGTGACAGTTAATAAACTTACATATTTCGTAAAATAACTACATGTACTATTTTGACATCCCCCTGCTGCAAACGGTTGGCTTTTGTGTGTTAACACAAAAGTCTGCCGTTGTAGCAGGGACGAGCTACCACTATCTCTGTGTTCCCAGTGTCTCAGTGTCCTCAGTGAGTAAAATTTAATAAACCCCCAAATTTATTCTTTGCGTTCTTTGCTGTCTAGCCTCCCTGCGGTCGGCGATCTTATGGAAATTATTGTATACGCCGCTCTCGCGGCTTGTGGTACACTTTGCGCCCTTTGCGCTAAAATGAATTTATAAAAACAAGAAAAAGGTACCGGACCTTTTCCACAAGTTTTCGCCTTTTCTTCAATTTTTCTAATATTATACATTTACTTAACATCCGTATAGCCAAATTTTCAATTTTTTTCAAATTTCTTTCAAATTTCTCCCAAAAACGATAAAGCAAAACGGCACTTCCGCGCCATATATAAGTATCTGATAATTTACTTGTCAGGGGCAGGTCTATGGGCAAATTCATTTAGCGCAAAGGGCGCAAAGTGAAGACGGCAAAGATCGCAAAGTATAATTTAGGAGGAAAAGTATGGATTTAAATGAATTATCTAACAAGGTAATTGGATTTGCTTTGGATGTTCATTCAAAACTTGGGCCGGGTCTATTGGAAAATGTCTACAAGGAATGTCTGTTTCACAAATTAAGGAAAGAATCATTTATTGTAGAAATGGAGAAACCGCTGTCTGTCATCTATGAAGATATTAAGCTAGATTGCGGATATAGGTTGGATTTACTTGTAGATAGAAGGCTTGTAGTTGAAGTAAAAAGCGTAACCATGCTAAAAGAGATACACTCATCTCAGTTGCGAACTTATTTGCGTTTAGGGAACTATAAACTTGGTCTTCTTCTTAACTTTAATGTAAAGTGGTTAAAGAATGGTATTCAAAGAGAAGTAAACGGACTAGAAGAAGAAACATAAAAATCTCTTTGCGCGGCTGCCGAAGGCAGACGGCTTTGCGTCTTCACTTTGCACCCTTTGCGCTAAAATGAATTTATAAAAACAAGGAATACCCAAATTTATTCTCACCGCTCTCCCAACAATGTTTTTAATTCCTGAATATTTTTCATAATTTCACTGCGGGACATTTTTTGGAACTCTTTAGGGATCATCTCTTTGGAGGTACATTCCAAAACTGCAACAAGATTTTGTAATGCAACATCGTAGGGGTGATCTGCGGGGACAAAGTCGCTCATTGCTTCTTCCATATCTTCACGGCGAACAAAAACACGGCCTTCCATAGCTGCAATTAATTTTGAACGAACAAGAACAGCTTCTAAATCTGCGCCGGAATATTCATGTTTGTATTTCTTGAATAAATCAGAAATAGAAAAATTACGAATATCCAAATCAAGTTTTCTTACCAAAGTTTGGAATAAATCTTCCCTGTCCTTTTGGGTTTCCGGATAAAAAAGAGCCAGGTGTTCTTCTGCTCTTCCCTGCCGTTTTAGATCGATTGGTATTTTGTCAGGACGGCAGGTAATTAAAAACCAGATAATTTTTCCTCTAAATTCTGTGTTTCCCATAAAGCTTGCTATTTGCGCAAAGACACGGTTACTTGTACCGGAATCCCCTTGCTGATCTCTGTCTCCAAGAAAGGCATCCGCTTCATCAACCATAACTCCAACAGGAGCCATTGCCACTAAAATATTTAAAACTTTTTCCAAGTTGGATTCCGTTTCTCCCTGCCACTTTGTACGGAAATTGCGGAACTTTACCATTGGAATTCCTATCTCTCCCGCAAAAGCACTTACCATAAAACTTTTTCCTGTTCCAACAGGGCCCGCAATTAAATAACCCATTGGCAGAACATCCGGCCGTCCTAATTTAATTGCCTTTGCCGCATTTTTAAATCGCTTTTTTACAAAGTCATGGCCGGAAACATGAGAAAGATTATAAGAAGTTTCCATAAATTCTAAAAGACCGTTTGCCTCATTTTCTATTATTTCTTTTTTTCTTTGGCGCATAAAATCCAGTGTTATAGGTTTATCTTCTTCATAACTTTCCCCAACAAGCCGGTTTAAATTCATAAGATTTAAGCCCGATGTTATTGCGGCAAGTTTTTCCGGGGTTAAGCCTTTTTCTAAAAGCAATCTGTCATTTTTTTCTTTTGTTTTTAAAAAACTTTCCCTTGCTTTGACATCAGGAAAAGGTATATTTATTTTTATTGCAGAAGGAGACCCTGTAAGGCGGGAAGAAATATCCGCAAGATTTTCCGTTAATAAAATTATGGAAATATCACCCTTTATAAATTTAGGATCTGTTGCCCATCGTTTAAAAGTTACCATACAATAACGGTCAGAGGACTCAAGTCGGATTAAATCTCCCGCAGGAACTATGGTTTCTGCAAAATCAATAATTAAAACCATTCTGCAATTATTCCGTTTGTCTGCAGGAATTCTGGAAAGAAAATATTTTTCTATATATGGGAAACTTATTTCCGGATTATTAGAAACAAAATCGCCTTTATCTACATCCGGGTTTGCGGCAAATTTAGGAGCTGCCGCTAAATAATCGCTTTCCATTTCCGGTTCTCTAAAAGTTACACCGCTGGAACGGTCATAATAGGCTATAATATCCTGGTTGCCAAACAGTATTTCTGACACATAATCCTGCACCCTTCTAAAGATAAACTCCCCTTCTTTTCTTTCATGGGGAAGATAATCCCTGATATTGCCGTGGAGTATGTAAAGGTTTGCCGTATTTGAACCGTACTTTGCGGCAAATTCCTCCGCCCACGCAGGTAGAATCTTATAAAATTCATTGTTTCTTTTGGAAATATATTGATCAGACACCGGCCCCTCCTTCCGATACCCATTATTATAGCATACTTGAGCTTCTTTGGGAAGCCCGTGAACAGGCGACCCCTTGACAGTTACTTGTGTTTTATTGTATAAATTAACTTAATGTTAAGAAATACAGGGGGAATATATGGAAAATTTTGCAAATTCGGGTAATACGACAAAAAAAACCATCCTTTTAGTTGACGATGAGGAATTTTTCCGCACCGCAACAACAGCTATGCTTAAGGATGAATATCATGTTATCACTGCTAATTCGGGCGCAGAAGCTTTGGAATTATTGAATCAAGGTGTCATTCCTAATGCGATTTTATTGGATCTGGTCATGCCGGATATGGACGGATGGGCTACATTTGAAAAAGCAAAAGATATATGCAGTCAAAATCAAGTCCCAATAGCATTTTTTACATCTTCATTTGAAATAGAAATTATTAAAAAGGCATTTAATGTCGGCGTAAATGAATATATTTCTAAGCCTGTAAATAAAGAAGAGCTTATAAAAGTAATTAAAAAAATGCTGAAAGAATAAAATCTACTGCGAAACATCAATCTCATAGATAAGCTCGCCGCTGAGTGTAAAAACCCTTCTTTTAAAAACAGAGGGAATGGTTATATTTCCAACTTTTCTATCAGTGAATTCGTCAACTATAATAAGCACTCTTACAGATTGATATTCTGAGGCAAGCCGTCTTGTTTGGTTTTCTGTTCTTAACCAAGTTACCCTGTTTACTTCAGGGGTTTGAGGCCAGATATTTGCTATAAAGAAAGTCATTAACGCATTTTCATAAGTATCGTTAAAATCAGCGTTAGGAGCCATGTGGCCTCTGTCATAACCTGAATGAGTAAAATCCCTGTGATGCGGTAATGTGTAGCCATTTTCTGTCAACAACCGCTGCAAAACGCCGCCGTCTCTATTTTGTGTAAACTGAGCAGACGGTCTTCTTGTCCCTGTAGCCTCAGCCCTCTCTTTTGTAAGAATATAAGTAATAATATGCGGCCCAAGATTCACAGCATCATAACACCCGGAATAAAGCAAAACCTCATCAAAAGAAACCTCAAAATCAAAATGCCCCTCCAAATCACACGCAAACCCATCGATTAAAAAAATAAATAAAAGTAGAAAAATAAATATCTGTCTTTTCATACGCTCTGCTCTCTGCTCTCTGCTACCTGCTACCTGCTACCTGCTACCTGCTACCTGATCACAATGTGTCCGGGGAATTCAATAATGCCGGAAGCTGCATGTTTGTTTCAAGATAACCCATTCTGCGTTTTTTTACTGATATTTCCAGAAGTGCAATTTCTTCTTCTTCCAATATCCGCAGACGGTTAATTGTAATTGGATCATTTTCAGAAAGACCCGCTTCATCAGAAATTGAACCCCTTACCACTCTGTCAACTCTAAAATTATTATTAGAAAATAAACCGCTCTGTAACGGAACAAGCATCATGCCAAAAAGCGGAGTGGCAATTCTTTCTCTTCTGTCAACTTTTGCCGCTTCTAACATGGGTAAATCCGGTCTTGCAGCCGTCATCATTATTCGTTTTTTAAGAACTTCGTCTTTATCAAAAGTCTCTAGTGCTATAAGTTCACCGGGACCGGCAAGGAAAAGCGTTTTTTGCAAAGCCGGTATTAAATTACCCTGCTGTGCCGTAACAGTTCTGCCGTTTATCCTTCTTATAAGAGAGCCGTCTTTTACCCTGTGCATAAAGCCGGGAGTATTTGGAGCTGTGTAAATAATTTCCGCTCCTGAAAAAGTTTCACATATCGTAAATCCAAGCCAAGGCCTAGGAGCTCTTCCTCCGTTTATCATTGCAGGTAACGCTGCCGCAAGCATTTCTGCAGGAATTATAAAGTTAAGCCCTTGATGATAAGCAACGCCGGCAAAAGCAACTCCCACAAGCCGCCCTTGGTTATCAACAACGGGGCCTCCGGAATTACCTGAATTAATTGCGGCATCAATTTGAATAACATCTCCAATTTGCAAAAAGCGTCTGCCAAGAGCGGAGACAATGCCGGAAGACACCGTTTTTTCCAGTCCCAAAGGAGAACCAATTGCAAGTACAGAATCCCCAATGCGCGGAACTACTCTGTCAACAATAGAAAAAACATATTCAGTTTCTATTTCCGTTTTTATCAATGCAAGATCCAAAGCTTTATCCCAGCCAATAACTCTTGCCGGCACTCTTGGACTGGAAGCATCTCCCATACGAATAAACAACCGTGAATAACCTTTGTATTTTGGGTCAACCTCACTTGCAATTACATGGTAATTTGTAATTAATAAGCCGGAAGAGTCAACAAAAAAAGCAGACCCCAACATTCTGTTTGCAGAACCCATTCCTCTTTCAATTCTATAACCTCTGTCAACTACAACGGTTGCCACACCCTTTATCATATCAGAAGCGGTATCTCTTCCATTTGCGTATTCCCGTAAATTGGCAGGGATATTCCTTGCACCCGCTCTTTCTGCAGCGGCAAGAAAAAATGCAGCCGTTCTTCTCTGTCTTGCTTCTACCGCTTTTTCAAGAAACAGCACCGCATTCTGAGCATCCAAAGGCTGCATTTCATGAGACCTTACAGCGGCTAAAAACGCCGCAAGGTTATTTCCATTTTGCAGTTTTTTCTTTGCATCTGCAAGAACAAACGCCGCTTCTCTTCCTGAATGAGGAGTGGCAATTTCTAAAACCGCAATTGATCTTCCCAGTGAAACCGCTTCTTCCCAGTCTTCTTCCTGAATAGCTTTAGCTTGAGCGGCAACAAGATTTTTTTTGGCTTCTTCTTCATATTGGGCAAGCTGCTTCCAGTCTTCATTGTCATCAATATTATCTGTAACGGAATAAATTTCTTTATAAATATAAATTAATGCAATTGCGCTTACAGGATTTTCATCTATTTGTTTTCTGATTTCTTCAAGCCGTGCGGAACTGGTTGAGTGTGAAGGAAAATCGTCAGGGTTTGCGCGCTGCCCCATGCCCCTGCATGATACAAGAAGCACCGCCAAGAGTATCGATATTATCAATCTATTTATATAAATTTTACCCATTTTTACCGTTCTGCCTCTGAGTAGTTCATTGTTCCTGTTCCATCCATATCCCACTGATAAACAACAGAACCGTCATGAAGATACACTTCCCCTGTTTTGAACCGGCCGTCACCTGTCCAGTCACTTTCTGAAGATGCTGTAAGTTTACGGTAGTCAAATACTTCATCAGGATCAGGCCACGGATAATTTGGCCCAGGACGGTGGAAACGGCGAATTGTTTCCATTCTGCCGTCTAAATCCAAATCTATATATTGAATAACCGGCAAGCCGCCTTCAAACTCCGTTATGGAAACAATATTTGTACCCAGAACTTCAACTGCTTGCTGAGGAATACCGCCCTCTAAAATGATTCGTTCAGTGCCGCCTTCAAATTCAATACTAGGCCTATCAATACTTGCACAGAAAGAAACTAAAGACCTTCGGGATAATTCATGTTGATTCGATAAAACAGGGTAAGACATACCGGGGCGAGTTCTGCTTCCGCCAAGCACAATAAAAGAAATGGGGGCATAATTAAAATCCGCAGCACGGAAAGAAAAATCTTCTTGCGGCAATTTTACCCGCATTACAAAAGGATACCTTTCCCATGTTATATCCGCCTGAGTATTATCACCTGAAACTGAAGTTATGGCAGAAGTTGGAATACCACTAGTATTAAAATCAAATTGTAAATCAAGAGTAAGCTCATGATTTTTATCAATAATGAATCGTCTGACAACTCCATCTTTAATAGTAACAGCTTGTTCAATTAATCCATTATGAGAATCACAAGTAATAATAAAACCTGTAAAGCTTAATAACTTACGGGTAAACTCATCACGGCCTTCTTCACTTCTAAGCATATCAAATGTATCATTTAACACATTAAAATCAATTACTGATAAAACAACATTAAATAATTCTTCTATAGCTTGAGTATCATCAATTAAACCAAGATTAAGAGCCAAAGGAATTGATCGTGGGTTTGGAGTAAAGCCTGCGGCATTTTCCAAAAACCCGCCGGCGCGGTAACCTGCCGTATATCTTCTGGCTTCTTCAAGGTTTCTCATAAAAGGAACTGCCATCCATGCAAGCTCAGGATCAATCTCTACTAAAATTGGCAGCCGCCTTAAAATTAAATCTAACACTTGCTGATCACTGCTGCCCAGGGAGCTTGCTGATAATTCAAAATTTACTCTGGGGTTTTGCTTTCTTATAAAATTTAAATACTCTAAAAAAATAACAGCAGAACGAGGATCTCTTGAAAACCTATTCATAGTAGAAAGCGCATAGCTTTGAAATACCGCTATTTCTGTTGCGCTCAAAGAATTAAGCGCCAAACCCCTAAATGCTTTTAAGCGCAGTATTGCGGAATCTGCAGTAACAACGCCTTCTTTAATTTGATCCAATGCCGCAAGAGCGCTGGAGTATCTTTGCATATTAACAAGCTGTTCCGCTTTAAGTATAAGAGCTTGGGTTTCATTGTAAAAGCCCCAGCGGTTTACATCAATTGCCTTATCCAAATGGGCTGTAACTGCAGGTCTTGTATCTCCAAGGCGCAAACCAACGAAAGCTGCCAAATATGAAATATCTGAATTAACATCAGAAAAGTCCAAAGCACGAATTATAGCCGCGCTTGCATCTTCCAGCCGGCCTTCGTCTAACGCCTGTCTAATCCAAATAACATATTGCTGCGCAGCTTCCGCATCATCAGTCTGTGCAAAACAAAAAGCTGCTTGTATAAAAACTAATATTAATAAAAATTTTCTCATGCCGCCTCTCCTTTTTTAAGGCCAATAATTTCCCGTACTTCATCATCAACAAGAGTTTCTCGGATAAGAAGTTCATCTGCTAGTTTTTCCAGTTCTTTCTTATGTTTTTTAAGAATTGCTTCCGCATTATCTCTTGTTTGATCCAGTATTTTTTTCATTGCTGTATCAATTCTCTTGGCAGTATCATCGGAATAATCTTTGTGCCTGGCTATTTATTTGCCAATAAAAATTGGCTCATCTTCTTTTCCATAAGCTATG
>Ga0099364_10012884_pt1 | contig 11247 bp, 11 predicted proteins | sample TergutTh196P3_FD_73070 | JGI IMG/M metagenome (GOLD analysis project Ga0099364, IMG submission 73070) | Microcerotermes parvus P3 segment gut microbial communities from Pointe-Noire, Republic of the Congo - Th196 P3 | ecosystem: Host-associated > Arthropoda: Insects > Digestive system > Gut ... | reverse complement strand
GTCAGCGGCAAACAACGCAATCGTTTCCGTTTACAATCTGAATGGCACGCTTGTCAGCATGCAGAATTACTCCAGCGGCGTTTACAATGTGTCGTTAGACCATTTGCCAAAAGGAATGTATATAGTAAAAACAACGTTTGGCGCCAGCGCGCAAACACTGCGCATAACAGTGCGGTAACGCAGCTGCAAAACAACTAAAGCAAAAGCAAGCCTCGCAAGGGGCTTGCTTTTTTTTTGGGGCTAAGCCCTCGCAAGCAACTCTGCCAATTCCCTGTCAAAACGCTCTGCGTTGTTATATTGAGGCAGGTCTTTGTGCAAATTTTCGCCCACGCTGAGCAAACCAAAATCCAGGTTTTTGTAGTTCCAGTAAGAGAAACCAACATCGGCTTCTTTCAAAAGAAAAGTAAAATCGCGAATCCAGTTCAGCTGACTTGCGCGCTCAACTTGAACATAAACGCCAAATTCATTGCAAGCAACGGGAACTTTATATTTAGACCTAAATTCCAAAGCATTTTCCATTGTAGAATACAAACGAGTTTTGCTCCATGCTCCGTCTTCAATGGGCAGCGTCACTGCAAAATCCTTCTTTTCTGGCGGGGCATAAGTTCCGGGCCAAGAGCGGTCTTGCTTAAAATACGGCTCCGGTATCCAGTTTGCATGTTGATGCGTAAAAATCACAGGCTGGTAAGAGTGAAAACTATATAAAACATTGTCATCGTCCAGAGGGGTTAAATCTGCGAATTTTGCTGGATTGTTCCATTTATTTGAACCAACGACTATAGGAGCCTTTGGAGCGATTTTTCTTATATGCCAAAATAATTCATCTTTAACTTTGTTCCACGTCTCTGAATCCGGCGCAACAGGCTCGTTTAGAATTTCAAGCAAAATATTTTTTTTGCCGCCATACCGCTCTGCCAAAACAGACCAAACTTTTTTTGCATCATCTTTAGCTTTTGAATCTGCAAAAAGGGGCTGCGCATTGCGCAAGGTTCCTTGATGAAAGTCATGCCCGGGGCATTTGTGCAAATCAAGAATCAAAGCAAGCCCTGAATCCAAAATTTGGTCAACCGCTTTATCCATAATTTCAAATGCAGCATTATCCAATTCCAAATTTTCGCCTTTGAAAAAATTGAAATAATCCACCGGCAAACGAACATGGTTAAAGCCCAAATCCTTTATAAATTGCAAATCTTTCTGCGTTATAAAACTCTTTGCATGTTCATAAAAACCCGGAAAGCCCACAGGGTCTTTTTCCTCAATGCAATCAACTTGGCTAAACCATCCGCCTATATTAAGGCCCCGCAACCTTTCTTTAAGAATGTCCATGATGGTAAGGTAGAAATTTCTTGACTTAAACGCTTATCACATAATTCTTAATCGCATCGCTCAGCGATGTGAAAACTTTTTTCAATTCCGCTTCGTCTTCTTCCAAAAGCGTTATGCGAAAGCCAAGAAGATCTGAGCAAAAACTGCTCATTGGAACCGTGCAAATTCCAGTTGCTCCCAAAAGATAATAAACAAAGCGATAATCAGGGCTAACGCCTTTGCACCACTCCTCTACTTTTTCGCGGATTTTAGGATTTTCAATGCGCAAACTTTGCTTGTTGTTCAAAACTCCGTCTTTGAAAATTATGGAATTATAAAATGCGCCATAAGTTTGGTTGAACATTAACTCCTGCACTTCGCCAAGAATGCTGCTTATCAAGGCGCTCCGTTTGCCTGTTGTTTCGTTAATCCCAAGCCTATGTGCTTCAAATTGCGGATCTCCGTATATAAGAGGCAAAGCCAGCTGCGGCAAAGTGGTAGAGCAAACTTCTATCATTTTGGCATTATCCAGAGATTCGCAAAAAGCGGCAAATTGAGGGTCTTTGTTTCTGTTGTAATATTCCATCCATCCACAGCGCGATCCTGGCCAAGGCACGTCTTTGGAAAGCCCCTTCATTGCAAGGCCGGGAACATCTTCAATATATTCTGCCAAAGAATAAGACACTGCGCCATTGTAAACAATTTTATTGTAAACTTCATCTGAAATAACAAAGAGCCTGTACCTGCGGGCTATATCTATAATCTTTTTCAAATATTCAAGCGGCCACACCATTCCCGTTGGATTATCAGGGTTTATTATTAAAATGCCAACTATATTCTCATTGTACTTAACCTTGTTTTCCAGTTCTTCCAAATCTGGATACCAGTGGTTTGCAGGGTCTAGCCTGTAGGTGATTGGGTCTGAATTTGCATGAGCCGCTTCTGCCGAGCTATGCGTGCTGTAAGCGGGCGATGGGCCAATAATGCGGCTGTTTGGGTCTAAAAGCTTATAAGCAGTGGATATTGCATCGCCCAAGCCGTTGAAGAACAAAACATCTTCTGGCGTTATTTGCGCGCCACCCAAAGCATTAGTCTTTTCGCATAAAAATTCCCTTGTAGCTAAAACTCCCTTTGATGGGCAATAGCCGTAAGATTTGTTTTGCTGCGCCAAATTGGATATTATATCTTTAATCCAGCCTGGAAGCTGGCATTTTTTCTCTATCGGATCGCCTATGTTTTCCCAGTGAATATGCAAGCCAAGGGCTTTAAGCTGGTTCGCTTTTTTTACAATCTCGCGAATTTCATATTTAAACTCCTTTGAGCCATCTGACAAAAGTTTTCTACGCATGGGGGTAAGGTAGAAATTTCTATAGTAAACAATGATTAACTCAATGCTTGGGTATGGGCAATGCTAAAACATGCCCTTTTTAGCGAATTTAAGCCGTTTTTTGTAAAATTCCCCATACCCTATACCCCATACCCCAAACCCAAAGCGACTTAATCAGCGATTACTATATTATGCTCATTGAGCAATTATCCTATGCTATGCTTGTCAAATTAACAAAGGAGGATTTATGGATAGCGCAGAATTCGATAGAAGAAATTTTTCTACATTACCCCCATGGCTACAGCGCTTTTTCTTTTGGCAAACGGGTTTGAAGAACTTGAATTCGTTGCTCCCTACGATATTCTGCACAGAGGCGGAATTAAAATTCAAACTGCTTCCATAAGCGATAATATTGAGGTTTTGGGAGCGCATGGCTTAAAGGTTTTGGCAGATGCGCTTTTGAAGCAAGTTGAAGGTTTGCCTTTTGATTTGCTGGTTTTGCCCGGCGGCGGAACAGGAACCCAAAATTTGCTGGAAAGCGAGGCAGTTAAAAATTTGCTGCTGAAAAGCAATGAAGCTGGCAAAACAATTGCCGCTATATGCGCTGCGCCAAAAGTTTTGGCAAATGCGGGAATTCTTCGCAATCATTCTGCAACGAGCTATCCTTCTGTGAGGGGTGAAATTGAGCCGCTTTGCAAAAGGTATCTGGATGTTCCTGTTGCTGTCAGCGAAAATATAATCACGTCAAAAGGAGCGGGCACCGCTGCGGAATTTGGATTTTGTTTGCTGTCTTTGCTGGTAAGCTCAGAAAAAGCCGCGGAAGTTAGAGGACAGATGAAGTTTTGAGAAAAGCCTTTTTACTTTCCCTGCTTTTAGCCCAAATAACGCTTGCCAAAAATATCGGCGGCAATGTGGGCATTAAAATCAATGCTGGCATTTGGGGAGCACCCACAGCTGGCGTTTTTGCCGTGGATACAATGGAAAAATTTGGCGGCAACTGGCGTGTTTTGAGAGTGCCTTTGCAAAACGGGCGGTATTTTGAAACTTTGCCAGCTTTTTTTGTTCTAAGCTTGGGCGCAAATTATAAAGACGATTTCTTGATTCATGCAGAATTTCCGCTGAAGCGAGACATTGAAGCGTGGTACCAAGACTCCTACAAACGCACTTATACTTTTGCGCCCTCGGAATTGGATTTGAATGTTCCAACGGAAGCGTGGGGGCAATGGAATAACCCCGCAGGCTTTGTGAAGTTCGGGCGTTTTAAACCTGAAATTGCTCCAACCCCGAATTCAATAATTTTGGGTGGCGCTCCTCACCACGACGCTATTCATTGGAAATTTGCAGCAGGAATCGCAAGATATGATTTTTTGATTGTCTCTCTAAACGCCTGGCTGGATTCAAATGAAATAAAAAAACAGCGAGATGCAAAAGCTACCATCCCAAACGCAAGAGGAAGAGTTTATGCGGAACCTGCTAAAAACCTGCTTTTGCACAAAGTTGGCATAGATGGCCGTTTTGGCTACATTTCCATTGTTGAGCAAAGTTTGATTGGCGGCAAATATTTGGAGTTCAGAGATATTTCTCCATTCATCGCTTGGCACAATAATTTTAGCTATGGATACAGCAAAATGTCCACCGCTTTTGAGGCGGGGCTTAGACCAGCGAAAAATTCGGAATTTTATTGGCAGTTTGTGATGGAAGATATTGAAAGCCCCGTTGGCGAGGTTGTAGGAGACAAAGGCTACACAACGCTTGCGTTTTTAGCAGGCTACAAGCAAAGGATTCCGCTTGGCATTTATGGCGAAATAGAAAGCAGAATAGATGCGGTTAACACAGACCCGCACTTTAACAACAATAAAATTCCTTTGCAAAAAATGACAAGCAGAAAAATTTACAACAGCAATTTTAGAGAACAGGCAAAACCGAATTTTGCGGATATGTACATTGTTGACTACCCGCTTGGCTACCGCAGAGGTCCCGATGCCATTGACTTGTGGTGGAATCTTAAATATGCTTCTGCAAATAGAAAATTCAATGCAGAACTGGAAACCGCTTATTTAAGGCAGGGTGATTGCGAAATTTACTCAGACCATGAAAAATGCAGCCAAAGCAACGTTTTAGGCGGCATTGAGGAAAGATTGTTTTTGCTTGATTTTTTGGCAAATTATTTTTACAGCAAACATATTAATATTTATGCCGGAGCTGGGTTTCAAAATGCTAAAAACAAAGACAATATTTCCGGGAATGACAGGAATGACAAGTGGGTAAAGCTTGGGATGCAGCTTGGGATTTGACATTATCCCAAAGAGAACGATTCGCCAAGATAAATTCTTCTAGCTTCTTCGTCATTTGCCAAAAATTGCGAAGTGCCCTCTGTTAGCACCTCGCTTTTGTACATAATATAGGCGCGGTCGGTTATGGATAGCGTTTCTCGAACATTGTGGTCTGTTATCAAAATCCCCATGCCCTTGGCTCTTAACGCATTTATTATTGTTTTTATATCATCCACGGCTATAGGGTCTATGCCGGCAAAAGGCTCGTCTAGCAAAAGAAATCCTGGTTCGCTTGCAAGAGCGCGAGCTATCTCCAAACGCCTGCGCTCACCGCCTGAGCAGCTGTGGGCGGTGGTTTTTCTTATGTGGGTTATTTTAAATTCTTCAAGCAGCTGCTCCAATCTTTCTTTGCGTTGCTTGCGGTTTAAATTCAGCGTTTCTAAAATTGCCATTATATTATTTTCAACAGACAGCTTGCGAAATATGGAAGCTTCTTGCGGAAGGTATCCAAGCCCTAATTTAGCTCGGCTGTGCATTGGCAGACTGCTTATATCTTTGGAATCCAAAAACACATGCCCTTTATCTGGCCGCACCAGCCCGACTATCATGTAAAACGACGTTGTTTTGCCTGCGCCATTTGGTCCCAAAAGCCCAACAATTTCGCCTCTCGAAACGCTGAGGGAAACATCTTTAACCACAGTTCTGTTGCTGTAGCTTTTGCAAATTTTTGCCGTATGTATGGTGCTTACGCTTGCAGGCATTTTGGGAAAATAGAAATTTAATTTCTATTTTCCATGCCATGAACAGAATCATTTCAATAATAACGCTGATTGCATTAATCACAACATTTTCTTTTTCGCAAGAAGATTCATTCAAGCTTGGCATTCGGACTGGATTTAATTTATACAATGTATTTGGATATGGTCCCCCTTCCGATTTAGGAACGGGTTTTGGCGGAGGAGCGGTTGCAAGCATCCCAATTGCAAGTTCTTTGACTTTTAACCCAGAGCTGAACTTTTTTTACAGAAAACTGAATACAGTGAACCACGATGCGCCTGCCATAAAAAGAAAGGCCGATATTACCGAATTAGCCATAGGCATTCCTGCTGTTCTTCAATATACGCCGTTTTGCATGCTGCCGCTTTATCTGATTTCTGGAGTTCAGCTGGATATTCCTGTTAAGTCTGAGTGGACAGAGGAAATGACGTTGATTCCAGGTCCACCTCAACCCATTGAAACAAAAATTGACAGAGCGACAGTTGATTTTGGAATTCTTTTGGGGCTTGGCTACAAAATAAGCCCAAACTTTGCGGTTGACTTTAGAGGCCTTATCAGTTTAACGGAACTATCAGCAGATAAGGATTACGAAAATCATTTAAAAACACGCTTTCCAGATAGAGATGGCAAACGTTATTGGTTTCAATACGGTTTGGGTTTAAGCTATTTCTTTTAGCAATCTTTCCAGCGCCTCGCTCAGCACAGACCTTGGGCAAGCCAAATTAATCCGCTGAAAACCCTCGCCACCCAAGCCAAATATAGGACCGCTGTTCAGCCACAGCTTGGCTTTATGCGTAATAACATCGTCTAGTTCTCTTATTGACAAACCTAGCGCAGAGCAGTCAAGCCATGCTAAATATGTTCCTTCAAGTTCAATCATTTTGATTTTTGGTATATGCGTTTGCAAATATTCGCGCAGAAAAATTCTGTTTCCGTTTAAATATTTCAGCAACTCTGCCAGCCACTCCGCACCGCTCTCATACGCCGCTTTGCATGATACTAAGCCCATAATGCTCGGCTGATTCAAACCGCAATTCGCATACTCGTTTTTGAACGCATTGCGCAAGGTTTTGCTTGAAATAAAATTGTTTGCATGCTGCATTCCCGCAAGATTAAATGTTTTGGACGGCGAAGTGCAGGTGATGGAAATATCGGCAAAGCAAGGGTCTAGCTTGGCAAATACAAGGTGGCGAAAACCAGGGTAAACAAAGTCTTGGTGTATTTCGTCTGCAAGCACAAGAACATCATATTTAACGCAAATTTCGCCCATGCGCATAAGCTCGTCATGCGTCCAAACACGGCCCACAGGATTATGCGGGCTGCACAAAATAAATAATTTTGCCTGCTTTGCTTTGTTTTCAAAATCTTCAAAATCTATGCCGTATTTCCCGTTTTCGTATGCAAGCTCATTTACAAGCAATTTCCGCTCGCTGTGCCTAATGGCAGATTCAAAGGGATGATACACTGGCTGCTGGATAAGCACTCCTTCTCCTCTTTTTGTGAAAGCGCGAATGGCTACAAATATGGCATTCACCACTCCTGGCGTAACAACAAGCTGCTCAGGTTCGGTATGCCAGTCAAAATATTGCTCAAACCATTTTTGCAAAACGGGAAAGTATGAGCTATCCGGTTCGGAATATCCAAAAATCCCATGCTTGACTCGCTCCGCCAGCGCATCCAGCACGCACGGCGGAGATTGAAAATCCATATCGGCAACCCACAGCGGCAGCACATCGCTTGGTTTTCCGCGCAAGGCTGGGTTGTATTTCATGCTGTATGTGTTGTGCCGTTCTATTACGCTGTCAAAGTTAAATTTCATATTATTGAATTTAGAAAACAGGGCAAACGCATCTAAATTTTAATCTAAATTGTGATTTTGCCGCAGGTAAACGGTATTGCTGTGGATATTTGGATGTTGCAGACGTTCGTTGCCGTATTGCGGATGGGCGTTGCCGTGTTGCAGACGTTCGTTGCCATGTTGCGAATGGACGTTGCCGTGTTGCAGACGTTCGTTGCCATGTTGCGAATGGACGTTGCGAATGGGCGAAAGATTTTTCGCCCCTACACCACGGCGTGCCATTTGGTATTTTTCGTGCCGTGATTTGTCATATTCGGGATAAACGCAATAATAATCCGTCTGCAATCAACGCTGTAGGGGCGAAAAAATCTTTCGCCCATTCGCAACGAATTTCGCCCATTCACAACGAATTGCAACATCGCAATGAATATTTGCCGTATTTTGCCAAAAAATCAGATATATAGCCAAAATTTAGATGCGTTTGCCCTGATTTAGAAAAGGGTTAAATCTTCTTAATCAGATAAATTTTTCTATATTATCCCCTCACATATAGGAAATCGATTATGACTTTTGCTTTTATTTGCGATGAATACTTTCAAAAGAAGGTATCAAACGTTTGGTTCAATGGGGAAATCCCTAACCATAAGGTAGTCAATATGACTGCAGACGAGTTTTTAGAGACCGGAAAGCTGCCCGAAGGGATTTCTGGGGTTCTGATTGAGCGATCTACCTGGCAAAAAAGCTTTAGCATGTTCCGTTATTTTAACTTGCTCCCGCTTTTAGAAGAAAAAATTCTGGCTTTTGTTGCAAACACGCAAGAGCCTGAGCTAAAGAGCCGAGGGGCAATGAAAGGAAAGGAATTTATTTTTCCAAACAGCATAAACGCAGAAGACGCCTCAACACAGCTAACCCGCCTGCTGGAGCTTGCACCCCCAACTTTCACGCACCAAAAGTCCAAAGCCCTCGCTTAGATTTAAAATTTGCCATGAAAAGAGTTACGCTTGAGACCATTCTAGACAAAGCGTGTTTTTTTGGATTGCGAGGAGGGGAAAATTTACTGGGGCAATTGCCTGAACTGCAGGGCGATAGAACAGGGCTTTTGATAGAATTGGGCAACAGCAAGCTATTTAAACGGAACGCTTTTGCGGATATTTCTGCTATTTCTGATTTTAGCGAGAAAAAAGGGTGGAAAATAATTCCGAATGAAACGGATTTCAAATATCCGGAAGAAAAAGAAAAATGGGTTAATTGCTATGTAAATATAAGCGTGCTGAAACGCAGCTTCGCAAGAATTGCGGTGTTGCTTCCAAAAGAGAAAAACGAGAATTTGGAAAATATTGAGAAATCATGCGTGGCAATTTTTAGCGAAAACGATTTGCAGGGAATTGAAATTGACGATTTGCTAAGGCTGAAAATCGCAGAATTAAATATCCCTAAAACGCCTCTGTTTCTATCTGCAAAGTATTTTTGGGGTTTTACCTTGCTGCTTTGCATTTTGCCGTTTTTTATAGCAAGCAAGCCTGGGGAGCAGGTTAGCAATTTGCGAAATATTTCCAGCGAAGTGCAAAAATACTCAGAAAAAAGCGATATAGTCCATGTTCTTAAAGAGGGCGAAACTTTAACGCAAATAGCTCGCTTTGCAATTGGAAAATACAATTCTTTGGTCACCACAGAAGCGATGGTTAGAGAATATTTGAAGGACAATGAATTGTCTTTGGATAGCAAAACGAAACCAGGCGATACTTTGCGGCTGAAATTGCCTGCATTCAATAATCCTCGCCACAAATCCATGCAGGCTGCGTGGGGATTTTTCACAGGGCTTTTGAACGACAGCCTTGCCTACATAACGGAGCTTTACAATGAAAGGCAAACCGCAACTATGCGGCGCCACGACGGAGTAGATGTGGCAGGGCGCAAAGGAACCCGAATTTTAGCCCCTTTCAGCGGAACAGCCTGGCTTGCGGAAGATGAACGCGGCGGGCTTATGATAGCGATAGCCAGAGAAAAAGATTTGCTTGTTTTTATGCACTGCGACCAGCGTTTTTATTTGAATGGCCAAGCAGTTATGGAAGGAGATCCGGTAGCTTCCGTTGGAACCAGCGGTCACACAACCGGCCCTCATGTGCATGTGGCAGCAGGAAGAATAACGCCAAACGGCGAGCGCAGCATTGGCGGCATAAGGTATGCGATTTTGGATCCGTTTGCGTGGCATAAGGAGATTTAACATGCGAAAAAGAGTTTTTTTGTTTATGGGCGGGCCGTCTGCGGAGCATTCGGTTTCTGTTGTTAGCGGAACAGGAATGGCAAGGGCTTTGGATGCTCGCAAATATGCGATTCATCCTGTGCTTATTGCGCAAAATGGGGAGTGGATATGGAGCAGCAAACCACTTTCGCCATATCAGGCGCAGAATTTCAGCGTGAATTTTTTTGCGGGCGCAGAGAACGGAATGCAAAAAAAACTGCGCCCTTCGCTTGAGGAGTTAAAGCCAATAGATGTGGCATTAATCGCTTTGCATGGTCGCTTTGGAGAAGACGGCCATATCCAGGCAATGCTGAATTATGCAGAAATTCCATACACAGGCAGCGGCATGCTTTCTAGCGCGCTTGCTATGGATAAAATAAAGAGCAAGGAAATTTTCAAGGCAAACGATATTCCTACCGCAGATTTCAAAGTTTGGCAAAGAGAGTTTTTTTCAAAGGAGTTGATAGAAGAGACGTTCAAAAATCTCGGTTCGCCTATTGTGATAAAAGACCCGCTTGGCGGTTCTTCGCTAGACATGGGTTTTGCAAAAAATGCAGAAGAGGCTGGCAAGCTATGCGAAAAGCTTTTTGAAAAAAGCAGCAGGCTTTTGGCGGAGGCTTTTATAGCTGGGCAAGAGATGAGCTGCGGTTATATTGAAGGCTGCAAGCCGCTTCCGCCAACGGAAATTAAAATGACAACAAGGGATTTTTTTGATTTTGAAGCAAAATACAATGGCGAAGTTATAGAGATTACACCAGCAGAAATTCCGGAAAGCCTCACAAAAAAAATCCAAGATCTTGCTCGCAAAACTCACTACGCTCTTGACTGCGAAGTTTATAGCCGCACTGATATTCGCATAGATAAGGATGGACAGCTTTTTGTGCTTGAACTAAACACGCTCCCCGGCATGACGCCCACATCTTTTTTGCCGCAGCAAGCTGCGTGCATCGGTTTGGATTATCCCGCTTTGGTTGAGGTGTTGATTGAAAAAAGCATGAGTTAATCATTGCTTACTAAGAGACATTTTAAAAGAATAATAACATTTTGAAAAATTTCCCTTGACAACTAGCTTAATATTTTCTATATTTACATTATATGATAAATGTATATAAAATGTCCTATCCCGTGAAAGTCATAACATGAAAAACGTGATTAAAAATTATACGGATACATGCGTTGGCTGTAATCGTTGCATTAGAGTTTGTCCTATTGAAGAGGCCAATGTTGCTTTTAAGGATAGCGATGGAAAAATTAAAGTTACGATAGATGACAGCAAGTGCATTGCTTGCGGAAGCTGTCTGCCGGCGTGCGATCATGGCTCTAGGCATTATCAAGATGATACTAAACGTTTCTTTAACGATTTGAAAGCAGGAGCGCCAATAAGCGTTTTTGCCGCGCCTGCTATCAGAATCAATTTTAAGGAATATGGACGTTTGTTCACTTGGTTGCGTTCATTGGGAGTGCGGAAAATTTACGATGTTTCGCTGGGAGCCGATATTTGCACTTGGGCGCATATTCGCTATAT
>Ga0099364_10012883_pt1 | contig 11248 bp, 9 predicted proteins | sample TergutTh196P3_FD_73070 | JGI IMG/M metagenome (GOLD analysis project Ga0099364, IMG submission 73070) | Microcerotermes parvus P3 segment gut microbial communities from Pointe-Noire, Republic of the Congo - Th196 P3 | ecosystem: Host-associated > Arthropoda: Insects > Digestive system > Gut ... | reverse complement strand
ATGATTGTTCTTTCCATGAGGGAGCGGCCTGTTCTTTCATCAACGAGTTCGGGGAATTCCTTGAGGGTTTCCACGACCTCCCCTGCCCGCTCACCGCAGGCGGCGACTATTACGATATCAACATCCGCAAAGCGGCTGGTAATCTGCTGGAGTACGGTCTTGCCTGCGCCGAAGGGGCCGGGTATACAGTAAGTCCCGCCTCTGGCCACAGGGAAAAAGGTGTCGATAAGGCGTACACGGGTTACCATGGGGTCTTTGGGCATGAGCCTCTCTTCAAAGCAGTCTACAGGGCGCTTGACCGGCCAGGTGAAAGACATTGTTACGGGAATGGTACTGCCCTTTTCGTCTTTAAGTTCGGCAATGGTGTCTTTTACCTTGTAAGAACCGGCGGGTTTAACAGAAGCCACAGTGTATGTCCCATAAAGGTTGAAAGGAACCATGATGCGGTGTTGGAAAGAACCCTCCGGCACTGTTCCAAGGGTATCTGCTCTTTCCACACTGTCTCCGGCCTTTACCTGCGGGGTAAAGGCCCATTCCTTCTCGGCGGACAGAGGTTCGAGGTAGACTCCCCTCTCAAGGAAAAATCCGGCCTTTTCCGCCAGCTGGGGCAGAGGGTTCTGGAGGCCGTCATAGACTTGACCCAAAAGGCCGGGGCCTAGTTCCACAGCAAGCATATCACCGGAGAATTCAACCTCATCCCCGACGGTGATTCCCCTGGTGATTTCGAATACCTGCAGCTGGGACACATCGCCCCGTATTCTTATGACCTCGCTTTTAAGCCGCTGGTTGGCGACTTTTACATAGCCTACCTCGTTCATGGAAACAGCACCATCAAAACGGACACTGACCATATTGCCGTTTACGGCAACAACATTACCTTTTGTTCCAATCATTAATATTCTCCATAATGGTTAAAAACCTTCGTTTTTTGACTCTAGTATAGCGGCGTATAGCCCCTTGTATTCATTAAATCCCAGTTCGGTATCAAACGCCGCCCTTCTTTCCATGAGGAGAAGTTTAAGAAGGTAGGCGTACATTGCGTTTTCGTTGAAAATGTTCATGCCTTGGAAACTATCGATGGCGTCCCAGCGAGCCTTGTCCAGAAAATATTCCGCTTCCAGGGGAGATTCAATTAACAGTGCGTTCTTTGCCGCAAGTACGGCTTCGGGCGGAGATTCGGGAATGGCTGCATCCCGGTTTTGCTCCCGGTTAAGCTTTTGAGCCCGTCCCTTCGCAAGGTTGAGCCTTAGAACACGCTCCCATTCCTTCCAGCGGTTTATTAATGAAGAAGATGTCCGTTTTGCTTTCTCCGCATAACTATCTCCAACCCCGGTACTTTCGGCAGCTTCTCCTCCGGCATCCTCATCCACAATCGGGTCAGGATCAAGAGTGCAAAATTGCAGAAGAGCCGCTTCGGAGGAACTCATGTGATTTAAAGCCAGATTCTTGAAAGTTTCCGAACTCATGGGGGCATCATGCCCATAGATCAGATAGGGAAGCTGGGCCCCTAAATAATAGTAGGAACCCACCTTTTATTCCCCCTTTGAGGAGCCGGATAAGATCTCTGCCAGATAGGGGTTAAGGTAGGCAGACAGAAGCTCCGCCACAGATTCGGCGGAGAAATCGTAATATGCCGAACCATCTTTGTTGGCGATTCTAAAACCTGCTGCCAGTTTCCGGTCGGACTTGAGTTCCACACCTTTTTTAAGCTCTGCAGAGAGTGCTCCCGCTGCCCAGGACTTCAGTTTCCCCAAAGAACCCTCGGAAAGCAGAAGATCGAGAGATCCTCCGGAATCTCCGCCTTTTGAGGCCCAGTTTTTGAATAGTTCAGGCAGAATTGCCTTGAGTGTATCCTCGTTGTAGGCTGAAGTAAGGCTCTGGGCTGTAATTTTGTCCAGAAAACCCTGAACTTCGCCTTTGAAAGTCAGAATCAGGTTCCGGGATGCCTGTTCAAGGGCGGCAACGCCAGCTTTTTCGGAGCGTTCAGCGTCAGCTTTACCGCGGCTGACTATATCTTCCGCTTCTTTACGGGCTGCAGCGATTATTTTTGCAGCTTCCGCCTCTGCTTCACGTTTTAGCTTGGCAGCTTCCTCGGAAGCGGTCTCTATTCCGTCTTTTTTTATTTTATCGATGAGTTCTTGTAACTGGATTTCCATAGGCTCCTCTTTTTGATGTGCTAGGCTAGCTTTTTTATTTCTTTAGTAATTCTACTATTGTGGTAAATTATAGTAGAAAAAAAACACACATGCAAGTGGACTACGGGAAAAAACTACTTTGCTTCCGCCAGACTTACAGCACAGGTTACAACTGCCGTGCTGATTTCTGCCCCCCGTGAGATATAGTTTATCGGCTTTGCAAAACCCTGAAGATATGGCCCAAAAACCTCCGCTTTGCCGAAATGCCGGGCAAGATGATAGGCAATATTGCCTGAATCCTTGTTTGGAAAAACCAGGGTATTGACTTTTCCCCGGACAGGGCTGTCCGGTATTTTGAAATCGTAAACATTGGGAACCAGAGCCGCATCAATCTGTAATTCTCCATCCACAAGAAGCTGAGGGTCTCTGGTTTTAATCATATTCAGAGCCATTTTTACTTTTTCTATGTCCTTATGCTGCCCCTTTGAGCCCTTGGTGGAGTGTGAAAGCATAGCCACAGCCGGCTCGACCCCAAGCAGGTCTCGACAGGACTTGGCAGCACAAATGGCAATATCGGATAACTGTTCCGGCGAGGGGTTGGTTATTATGGAACAGTCAGAAAAAACAAAAGCTCCATCCACCCCCCAGGAAGTATCTGAGGTAACGACAATGGCACAGGAAGATGCAGTTTTGATATCGGGTGCAGTCCCTATGATGACCAGCCCGGCTGTGAAAACATCCACCGCATTGTCAGCAGCCCCTGCCACAACAGCATCAGCATCTCCCAGACGCACCATCATGGCTCCCCAGTTAAGGGGCTTAAGCATATCGATTTTTGCCTGCTCAAGAGTCATGCCCTTTGCCTTTCTTAGGTCATAGTACTCCTCTATGTACCTGTCTAAATCGAGAGAGTGTTCGGGGTTAATGATATACATGTTGGAAATATCAACCCCTTCCTCGCCAGCAACTTTGTTGATATCAGAGCCTCTGCCCAAGAGGGTTACTGACGAGGCCAGCCTTTCTTCCATCACAACTCTGGCGGCTTCAATTGTTTTTAGTTCATCTCCGCGGGCAAGAACCAGCCTTTTCTGCAGTCTCTTTGCCCTGGATAAAATTGCTTCCAAGAAATCCATACACCCCTCCTGGGCGATATCATGTTCTCGCCATTGTACTGATGGTTTTGGTATTAGGCAAGATGTAGGTAGCAAGTTATATGAGCGATTTTACCGGATTATCTCCCAGCTAAGAGGCGTTACAGTTCTCCCTTTTAGGTACATACCGCCTTCCCCCCGGGGTTCATCCAGGATGATAACGGTAAACTCAATTAAATGACCTTGAAGCTGGCTTATCTCTCTTTCCAGGGAAGGGGGATACACCGCATACTCTGTGCCGTTCTCATCTACTATACCGGCAAAGGTAAAAGGCTCGTTGCCGTAAATTTGAACCCTGCCTGTTATCCTTGCAGTGCTTTCTTCATTTTTACTCTGATCACCCCGCCCAGTTACGCATGAGAAGATGCCAAAGACTGCCAGGGCAAAAATTACAAATCTCATTGATCATCTCCTATTTAATCATCAGGTAGAATTCTACATTGGCATTATTCGGCCGCTGTAATGTTATTTCTACATTCCCTGTCTGATTCGTCCACCCCGATGAAGCTTGATGGACCAATATTGAATGTGGCCTCATATCGCTTTGTTCAGTTAAGTATAGAATACCGGGCCTGATTTCATCAAAGTCATTCCACACATCAAACTCAGTGGCAGTGTATGTATAAGGGCCTATGGTTCTTGTGTCGGTTTTATCAAAAGACAACACATCTGTTGGCATGGTTGGTCCGCTGAAAACCATGACTTCACCAAAGCGGCGAAGAGCTCCTTCAAAACTCAACCCATCACCCGCAATGGTATTCAACGCCGCTGTTACTGAATCAATGCCGGCAGATTTATTGTCAAGCAGTTCTTTTAAAAGACCTGCTCCCCCATAATTTCGCAGCAGATAAGCACCAAAAGCATAAGTTACCTGATAATTTCTAACGCCGCCATCTGATGGCCATTCTGTAAAGCCGCCACTCGTGTAATAATTCAATAAAAACCTAGGTATCCTGGATTGAATTACATGGCGCGTATGCGTTGAATCAATACCAATAAAGGATGCAACTACATCTTCGGCCATCATAGCAAGCATCTCATTATACCATGTTGGCGAGTTTACTCCGTTCGCAACAGATTTCCGGCTGTAATTAATCAGGTGCTGGAATTCATGAACCAGAGTAGAATATAACACTTCTATCCCAAAGTTATCAATAACGTTAGGATTGCCATTCATGTAAAACATTTCCGCTTCATTTGATCTTTGAGATGACAATGGTTGTCCCTGGTTGTTAAGATCACGCCTCATATCTTTCGCCCAGTAATATCCGATCGTTGTTCCTGCTGGGTCATAACCAATATCGTAAACAAGAATCTGAATTCTGGGATCATCGTCCCAGCCCCCATAGTCAGGATGATCCGGTGCTAATCCGCCGCCATACTCATAGCCCAATAAATTCGTTGTAACAGGGTATATTATATCGAATTTCTCAGCCATTTCCTGAGCCTGGCACTTGGTAAAAGAAGTCAAATCATCCATTACCCAAACATTCCCGTATTGCCCCTGTGCCGCCAGCGTTGCCTGGCTCTGTATCCAAATATTGTTATTAAGAGCCGTTTCTACCCAAAATGACTTGGCAGAACCGACAGTGTAAGAAACTGAAGAAGCAAAAATCCCGCGGGATTCCCGGGACGGTTTTGGCACATAGGGCGGAGGATTTGCGTGATATTCATCCGCACCCGGGTGGCCCATGCGTATCTCAAATGTATCCTCAGAAGCAGGCAGTATATTGCCGCTAAAAATACCTGGAGATGAACCTGGAGAACCGCCGGTATTCTCAGCTCTTACAATAATGTCAGAAGTATTAACCTTGACCAAAAAAATATCGTTATTCGCTAAACCGGAAAGAGTGATAGTCTCCTGTGCATCCGGGAAAAACACCCTTTGTACAGACGTATTTAAGCTTGGGGCTGCCGTAGCTGAAGCCGCCGTACCGTTACCGACAGCGTTGACCGCACGGACTTGGAAGCTGTAACTTGTGCCGTTGGCAAGACCGGTAAAGGTGTGGCCTGTGTTACTGGACGCTGTCACCCAGATTTCGCCGTCGTTATGAGAAACCTCATACCTGATAATATCACTTCCACCGTTACTTAATGGTGCAGTCCATAAAAGGACAACACCGAAGTTACCCGGTGCAGCCGTGAAGTTTTGCGGTGCGGTTGGCTCGCTCAAAACGATCTCAGGCAGCTCAGGATCATTTTTACAGGTAGATAATATTACCGCTCCCATCAGAGAAAAAAGTATGCCAATAGCCAAAATGTTTTTTTTCATAAAGCTCCTTCAATGGCTCAGGAATAACTCAGTTTTAATTTCAAGATCAAAGTAAGGTAACTAAACAATGGTATAAAAAAACAGGAGAAAAAACAATGTTCTTTCACAGGATGCTTCATTCTACCAATCGAAGGCAAACACCGCTTTTTCCTGATAATCCCGGCGGGGGCTGAAAATGGCGGAAGGGAACTCGCTCCGGTTTGGCGAATCCGGAAAATGCTGGGTTTCCAGACAGAAAGCCCCGTGCCTCTCGTAAACAGATCCGATTTTGCCCCTAACGCCACTTTCCTGATTCATTGTGTATAACTGTACTCCCGGCTGGGTGGTGTAGCCTCTCATGGATCTGCCTGAATGGGGATCAAACACATCCGCAAAGGGTCTTAACTTCCCGATCTCCCCGTCAACGGTAAAGCAGTGATCGTAGCCCCCGGCACTGGTGCTTTTCAAAACTGCTAGATCCTGTCCTATGGGCTTACTGGTTTTGAAATCAAGGGAAGTGTTATCAACAGGAAGAATTTTGCCCGTTGGGATCAGATCATTATCAACTTCGATGTATGAAGAGCTGTACAGTTTTAGCTCTGTGGAAAGAATATCCCGTCCGCTGTTTTCTCCGGCCAGGTTAAAATATGCGTGGTTGGTCAGGTTCACGGGGCAGGGAGCGTCAACAAAAGCTTTGTAATCTGCGACAATTTCGTTTGATTTGGTTAGGCCGTAGGAAACCACAGCTCTGAGATTGCCGGGATAACCTTCGTCTCCGTCGTGGCTTTTAAGCTCTAAACGCAGGAAAACCCCGTCCTTCTCGTCGTAGGCTTCGGCCTTCCACAGGCGGCTGGAAAAACCTGCCTTACCGCCATGAAGGGAAGATTCGCCGTCGTTTTTATACAGGGAATATTCGCTTCCTCCTAAAGAAAATTTTGCCCCTCCAATCCGGTTAGCATAACGTCCCACGGTAACACCGAAATATTTATTGTTTACCCAGCCGTCAAAAGTGCTGAAACCAAGAAGAACATCATCTTTTCCCTTGTTTCCGGAGGGAACCTCCAGAGAAGTCCATGTTGCGCCTAAGGTTGATATTGAAAGCGAAATATCCCCTGCCTTTAGCGTGTAAAGATGTACCTTTTTACCATTGGGAAGAATTCCGAATGTTTTCTTTGAAATTTTCATGTTATCCCCCTGCGAAGCAAGTCTAACACAGGGAGCAATGCAAATCTAGGCGCTTCATCTGCCTGTAGACGAGGTGTACCATGCTCCTCTGGTTGTTCCTTGCTTGGCAAGATAGCCGTCTTTGACAAGCATCCTTACGGTTTTGGCGGCGGTGTTTTTATTCAGGCTAAGGGTTTGGGCAATATCGGGAATGCTCCATTCCGGTTTATTATCATACAACTCAAGTATTGCGCGTGCGTTTTTCCCGAGCTTTGTATCATCTTTAGACATTGTCTCTAATTTGCGTTCAAGGTGTCTTTTTTGCTTTAGGAGCGCTGTAAGAAAGAACGAGAGCCACGGTTCATAATCAACTTTGCCGCTCCAAATGTTTTTCTGAGTTCTGCGAAGCGCGCGGTAGTAACCTTCCTTGCTTGCCTCGATAAAAGACTCAATAGAAGCATAGGGAACATACGTGTAACCCTTCTTTAATAACAATAGGGTTGTCAACACCCTTGACAAACGGCCATTTCCATCTTGAAAAGGATGGATTGCCAAAAAATGAACAATAAAAACGCCGATTACAATCAGGGGATGTAAAAAATCATCGTCAAGATTCTTTCGCGTCCATTCTGTCAGCTCTTCCATAAAACGAGGAGTGTTAAAGGGCGAGGCAGTTTCAAATACAATGCCTATTTCCTTGCCGTTAGGGTTATAAGCGGCAACAGGATTATCGAGTTTTTTGTATTCTCCACGGTGTCTGGCATCTTTGCCAACATGACTAAGTAAGATCCTATGCAGTTGTTTAATGTAGTTTTCGGACAGTGGAATAACTGAATAATTATCAAGCATGGTATTCATTAGCTCGGCATAACCCGCCACTTCTTCCTCATCCCGTGATTTAAACGATTTTATTTCAATTCGGGATAATATCTTTTCTACTTCCGAATCGGACAGCTTATTACCTTCAATACGGTTGGAAGAGCCTACAGACTCTATTGTAGAAACCCTGCGAAGCGCTTTGAGCTGTTCAGGCCGGACGCGCTCAAGGCCCGTCCAGGCTCCCTTGAACCCATCTATTTCTGCGATCATTTTGAGCATATCCCGGGTTATTTTAATGCTTTTCATAACTATCATAATCTACCCTGCTATATAAAATTATACGATATTATACAAGATAGTACGAGATAGTACAAGATAGTACGAGATAGTACGAGATTCGGGTTTACTCCCCTTCCCAGCCAGGAAGTTTCCGGTGCAATGTCTTCCGTCCTATTCCCAGAATTTCTGCGGCTTTGCTCTGATTGCCCTTATGTGCAGAGACCGTTTCCCGGATGATAATCTGCTCGGCTTCTTCCATGCTGCTTCCAAGGGGTATGCGGATCCAGCCATCCTCGCTCACGGCCCTGATCCCCGGCGGCAGGTCTTCCTCGGTAATTAAGCTGCCCCGGGACATGACCACGGCACTTTCCATGCAGTTCCGAAGCTCACGAATATTACCGGGCCAGGAGTAAGCGTAAAGACAGGATCTAGCCTTGTCGCTCAGGCCTTCGATGGTTTTGCCGTTCTCCTGAGAGAACTCTTTCAGGAAGGCCGTGATCAGAAGGGGAAGGTCATCCTTGCGTTCCCTGAGGGGCGGGACATGGATGTTGACTACATTGAGGCGGAAATAAAGATCCTCCCTGAAATTACCCTTTTCGATTTCTGCCTTTAGATCTTTGTTGGTAGCAGCGACAATACGCACGTCGGTTTCGATGGTTTCCTCGCCGCCCACTCTTTCAAACTTCCGCTCCTGCAAAACCCGTAAAAGTTTGATCTGAATGTTCTGGTCGATCTCGCCGATTTCATCCAGAAAAAGCGTGCCCTCATTGGCAAGTTCAAAACGCCCCCGCTTTCTTGCGGCGGCTCCTGTAAAAGCCCCCTTCTCGTGGCCGAAGAGCTCACTTTCCAAAAGACTGGAAGCAAGGGCGGCACAGTGAACCTTTATCAGGGGTTTGTCCTTGCGGGGCGAGAGACCGTGGATTGCGTCAGCCACGAGTTCCTTACCGGTTCCCGATTCGCCTGTGATCAGGATTGAAGCTTTGGTTGGAGCCGCCCGGCTGGTGGTGTCAAACAGCCGGCGCATGGCCGCGCTCTTTCCTATGATGGCCTCGAAGCGTTTGTGGCGGTACAGCTCTTCCTCCAGCCGCCGGTGTTTTTGAATAAGTTCCCTGTTGTCCAGAGCTTTTTTTACAAGAAGGGAAAGGTAATCCAGATTGACAGGTTTAGTAAGAAAATCCCATGCACCAAGACGCATTGCGTTTACTGCGGTTTCCACTGTCCCGTGGCCGGTAAGTATAATAACCGGGGTTCCTGGGCTTTCTGTCAGTATTTTTGCAAGGAGTTCTTCTCCGGAAATACCCGGCATTCTAAGATCACTCAGAACAAGATCAAAATCTCCTTTGTGAAAATGCTCAAGACCTTCCTTACCGTCAGCCGCTACAACAACACCATGACCGTCCAGTGCAAGGGCGGCAGCCAGGCCCTCACGGATGTTCTTTTCATCTTCCACAATCAGAATCCGGTGTTTCATGACGCCTCCTTCCTGTATTCAATGAGTCTTCTTCCGGTTTCGCTTATGGGCAGGGTGATGGTAAAAACCGTCCCCTCTCCTTCCCGGGATTTTACGCTGATTTCCCCATTATGCTCTTTTACGATCTTGAAAGCCATGGTAAGACCGAGGCCGGTGCCGGTTTCTTTTGTCGTATAATATGGTTCGAATATTTTTACCAGGTCTTTTTCAGGGATTCCGGTGCCGTTATCAGCTATTGTAATAATGACTTCTCCGTCTCCTGCCTCACTGGCAATGACAAGCTTACCGCCGGTGCTCATTGCGGCAGCGGCATTTTTTATCAGGTTAAGCAGGGTCTGCTTCATTAGTCTTTCGTCAAAATCCAGAGCGGGAATATCATCCGCCAGATTTAGGACGCTTTCTATTCCAGCATCTTTTAGCTCAAGGGAAGCAAATTCCATTAAATCTCTTAGCAGGGGATTTATGTCTCCCCTCCGAAGCTCCACATTTATTGGCCTAACGGCAAAAAGAAAATCAGTTACAATGCCGCTAAGGCGGTCTACTTCTTCGTTTACAATTTCCAGATACCTGTCAACAAGTTCGATATGCTCTCTGGGGATACACATACCCTGACCGGCGTTGTCAGGCTGGCAGTTTTCCCTGTCCGTCTTCATTGTTTTCTGTATCAGCTGCACATGAATGGAAAGTGCGCCAAGGGGGTTCTTGATTTCATGCGCAACACCTGCGGCCAGGGTTGTAAGGCTTGCAAGGCTTTCCATACGCCGCATAGCGGCTTCACGGCCCCTTCTGTCTGTAATATCGTCAACAAGGATCAGCGAACCGGATACACTTTGATTTTGAACCAGCGGCATGATCGACACGCTGAGAAGCCTCTCCCTCCCTCCTACGCTTACAGAGAATTCACTTTCCTCCGCTCTGTCTGCGGCAGAAATGGTATGCGCAAGGAATTCTGAAACCTCCTCTTCGGCAACAACATTCCAGACAAACTCCCTGGCCTGATCGTAAGAGGAAATGGAAAGAAAGCGCCTGGCAGCCTTGTTAGCCAGAATGAGCTTGTGATTTTTATCGCAGACAAGAATTCCCCGTGGAAGAGAATCGATTACAGTTTCAAGTCTGTCAATTTCACCTGATGAGGAAAGTAAAAGATCGCGAATCTGTTCGGGGGAAAGCTTTTCAAGCCGTTGAAGCGCTCTTTTTATGAACTGCCTCACCCTGCCATCCCTTGGGTAAAATCATGGGTTTTACCCGTTGATAATCCGGTTGAAAGATCGAAAAAAAGTTTTTCCATGACCTGAGCGGGTCTGAGGTTATAGACTCCAGCGGCGGATTCTGCCCAGGCGATATTTTTTCTCCACATTTCATTGTAGGCCGGACTTGGCAGAAAGTGAGGTTCTATCTGCCTCATACTGCCCGAAACATGATCTAAAATTGAATTAAGAAAGCGTGAAAAAAGAGAGCGGATTTCGAACTTTTCCGCTTTATCCAGAATGATATTTACCAGAATGGCTCCGTTAGGCTGAGGTTCTCCCAAACCGGCAGACTCGGCCTTCGGTGCGCAGAATTTTCCCAGCAGCTCCGCCTCTTTCGGCATCCTGCGGCCATGTTTTTTCGAGAGCTGCTCCGCCCTGTCTGCGGCTGATGCCGCAAAAAAGGCGGCAAGATTTTCAATGGTCTCTCCGGAAACAGGAATGAATGAGTCCAGGTAAGAACCTATACTTATTCCGGGTTCTGCGACAGTATCCCTGAACACCCTTCTTATTACTTCATTTTCTGCAGCCGCATCCCTCTTGTAGAATTTATAGACCCTGAGTCTGGAAAGAATCGTAGGTATCATATTTCCCTGACGGGAGGTGGTCAGCGTCAGGCGCAACCTATCTGGGGGCTCTTCCAAAATTTTTAACAGTGAGTTCCGGGATTCTTCCTGCATACGTTCAGCATTTTCTATTATAAGAAGCTTCCCATTTCCCGCAGGCGCAAG
>Ga0099364_10012882_pt1 | contig 11248 bp, 8 predicted proteins | sample TergutTh196P3_FD_73070 | JGI IMG/M metagenome (GOLD analysis project Ga0099364, IMG submission 73070) | Microcerotermes parvus P3 segment gut microbial communities from Pointe-Noire, Republic of the Congo - Th196 P3 | ecosystem: Host-associated > Arthropoda: Insects > Digestive system > Gut ... | reverse complement strand
GGTTGCGGTGCATGTGAATATGTATGTCCGGCGCGTCCGTTAAGCGCAATTTATGTTGAAGGAAATGTAATACATCGTGAAATTTGGTAATCAGAAGAATATGAAAAATAGAAATAAAATAGATTTAAACCGCAGAGATTTTTTGAAAATTACGGGAGCCGGAGCTGTTGCAGCTACCGCTGCCATGTATGGGTGCGGACCAAATAATAAAACTTCGGCTGCGGGAGGCGCGATAGGCGAAGTCCCTACCGACAAGATGACTTACCGCGTAAACCCGCGCACAGGCGATAGAGTTTCGCTTCTCGGATACGGATTAATGCGATTGCCGTTGCGCACTAATTCCAGAGGCGAAGAGGAAGTAGATCAGGATACGGTAAACGAACAGATAGATTATGCGCTGGCTCACGGAGTAAACTTCTTCGATACAGCTCCGCGTTATGTAAGAGGCTGGTCTGAAACAGCCACCGGCATCGCTTTGAGCCGCCACCCGCGCGATAAGTATTTCGTATCTACAAAAATGTCGAACTCGGGAGATGATTACGATAAATCATTAAGAAACAGTATGACTATGTTTGACCGGTCGTTGAGAGATTTGAAGGTTGATTATATAGATTATTACCACTTGCATAATGTCGGCACCGGCGGTATGTCAGCCTATCTTGAGCGATTTGAAGATAACGGGCTGCTGAACCATTTGCTCAAAGAACGCGAATCGGGACGCATTCGCAATTTGGGCTTTTCGTTTCATGGCGATATTGCTGTTTACGATCGTCTGTTGTCTTTTGACATACAATGGGATTTTGTAATGATACAACTTAATTACATAGACTGGCAACACGCTCAGGTAGGCAGAAACACTAACGCCGAATACTTGTTGGGCGAGTTGGAAAAAAGAAATATTCCCGCCATGGTGATGGAGCCGCTTTTAGGCGGTCGCCTTGCAAGAGTTCCGGCACAGGCGCTTGCTTTAATGAAAGAAGTAAATCCCAACGACACTCCTGCAAAGTGGGCGTTTCGTTATGCGGCAACCCCCGAAAGCGTATTGACAGTGTTAAGCGGAATGACTTACATGGAACACCTTCAGGAAAATATACGCACTTATTCGCCGCTTGAACCGTTAAACGAACGGGAACAACAAACGCTTGCACAGGTTACGGAAATCATGAATAACGCGGATTTTATACAATGTACTACATGTCAATATTGTATGCCGTGTCCTTATGGGCTTGATATACCCGAAATATTAGACCATTACAATCGTTGTGTAAATGCAGGTCGCATACTTAAAAGCTCAAAAGACGAAAATTACCGCAAAGCAAGAAGAGAATTTCTTATCGGTTACGACCGCAGTGTGCCTAAACTGCGACAGGCAAGCCAGTGTACCGGTTGTAAGTTGTGCGACCCTAAATGTACGCAAGGGCTTAAAATATCCGAAGAGATGCGCCGCATAGATAAATATGTGGAACTCTTGAAGCAAAGGGAAGATTTTTAAATTTCATATTTAGAACTCATTAAATATTTTGTACATTTGTTATCTCAATTTATAACCGTTATTATGATTATTTAACAGTTAAGCAAAATATGATGAAACTAAAATTAATAATCATTACCGCTGTCGTTTTGGCAATGACGGCAGGATTCAACTCCTGCAAAAAGGACGACAAAAAGTATGTAGTTACATTCGATTCGGGCGAGGGAACGTCTGTTCAGTCGCAAACGGTTGAAGCTGGCGGCGTTGCAACCGCCCCTGCAAACCCTGAAAAAGAGGGTTATGTTTTTCTGTTTTGGCATCTGAGCGAATCTACCACCGCTTACGACTTTCAAACTCCCGTAAACAGCGACATTACCCTCGTAGCCAAATGGGAAGAGGAGGAAGACGCTGTGTATTTGTTGACAGAACTGTCCTATAGCGATAGGACTGGGTCAAAAATGACAATATATTTGTACGACGAGCAGAATCGTATTACGAAAATAACTGAATACGACAACGATGGAATAGAAGATAAAATTATGACATTGAATTATGACGGCGCAGATTTGATTTCAATGAAAACCAAACGTTTTGGCGGTGAGTATACCCATACGTACACAAAAGACGGCAGCAAAATAGTCATTACCGCAAGCAATACGAGCGGCATCACTACAATTGATTTGAACGCGCAAGGATTTCCTTTAAAAGCAACGCTAAAAACCACTGTTTGGTCGAATGTTTTGAATTGTATTTCGCCTTATACATGGCAGAACGGAAATATTACCCAAGCAGACTATAAAGAAGAATACGAAAGCGGACCATCTACAGACTACTATATCTCTACGACTTTTACATACGACGACAATAAGTCGCCTTTTTACAACTGCCAAACCCCGGCATGGTGGATTATACGTGAGGGCGGCTGGTGGATTAATAACAATCCGATAATAAGTGTTGAATTATATAATGAAATCGTAACAGAAACCAAATACACATATACGTACAATGATGACGGATTTCCGCTGACAATAGAATTTACGGTAATTTCCGATGATGAAATAATCAATGAAGGTTCTTATACGTTCAAATATGACAAGAAATAGCGTTTATGCTTAAGGTAGAAATAGATGAACTAACTCCTAATGGCAATGAGTTATTAATAGAAATTCATAAACGTCATAATGCTGTTAGAAAGATATACATTCAAAATAGAGATGTATATATGACTGCTGATGAATGGTTAAGTCGAAGCAAGAAAAATATATCTGAAATTTTCAGAAAACATGAACAGGGTCTTATTTAGCGAACAATCCGAACAATATTTGTCAGATATCATGACAGATAAATTAAAATTGCAGAAAAAATACAAAATACACGTTCACGAAACCGTCTTTAACAGCAAGCTTAATCTTGTTTCGCTGTTCAATTATCTTCAAGATGCGGCGTCTGAACATGCTGAAATATTGGGATTTGGAAGGGACGACCTGATGAAGCACAATCAATTCTGGGTTTTGTCGAGAATGTATGCCGAAATATCCGTGTTGCCCGAATGGGGAGATACGATTATCGTTACCACATATCCGAACGGCACCGATAAACTTTTTGCCCTGAGGAATTATGAGGTAAGTTATCCCGATGGAAAGCATATCGCTTTTGCTACATCTTCGTGGTTGATAGTTGATTATTCAACGCGGAGAATACAACGACCCGAAGTTGCTTTAACCCACTTTAGGCAACACCCGAAAACACCGGAATCGCACCTCAGATATGCCTCGAAGTTGGAACTTGGCGAAGGCGAACCGAAAAACAGCGACACGTTTAAAGTCAAAGTCAGCGACCTCGACGTAAACATGCATACAAACAACGTCAAATATCTTCAATGGATAAACGACTCTTACGACCTCGATTTTGTAAAACAAAACACTGTTTATTCAACGGAAATAAACTATCTTTCCGAATCGTTTTATAACGATGAGGTTTTTTTGCAAACCCGCCCGGATAATGACGGCTATTACAATCATTCCGTAATGCGGACTGACGGGAAAGAACTGTGCAGGGTAAGGCTTGGGTGGAAAATGAACTGACAACGGGGAGTTGCATTTGGCACACTTTTTGTAGTTTTGTAATTGACGGTAGTTTCCTTGTGCGACTGACTGTGGCGAAGTTGTAGGATTTTGTGAAAGTTACAACCCATTTTCTCAGACACTGGACAAGTCCTGCGAACGCTGTTAGGCTTTGGTCGTGCTGCAACCTGTCAACCTGCTAAACTGCTGACAGAGTCGAAAAGTGGATTTACAAGCGCTGCCTAAAACTCCACATCCCAAATACCGACCGCCCTGCACAACTCAACCAACGAAGCATTAGCGTTGTAGAGCGTTTCATAATAAGCTTGATATACTTCATTTGCAGTGCGTTGAGCATCTAAAACCTCTAAAAGCGATGTTTCTCCGCGGGAATAACTGTATTTTTTCTTCTCTAAAATAGAAGCAGCATCGGCAAGTGCGCTACTTTGATATAACTCAGCCTGGTGGAAAGTCGAAATGTAACTGTTGAAGCATTGCACAACCTCATTGCTGATTTGCAATAACACTGCATCGTATTCCGCCTCTGCTTGACGCTCGAAATATTGCGCCGCCCGCAATTCCCCCCTGTTGAAGTTTGAAAATTTAAGAGGAATTGAAACTCCTGCCGAAACGGTATTAAATTTCGGAGCCTCCGCATCTTCGTTCAGCGCAGCAGTATTATTCGCAAAACCGATGTTCAGATCCATGTCTATAACCCTGTTAGCTTTGGCAAGCCTCAAATTTGCCGCCGAAAGTTCACGACCGCGAATAGTCGCCTGCAGGTCAGCCCGATTATCCTGTGCAAGTTCTATTAACGACTGCAATTGATACGCACGGATAACAAGCGGCAATGTTCCCGAAAGCGAATCTATCGCCGCCGCGCCGCCCTCAAAAACAACCAAGTCGGAGAGCATATTTTGATATTCCATTTCTGTTTGGAGAAAATCGGTCATCATGGTTGCCGCCTCCAAGCGCGACTGCATGGCGTCAACTTCGGCAATCTCGCCAACGGCATGGCGCAAACTGTCCGCACGAGCCAAGCCTCTCATGCTTTGCCAGGACGAAAGCGCCAACCCGACAAGTTGCTTCTGTTTCAACGCTTCCAAATAACATCGCGTTGCATCGGCGCGAAGGTTACGGAAAAAGTCTTCGACCAAGGCTTCGGTCATTTGCTGTTCGCTGCGGGCAACCGCTATTCTTGCGCGGCGTTTTCCGCCAAGTTCCAATGTATAACCAAGTTCGGCGGTGTAAACCTGTCCCATTTGCATCGTTCTGTCCTGATTGTTTTCGTAGGCAAACGAGAGTTCAGGGTCAGGGAACACTTTAGCCGCTTGTGTATTTGCCTCGGCAATTGATACCTCGTATTTTTCAACAATGTATTCGATATTTTTTTCGCGTACATTAGTCATATATTCTTCGTATGTTAAAATACGTTGCGCATTCGCCGTTTGAGCGCCGAAAATTATTGCGGCTGCCAAACATGTATATAATACTATCTTTTTCATTTTTTTATTATTTAAATTATTTCGGGTTGTTTATTTTCAAAACGTTTTTCCATTAAATAATACAGCGTTGGTAACAGGTACAGCGTAATAATTGTCCCTGCCAAAAGTCCGTAAACAATTACTGTTGCCAATGGTCGCTGCACATCCGAGCCTATGCCGGTTGCGAGTGAGGCGGGCAGCAATCCGAGTATTGTCGTAACGACAGTCATCAATACCGGACGTAAACGATTTTTCGATCCTTGCTTTACGGCATGTTCCAAATCCAATCCCTCCTTGCGCAGGACGTTGATATGTGAAATCATCAATACTCCGTTCTGTATAGAAAGTCCAAATAAGGCAATAAATCCCACTGCCGATGATACATTGAAAGTCATTCCACGCAATACCAACGCCAACATTCCTCCCAAAATTGCAAGCGGCAACATTCCGATAAGCAGTCCCGCCTGACGAAATTTACCGAAAGCAAAAAACAGAAGCAGAAACATTACAGCCAGCGTAATAGGCACCACCACGGCAAGGCGGCTGTATGCCCGCTGCTGGTTTTCCAACTGTCCTATCCAGCGAAGCTCGAATTGGTTGGGGTCGTATATTACCTGTTCATCAATTTTCAACTGAGCCTCATGTACGAATGAAGAGAGGTCGCGTCCTCGCAGATTTGTGCGCACAGTGACATAACGGCGACTCATCTCGCGTGGAATCACGCTTGCGCCTGTTGTAGTTTTAATATCGGTCACAGTCGAAAGGGGTATCATCGCCCCCGAACCCGAAGTAAGCGTCAAGGCTCCGATTTTTTCGGGAGTATCGCGCGACTCCTCGTTGTAACGGCTAATTACATCATAAACCTTGTTGCCGATAAACACCTGCGAAATAGCCTTGCCGCCAATGGCAACCTCTATCAACTCGGCAACGTCTGCAACATTCAACCCATATTGAGCGATTTTGTCGCGGTCGGCAATAATTTGCAGTTGAGGCAAAAAAGGCTCCTCCATAATATTGACGTCCGCGGAACCTTGCACTCCCTCGACAATATTTTTTACATGTTCGGCTATGCGGCGGCTTTCGGCTAAATCATCGCCGATAACTTTAACTGCCAGATCGCTGTGCGCCCCTGCAATCTGATCCATTACCATATCAATAATGGGTTGCGAAAAACCTACGCTGTATCCGGGCATTGTTTCAACCATTGCCGCCATATCGGCGATAAGGTTATCTTTTCGGCGACCTTTTTTCCATGTGTTGTAAGGTTTCAGTCCGACCATCATTTCAGCCTGCGAAGCCGAGAACGGACAGAAGCCTTCATCGTCTCGTCCCGCCTGAACCATCACGTATGTAACCTCGTCAAACTCTTTAAGTTTCCTGCTTAGCTCAATTGCCATTTCGGAGGACTTTTCGAGTGAAATTCCGGGAGGGTGTTGCACCTGCAACCAAATACTACCTTCGTCAAGTTGAGGCAAAAAGTCTTTCCCTACATATATCGAAAGCCCGATAACGGCAACTAAAGTTGCAGCAATAGGGGCGAAAGTTTTTTTCGGAGCGTCAACAATTTTTGCAATCTGACGTTTGTAAAATTCCGTCAGATGTTCGAGCCAGCGGTTCTGATAAATTTTTTGAGGTTTTTTGTATATCGCAAAAGCTTGTCCGGGTATTAGGAATGTAGCTAACGCCAAAGCGCCCAGCAACGCAAATCCCATAGTAAACGCCAGCGGGGTAAAGAGTTTTTTCTCAACCCTTTCGAATGCAAACAGCGGCATAAAGGCAACTATGATAATCAAACTTGCAAAAATCATCGGCTTTACCACCTCGGCAACACGTTTTGCTATGTTCGCCTCATTTAACGGCTTATCGGGATCATCCTCCCGCTTTTTGAGAATAGTCTCCATTATCACAATGGCGCCGTCCACGATATTGCCTAAACCAATGGCGCCCAGTGAAAGCAGATTTGCAGGAATATTGGTAAGCCACATCAGAATAAAGGCTATCAGCATCGAAATGGGAATGGTAATAGCGGCAAGCAACGCTCCTTTGGGACTTCCGAGAAATATAATCATTACTCCGACAACCAACAGAAGTCCGTAAAAAAGCGTATGCGAAACGGTATTAAGGGTGGCGTTGACCAACTCGGTTCTGTCATAAAAAGGAAGAATCTTTACGTCTTTCGGTAAGATATTGTTATTCAAATCATCAACCGCTTCGTGTATTTTTTCAAGTACCCGAGACGGGTTTGAATGACGAAGCAAATGCGCCATACCCTGAATAGCGTCTTCATAATCTATTTCGTCATCAAAATAGCTGAAAATGCCTTTGCGTTCAAGGTTCCCATATTTTAATTCGCCCAAATCTTTTATATACACAGGTGTTCCGTTTACAGTTTTTACCACTATATTGCCCAAATCCTGCAAGTCGTTTACAAGTCCCATGCCGCGCACCACGTAGTTCAACTCTCCGCGATTGAGCATGCTGCCTCCAGCGCTGGAGTTGTTGCGCTCTATGGATTCGGTAACTTCGCTTAGCGAGAGACCGAATTTGAGCAGTTTGTTCGGGTCAATTTCTATTTGGAACTGCGTTGTAATGCCGCCGAAAGTTGATATATCGGCAATGCCCTGAATTTGTTTCAGGCGGGGAATAATAACCCAGCGGTTGAGTTCGGTAAGTTCCCGCAGGCTTTTGTTGCCCACAACCACATACCTATATATTTCGCCTGTTGGCGAAGTGAGCGGGTCGAGTTCGGGTGTGGCATCGAAGGGCAGGTCAAGTCCACTGATTCGCTCCAGCACCCGTTGGCGCGCCCAGTAGTCGTCAGTTCCGCCGTCAAAAACAAGCACAATTTTAGATAGTCCGAAAAAGTTCTTGCTGCGCATTGTTGTCAGGCGCGGCATACCGTTCAGTTCCCGCTCAAGGGGAATGGTTATAAGTTGTTCCATCTCCTCAGCCGCAAGCCCCGGCACTTGCGTAGCAATACCAACCTCTACATCGGCAATGTCGGGATAAGCGTCAATGGCAAGTTGAAGCCATGCGTAAATCCCAATGCCAGACACGAGTACGAATACCGCCGCCATCAACCAGCGGCGATTAATCAAGGTGTTCATTAAATTTTCCATAGACTTAAATGTTTAGAAGAAATCCACCTGAAATTACAACATTTTCGCCCTCCTTTATACCGCTGATGATATGTACTTCGTCTTTATGAACGGATTCGGTTACTACTTTACGGCGAACAAACCTGCCTTTTGAAATTTCGACCAATACAAAGTCGTTGTCCTGTTCTTTCATTATGGCGGTAGCCGGTAAAACAACTGCCTGTATCGGGGAGCTTAAAAAATGAACTTCGCAGAACATTCCGAGCCTCAGTTCTCTGTTGGCATTATCGCACTCTACAATAACTTCGAGCGAGCGTGTCTCTTCGTCTAATATTTTGCCGATATAATGAATTGTACCCCAAATTGCTTTATCGGGATATGCGTCTGTATATACCTCCACGCGGTCTCCATCTTCTATTGCTCCGAAATATTTCTCCTTGACAAGCGCCGCTACCCAAACTTTCGATAAATCGGCAACCACTGCCAGCGGCTCGCTATCTTCCTTTGCATAGCCTCCGATTGTAATATCATATTTTGCTACTTCACCTGCAATGGGGGAAATGACCGTCAATGGCTGTCCCATTTGCAGTGGAGACGTTGTGCGCAACATCTCTACGTCAACATTAAAAATGCGCAGGGTTGCTTTTGCCTGTTCAAACTCTTGCTGAGCTATATTCGCTTCGCTTTGAGCCTGATCCAAATCTCTTTGAGAAGCAACTCCGTTAGCCGCCAAATCCTTTTGACGGTTGAAACTTCGTTGCGCAACCTCGTTTGCCGATTGCGCGGCAAAATAGGTTTTTGTAGCCTCGTAAAAATCCGAAGAGCTAAGCTCGAAAATTGCAGAGCCTTCATTGACCCTTTGTCCTAATTTAACAAATGACCTTACTATCCGTCCCGCAAAAGGGGGAGCGATTTCAGCCAATTTACCCGCAACCGGACGAACGGTTCCGACAGTTCTAAATTCTTCCGAAAATTCTTGTAATTGAACGTTTTGAATAATTAATTGCTCTAAAATGGGGGAGTTCTCTTTTATGATTATGTTTTCGCCATCAAAGATTAAATCCGCCTCGTCTGCGGCTTCGTTATTTCCGCAAGCCACCATAAACAGCGCGCATACAAGCGCAAAAATATATTTTTTCATAAATTATTTAATTTAATATAGTTATAATGTGTACTTTAGTGTTGTGTGTTGGCACGGTATGCAGTGTCAATACACAATGCGAAACGTGGTACGCCACGTCCGAGACGCGACACTACGCGCTTCTACTACAATAACTATGCAATTGGAGGCGCTCGAAGCGAGAGGTTTTGAAAATATATGGGATTACCACTATAAACATTGTCAATGCAATGATTATCTTGAGGTTGTAACTCTAACGAGTATAGAATGTAGTTGCAAAAAGAATCGCAATATTCGAAATTAGAAATTTTTAAAATCAAAATCAAGCTTTCTTCCGTATGAGCTCCATCGGGGTGGTCATGGTGTGATTGGGGATGAAAGTGGGAGTGGACTACTTTTTTCCCCGATATTATATGCTCATGTACAAAAAAATGCGAATCAACGTAGTGGATTGCGAAAAGCACTACTAAAAATAATAATAATATTTTCTTTATTTTTGACCGCACAAATCTAATTTTGTTTAAAACAAAAACACAATATTTTCAACGTACATAATTTTGCAAAAATATTAAAGTTTTTTATTATTCAAACCTGTTGTGCATTTAGAAATACATTAAAAGATACTGTATCATTTGACTAAAAAGTCATATATTTAACTGTTCTTCAAATAACTAACCTACCTTCAGCTTTTAGCCGAAGGGTTTGGGATCGGCTAATGCCGACTTAAGATTGGTTTCTACTAATATCTGCTTAATGTATAAAATATCCCCTACCATGCATATGACAAAGAAAAAAACTTCGAAAATGGTTATGCTATTGAGAAAATCTTACCAATAAAATACTAAAGTCTTAGACTAAAGGCGAGGGATTTTTCCACAGATTGATACATTAACTACAAAACTATTTGTCATACACCCATAAAAATCCTGTCGGGCAGGCGAGGAATTACTTTTTTCTCTGCTGCAACGCTAAATAGTTTTTCAATCGCTTCCCTGCCTTTAGCGCCTAAACTTAAAGTAAACTCATTCACATACAGCCTTATATGATTATTCATTACTTCTCTGTCCATTTCCTGCGCGTTTCCGGCAATAAAATCAAGCGAAGTTTCGGGATGGTTAATTGCATATTCAAGGCTTCTTCTTAGTATTCTGTTCACTTTTAGCGCGATATTATTAGGAATGTTTCTTTTTATCACAATCGCCCCCAACGGAACAGGCAGATTTGTAAGTTTTTCCCAATACTCGCCCATATCGGCTATTTTTATTAATCCACGCTTTTGATAAGTGAACCGCGTTTCATGAATAATAAGTCCGGCACCGGCGGCGTTATTTATCAGCGCCTCCTCAATATCGGAAAAAAGGTACTCTTTTTTATTGCGACATTCGGGATAGGCAATACTAAAAAGAAGATTTGCCGTTGTATATTTTCCGGGTATCGCTATTTTTTTTGAAGTCATTGTTGAAGCATCAAACTGACGTTTGCTTATGAGCAACGGACCCGCTCCAAACCCGAGAGCACTGCCTGAATCGAGTATCATATAATTATCGGCTGCATAACAATAGGCATGAAAACTGATTTTTGTAATATCAACCTCAGCCGACATTGCTTTGCTGTTGAGTTCTTCAACGTCTGCAAGAAAATAATCAAACTCAATGCCTTCGGTATCAATGCACCCGTGAATCATGGCGTCAAAAATAAAGGTGTCGTTAGGACACGGAGAAAAACCCAAAGTCAGTTTCATGGTAGCGAAAGTGTTTCAAGTATTTCAGAAAGTTTTGTTGTAAGGTTTTTAAGCGCCAACGGAATATCCCATTGAGTTTTGTCGCGCAGTCCAACCATATTGGAAATAGCTCTGACGGCTATAAATGGCACATTTTCAAGCGAAGCGACATAAAAAAATGCCGCGCCTTCCATTGTTTCAATGTCAGGATTAAATTTAGCCGTCAGTTTCTCTTTAGTAGCATCAGAGCCTGTTGCAGTATTTACCGTAATTGCCCTTACAGGTTTTATAA
>Ga0099364_10012881_pt1 | contig 11249 bp, 8 predicted proteins | sample TergutTh196P3_FD_73070 | JGI IMG/M metagenome (GOLD analysis project Ga0099364, IMG submission 73070) | Microcerotermes parvus P3 segment gut microbial communities from Pointe-Noire, Republic of the Congo - Th196 P3 | ecosystem: Host-associated > Arthropoda: Insects > Digestive system > Gut ... | reverse complement strand
TTTACATTTTATCGAAAGGAATGACAGAAAAAATGATGATTGATACCCATCCTCACATTATCTCCGATGATACCGTGAAATATCCCATTACCCCGCTGGGGGGCAAGCGCTCAAAGTGGTCGGAAGAGCGCGGTTCCTTTACTGCTGAGAAGTATGTTGAATCGATGAAGAAAGCGGGCGTTGACAAGGCGGTTCTTGTACATTCATCCACAACCTACGGATATGACTGCAGCTATGTTGCCGACACCATCGCAAGATATCCCGGCGTGCTGTGGGGAGTCGGGAGCGTCGATTTCATGGAGAGCGACGCGATTGAGAGGGCCGGCTACTGGATGAACGAGCACAAATTCAGCGGGTTCCGTTTTTTCTCGCACGGAAGCACCCACTCCGAGCCGGCTCAAATCGACGATCCCAGGGCCTTCCCGGTTTACGAATGGTTTCAGGAGAAGAAGATTCCTCTCGTTATGCAGATTAAGAAAGACGGCATAAAGATGCTTACCAACCTCATGACCAAGTTCCCCGACCTTCATATTGTTATCGACCATGCCGGACAACCGAAACTCGAAGACGGCCCCCCCTTTGAAGAGCTTGGCCCTATACTGGACTTAGCTAAATATCCCGGAATGCATGTCAAAGTCACATCAAGTTTTCTGGTGAGAAACGCCTCCAAGGGAAAATCAACTCCCCAGGATTTCATGCGGGCAATCATAGCCGGCTTCGGCGCAGACAGGATTATGTGGGGTTCCAATTGCCCTTCCTTCAGCGACGATCTTCAGGAATGCGTCCGGATCGTAATGGACGCGTGCTCCGGCCTTAGCGACGAGGAGCGCGAATCGTACCTGAGCTTAAACACGCAAAGATTCTATTCTCTGTGCTGAAGCGGGCTTAGCCCGCACCAGGCAGAGACGAAGCTGTCCGTGCAAAGCCGGGCAGCTTCGTCATGTGAAATCGGATCGCCGTCTAGGCCGCGACTATCCGCGCCGAATCCCCGGAGACGTGTTCATAACGTAACCCTTGCGGCGTGCGGCTTCAATTTCAGGCACGACTGAACGACGATTATTTTCGGTATGAGGCGCTAACATGAATGATGCGGCGAAAAGAAGCCAGGAAAGACGAAATTTTATTCTCGAAGGAAATCAGCTGAAAGTATTATTTGTCGTTGCCCTTCCGCAAATAGTAACCATGCTCATTGATTCGGTCTACAACATGACGGATACTTTTTTCGTCAGTTGGTTGGGGGACGCCGCCGTAGCAGCGGTTGGGGTCAACGATTCGCTGATGATGATCATACGCGCGATATCGCTGGGTTTCGGCATAGGCTGCGCAAGCTTCATTGCAAGAGCGCTCGGCGCGAAGAAAGATGAAGAAGCGTCCCGCGCCGCAGTGACCACGATCATCACCGCGGCGGCGACTATGGCTGTTCTGGCGGTTATCGGATCAGCTGATTTATCTTCCCTGGTCGGCTTTCTCGGAGCGTCCGATACGGTAATGCCGCACTCCATGGACTATGCCAGGTGGATACTCATTTCCTCTCCGGTTACGGCGGTTACCGTCTGCCTCTCGCAAACCTTGCGGTCGGAAGGTAATACCAAGCACGCAATGTTCGGCACAGTTTCCGGCTGCGTCGTCAACATAGCCCTCGACCCCTTGTTTATCAGCGTTTTGGGACTCGGTGTCGCTGGCGCCGCTATCGCCACAGGCATTTCAAAAGTGATCAGCATGATAATTCTGTTAACGCCATATGTACAGCGCAAATGCCTAATCCGCCTGAATGCGTCGTATTTCACCCCCACGAAAGAAATCTATAAGGAGCTTGCGCTGATTGGCATTCCGACAATAATGCGCACAGGCATGATGAGTATCGCTGCGATCTTCACGAATAATGTCGCCGCGTCATTCGGCGACGCTGCCCTGGCTGCGGTCTCCATCTCCAATAAAAGCCTGCGGTTTGTCTCGTCGGCGGTCATGGGATTGGGGCAGGGATTGCAGCCTATAACCGGTTACAGTTGGGGAGCAAAAAAATACAGCAGGGTGATCAGCATGTTCAAGTATGCGATAATCATCGGCGGGGTAATCGGACTGACGCTGGGCGCGTTGTTGGCCGTTTTTGCCGGGCAGGTAATTCGGATGTTCTCGGAGGATCATTCCGTCCTCGCCCTGGGGCTGATCCTTATGAGGACGCAATGCGCCGTACTCGCGCCGCATTTGTGGGTAGTCATTGTCAACGGTTTTTTACAAGCCCTTGGTCTTCCGTACAGATCCGGTTTTTTAGGGCTTTCAAGACATTTGATTGCGCTGATTCCCTCGGTATTTATCCTTTCTTTCCTGTTTGGGGCCGTCGGCTTGGCTTGGGCGCAGGCGACTGCCGACGTTATTTCCTTTACGCTTGCGGCTGTTCTTGTTATACCGGTACTTAAGCGGATACGCGCATTGAGCGGGCAGGAAGGGTAAACCCCCTGCTGACTTCAGGCCCCTGATTTCAAATCCGTATTACAGCTGCTTTTGCCAACAACAACGCTTGGCTTTGCGCCCGCTTCCGCAGGGGCAGGGGGCGTTGCGGCCAATGGCCTTCCGCTTCTCGGCCGGCATCTGCGCGCTGAAACCGGCCGTAATAGCTTTTGGGGCTTGCCGGCGTTTTGCCGCGTGTGAAAAAAAACGCCACAATCCACCGCAAAGATAATTCAAACCCGGCTCATTATCCTCCGAAAGCATAAACCTATCCTTTGGGCAGCCGCCATTGCACACTGCAAGCCAAGCACAGGAACGGCACCGGCCGGGGAGGCTGTCGCGCTTGTTCCGGCCAAAGCTGCGCTGTGCCGGCGAATCGGCCAGCTCGCCCAAGTGTGAGGCGTAAATGTCGCCGATTCGGTGTTCCGGGGTAACATAATGGTCACAAGAGTAGACGCCGCCGTCCTGCTCTACAATAAGCGCCCGGCCGCAGGCAGGAGCCATCCAGCACAACCCGGCGCTTCCCCCCGCCCAGATTCGCGCCGTTTCGGCAAACAACTGCACATCCAAACGCCCCAGGTCGTTAATCACCCATTCATCGAATACCTTGCACAGAAAATCCCCATACGCCGCGCCGGATACGCTGTCCGGCGTAATTTCTCCGCCAGCCTCCCTTCGCACGATGGGAATGAATTGAATCCATCCCGTATCCATGCGGCGCAGCGCGCGATAAACGGCCAAAGGTTCTTTCGCCGCCGAAGACGTCACCGTACACAGCAAATCGGGTTGGATTCCGCGCGCCTGCAATCGGCGAACCGCGTTTAGCGCGCCCTGGTATGAACCGCCCCCGCCGGGATCCTTTCGATATTTGTCGTGCAGCCATTGGGTTCCGTCTACGCTCAACCCAACGTCGAAACGGGCGTCGGCTAAAAATGAACACCACTCATCGTCAAGGAGAATCCCGTTGGTCTGAAGGTTGTTCCGGCAGATCCACCCCTCCGGGAGGTAACGTTTCTGAATATCGACCGCAAGACGATAAAAATCCAGCCCGGCTAAGGCCGGCTCCCCTCCATGCCAGACAAAACCGACCTCCGGCCCCTGGCTTGACTCTATGTACTGGCGAACAAACCTTTCAAGCAGCTCATCGGTCATCCGGGGTTCTTCTTCGGCGCGCGCGGTGTTCCGGTAGTAGCAGAAGCTGCATTCCAGATTACAGCGCGGCCCCACGGGTTTTACCATTACGGAAAAGGGACGGGCAGCCGTTGCCGGCGCCTCATTCGGCATCAGGGCTTGTCTCGTAAATGTTCATCAAAAAATTCAAAGACTTTTTCCCATGAATCCATCGCCTGCGCCGGCCGGTACACATCGCGGTCATAAGACCAAAAGGCGTGCCCCGCGCCGTCATAACGGTGGAAAGTATAGTTCTTTCCGTGCTTTATCAGTTCTTCTTCAAGCCGGTCTACCTGCTCCGGCGAAGGGGATCGATCGTCGTTGCCGAATATCCCCAACAGGGGACAGCTCAAATCCCCGGTGAGGTCGATAGGGGAAACGGGCCGGGCCGGGGTCAAATCTTCTTCAGCCATAACCACGTTCCCGCCCCAGCAGTCAACAGCCGCGTTAAGGCCGTCTACTCTGCATCCCGCGAGAAAAGCGTGCCGTCCGCCGGAACACATGCCGATGACCCCAATTTTGCCGTTTGAATGAGGGATCAGATAATTCAATGCCCCCTCGCAGTCTCCCATTACGCTGTCGTCGTAAACGCCTCCGGAGTCGCGCACTATTGCCGAAACCTCACCTGGAAGGCCGTGGCCGAACCTTTCATAGATGTTGGGGCATATGGCGAGGTATCCGTGTTGAGAAAACCGCCGGGCAACTTCGCGGTTGAGCTCGTCCCATCCGGGCATATGGGGTATCAGTACGATTCCCGGATAGGTTCCTTCGGGAAGCGGGTGTGAAAAGTACGCTTGTATACGGTCGCCGTTGTACCCATTAATAGTGACGGTTTCAGCCAGCATACCCTCATATTCGTTCGTCTGTATTTGATTCCACATAATGATCCTCCCTTTTGACGTCATTCCTCTCTATTGCGCGATACGCCGCCGCCGGCAGCGCGTAAGTTCCCGGATATCGTACGACAAGTTTCCACTCATAATTTTACCATATATTAAAGCCTGTTCAAAAATTATGCTTCTGAAAAGGCGTGAAAAGGCGCTATAACAAAATTCCTATATCCAATATATGAAAATAAGTATTTGACTTGAAATGCCCTGTGGAATTACCGTGAAAATCTCCCCCTCTTGAGCGGATTTCGTTCATCGCGATCGCGATTATGTAAAATCATGACCATTGATTGTGAGGTATAAAAGAATAAAATGTGCTACAATATATTTGATTCTCTTATGCAATAAAAAAACAAAATAGGAAAACGGAGGGTACATTAATGAAGTGCATCACGAAAAGGTTATTTGTCACTCTGCTTGCCGTGTGTTTGACGGCAGCGCTTTTTGCGGGCTGTGCGGCCGCCGCCGACGGTAATGTGTCGATTACCGTGCTTTGCGGATTTGCAAGCGAGGATCCGCACGGGCAGTATATCTATCAGTACGCCGAGGCGTTTATGGCGCAAAATCCCAATGTCTCGGTGGAAGTTCAAGCCATCAGCACCAATGATATTTACACAAGGCTGGCCGCTATGGCGACTTCACCGGCGACCATCCCCACGCTTTTCTTCACCGCCGCCGACCAGGTTGCCACGCTGTATGACCTCGGCATTACGGCGAACATGCAAGACTATCTCGCCGACAGCGTGATAAACGGGTTTGCCCACGGTGTTGTGGAAGCCAGCTCAATCGACGGCAACATGACTTATTACCCGGTTTCGGTACAACCCCTGGCCATCCTTTACCGCACAGATTTGTTTGAGGCGGCCGGCCTTTCGGTTCCAACCAATTGGGACGAATTGGTGGAATGCGCGATAGCCCTGACAAACAACGAGGACGGCGAGGAACACTGGGGTTTCGGAATGGTGGGCTCCAACAACTCTTCGGGGCAAAGCCGCTTCCTGGCGTATCTGTGGAGCAATGGCTTCAGGATAATTTATGAAGAGGACGGCGTTTGGAAAACCGATATTTCCATGGATGACGATTTTATGACCGCATTTTCAAGGTGGACGGATATGAACAATGTCCATCAGGTAGTTCCGATTGGCATTACAGGCGTGGATTATGCCACGGCTGCAAACTATTTCGCCATGGGTTATACCAGCACGATGATGTCCGGCTCGAACGCGCTGGGTGTGACCTATGCCAACAACCCCGGCCTCAGAGGCAATATAGGTTCCTTTATGATACCTGGTGATTATCCCGGCACAATGCTGAATGCCGAAGGGTACGCCATGAGCGCCCACGCTTCCGAGGCGCAGAAAGAGGCCGCCGTCGCGTTCCTTGAGTTCTTCACCACCCACGATGATGAAAGGATGTTCTGGCATGTCAGCGGGAAGATTCCGTCCACATTGGAAGGACAGAAGGTAGAGTATATCACCGGCCCGGATTACCAGGGGTACATTGACCAAATCAACGCGGGCTGTCTCCCCATCATTGCCTTCCCCGGGGTATCCGCTTTCAGAAGCGCGCTGGGCAACGCCTATTCCGTAGTGTTCAGCGGTGAAGCCACCAATGAGCAAGCGGTTCAAAGTCTGATCGCGGCGGTTGAGGAAATACTGAGAGATTATAACTAAGCACACTTTTTAACACTTAGTTCCGGAGCTTGGGGGCCTGTGGCTAAACCAACAGCCCCCCAATTTTCATTAAGTGTCAAGGGGGAATATGTCCTCTTGCAAAGGCGGAGCTCAACATGGAAAAAGTCCAAAGAATCAAGGTAAAAACTGTACGCAGTCAAATAGCCGGTTATTGGTTTACTTCCCCTATTGTTTTACTTATGGCCGCGTTGATAATATACCCCATGCTATATGGGCTGTATATCAGCTTTTTCAACACAAACCTTGTCAACAGATGGACCTTTGTAGGGCTGAGGTATTATCGGGACGCCTTGAGGGAGGCTCAGTTTTACTCATCCGTTCTGCTGACTTTCCGCTTTATGGTTTTAGTGGTGGCTGGGCATTTCGTCATAGGTTTCATATTAGCTTTGCTTTTAAACCGGGAGTTCCGCGGCAGAACTATATTCCGGGTTATTTTCACCATGCCATGGTTTATCCCGGAGGCGGTTGTGGCAATGCTGTTCACTTGGATTTTGAACCCGATGTATGGGGTTTTTAACGGCATATTAAGACAATTCGGCCTTATATCCACAAATATATCCTGGCTTGGCACCAGAGAGCTGGCTTTTGGTTCCATCGTATTTGCCGCCGTCTGGAAAGGTTTTCCGTTGGTTATGGTAATGATTCTCGCGGGGCTTCAGAGCATTTCCAAAGATTACTATGAAGCCGCGACGATTGACGGCGCAAACGCCGTACAGCAGTTTTGGCATATCACCGTGCCCTCTCTCAGACCCATTATTCTCACAGTACTGATTTTAGACAGCGTATGGTGGTTCAAGCAATATACCATGGTGTTCGCCATGACGTCAGGCGGACCCGGCACGGCTACCAGCTTGATAAGCCTGAGCGTATACAATGCCGCTTTCAATGATTTGCGCTTCGGCAAAGGCGCTGCCTGGGGCATTTTGGTGTTTGTGATTTGTTACCTGATTAATTTAATTTACAAGGTGGGGTTGAGAAGGTATGAAAAAGACTAAGAGCTTAAAGAGCATGAAGCGGGCGAAAGCCGTTCATGGCGCGTTTTGCTATGCCCTTCTGATTATTATGGCGCTTGCCATTTTGATTCCGATGCTGTGGATGGTGACGACGGCGTTCAGGACGGAAGCGCAAACATACGCCCCGAGGCCGGAATGGATACCGAATCCCTTCACGCTGGATGCTTTCAGAATGTTTTTCGGCATATATAACTTTGGCAGAATGACCCTCAACAGTTTTATCACATGCGGTTTTGCCATGCTTATTTGCGTCGCAATTGCCTCCCTGGCCGGATACGGCATTACGCGCTTTACGTTTAGGGGCAGAAAGCAGTTGATGGAGTTTCTGCTGATGACCCAGATGTTCCCCAGCGTTATGATGGTTGTTCCCTTTTTCGCGATTTTATCCAGAGTCAACTTAATAAACAACCTGTTTGGCCTCGTTCTTGTATACGCGGCAACAAACGTCGCTTTCAGCACATGGATGCTTGTCTCATACTTCCAGACTATCCCTATTGAGTTGGATGAGGCGGCGAGAATAGACGGCGCAAGCCATTTCAGGACGTTCAGGAGCGTCATTTTCCCCCTTGTTCTGCCCGGCGTCGCGGCTGTGGCGCTGTTCGTGTTCTTTAACGGATGGAATGAGTATATGTATTCATCTGTTCTGATATCAAGCGACCGTTTTAAGACGCTGACGGTGGGCATAGTTTCGCTGAACACGCAAAACCAGGTCAAATGGAACGATTTGATGGCGGCATCTACGATGTCAACTTTACCGCTGGCAATCTTGTTTATTTGTTTCCAGAAGTATTTTATTGCCGGCATGACAAGCGGTTCAGTAAAAAGCTGAATGTACCTAGATTCCAACAATTTTGGAAAGGAAAATTTTCTATGAGCAAAGATATAACGATTCGCGATGTAAAGACCTTTGTGACGGCGCCCCGGGGAATCAACCTTGTGATTGTCAAGGTGGAAACCTCTGAACCGGAGCTGTACGGTTATGGCTGCGCTACATTTACGTGGAGACATAAGGCCGTGGTTACGGCTGTTGACGAGTACCTTCGCCCGTTGGTAAAAGGAAGAAATGTACATAACATCGGGGATATTTGGCAGGTTATGATGGGAAGCTCCTATTGGAGAAACGGCCCCGTGCTTAACAACGCTGTTTCCGGCGTGGACGAGGCCCTTTGGGATATAAAGGGCAAGCTTGCGAACATGCCCCTTTATGACTTGTTTGGCGGCAAATGCCGGGAAGGTATTACGGTATATCGCCACGCGGACGGCTCCTCCGTCGAGGAGGTGGAGGACTGCATCCGTGCGTTCATGGAGGACGGCTGTCGGCATATCCGCTGCCATATGGGAACATACGGCGGCAATTTCGATGGAAAAAGCCAGAACATTCATAAGCCCCAAAACGCTCCCGGCGGGGCTTATTATCATCCAAATAAATATATGACGAGTGTTATTCAGCTGCTTGAACGAATCCGCGGCAATTTTGGCTGGGAGATTGAAATTTTGCACGATGTGCATGAAAGGCTGTCCTTACCGGACACGCTGCAATTCGCAAAACAGCTGGAGCAGTTTCGGTTATTCTTTCTTGAAGACTCGCTTCCGCCGGAACATGTAAATTACTATAAGTATTTACGCGAGCAAACATCCGTCCCGTTTGCCATGGGCGAATTATTTGTTAATCCCGCCGAATGGAAAACAATTGTACAAAACCAATGGATTGACTTTATAAGAGTCCATCTAAGCGATATAGGCGGCCTTACGCCCGCACGGAAGCTGGCGCATTTTTGCGAAGCCTACGGCGTAAGAACCGCGTGGCACGGGCCGGGCGATCTGTCTCCCATTGGCGCGGCGGCGCAAATGCATTTAGATTTATGCAGCCATAACTTTGGAATACAGGAATACTCGGGTTTTACAAAAGAGGAATCGGCGGTGTTTCCAGGATGTCCCGAATCACGGGGCGGTTATGTATATCTGAATAACGCGCCCGGTATCGGAGTGGGATTTGACGAGGAAGAGGCCAAGAAATTCCCGGCGGTGGATATGGATACAGGTTGGCTTTTCAGCCGGCTCCCGGATGGGACTGCCGTGTTTCCGTGAGGGGTTTCTAATGTCTGGAATACTGATTAAGGGCGCTTCCATTGTTGACGGTAATAATACAAAGCCCTATATGGGCGATTTGCTGATAAAAGACGGTAAAATAGCGGAAATAGCCGGAGATTTACCGGATGCGGACGCTTTTGTCATAGACGCAGCCGGCTTAACGGCGGCGCCGGGTTTTATTGACGGGCACACCCATAACGAGCTGGATATATTGCGCGACCGGCAGCGAGTATGCGCGTTAACGCAGGGAATCACCACAGAGGTGGTGGGGCAGTGCGGGCTCGGCGCTGCCCCTTCGACGCCTGAGAATCTGGAGTCCATGATCCGGCTGTACTCGGGGATTTTTGGAGAGTATAGTCCCCATTGCCATAACTGGGGCGGTTTTGGAGATTTCCTCTCCCGTCTTGACGGCGCGGCTGTAAACGTGGCTTCTCCCGCAGCGCACAGCGCATTGCGCGCGAATGCCGTGGGGTTTTCCGCGAAAGAGGCCGATAGCGCGGATATCGCCAAAATGTGTTCGGACATGTCCAAGGCCATGCAGGAAGGCGCGGTGGGGTTTTCCACGGGGCTTACATATTATCCGGCGGGATATGGGAATACAGAGGAATTAATCGCCATATGCCGTGTTGTAAAGGAGCATGACGGCATTTTTCTGGTGCATAAACGCGATAATCTCGCTATTCCCCGGGACAGCGGGGCTGGGGAAGCGGCGCGTATTATACGGGAGACCAAAGTTCGCGCGCATATCCTCCATTATAAAACGGGGCCGGGAAACGCGGGGAACATCGCTTCTCTTCTTGCGCCCTACCAATCGGCGCTGGATTCGGGTTGTGATATCTCTTTTGAGTATTACCCCTACCACGCCGGGGCCGGGTTCGGTATCGTATTTCTTCCGCCATGGGCTATGGAGGGCGGATATACCGCAGTCATGGAACGTCTCTCGGACAGGCTTTTAAGGCAAAAGCTCGCGGAGGACGCGCAAAAGCGCTATGATATCCTTGTGAACGAGGACGGGGCCACCTTTACGGCCCTTGAAAACACTCCGGAATATGAAGGCAAGACCTTTGACGAGGTCTGCTCCCTGCGAAGCCGGAGACCTGTAGAAATGATTTTAGATATTCTGTTGGAGAACAAGCTCGCGGTGGGATTTCGCGGAAATCCTCCCCAAGGGCTGGACATGAGCCCGTTGGAGGATGATTTCTTCAGTATGCTGGATATGCCTAATTACACCGTCGGCAGCGATTCCATATCATACGGAAGGTACGCCCATCCAAGGGCCTTTGGGAGTTTTACAAAACTTTTACGGCTTTCGCGTGAAAAGAATTATCCAATCGAAAAACTTGTGCATAAGATTACTAAATATTCGGCCGATCGTTATCGGCTGGCAGGCAAAGGCGTACTGTCGCCGGGAATGGACGCTGATATTTGCGTGTTCGACTATAATACCGTCAGGGACAACGCGACTTTCGACCGTCCCAGGCGTATGTCCGCAGGTATGCGTTATGTAATCGTAAACGGCTTGCCGGCTGTGGAAGAGGGACAGGCCACAGGCGTATTTGCCGGCAGAGCGTTAAAGCGCGCCTGACAGCGCGTATGCGGAGGGGGCAAAAGATTGAACATATATGATGAGCTTGGATTGAAGACAATCGTCAACGCCGGCGATACATATACTGTAATCGGCGGTTCCCGTATGAGCGAAAGCGTTCTTTCCGCATACGCGGAGGCGGGAAGGCATTTCGTCAATATCCATGATCTGGCTGAGAAGATATGCGCAAAAATCGCGAAAATGACCCGCAACGAAGCTGCTTTTATTTCAACCGGCGTCGGGGCATGTATAGTTTTGGTATCCTCTGCGCTTATGACGGGAGGTTCCGCTGAACTGGCGGAAATGTTACCTGATGCGTCAAAATGTGATAAAAATGAATTTGTAGTATTCCGAACAC
>Ga0099364_10012880_pt1 | contig 11249 bp, 10 predicted proteins | sample TergutTh196P3_FD_73070 | JGI IMG/M metagenome (GOLD analysis project Ga0099364, IMG submission 73070) | Microcerotermes parvus P3 segment gut microbial communities from Pointe-Noire, Republic of the Congo - Th196 P3 | ecosystem: Host-associated > Arthropoda: Insects > Digestive system > Gut ... | reverse complement strand
CCGCAGGCAGAGTTCGTCGACTGTGATGCCGTTTCTGTCCCTCGGCGGCTCGAGGGCATTGGCATGAAATTGGGCGATAACCCGGTGATATTCCCGTTTGGCTTCGGCGGTGCCGTGTGCTCCAAGATAGATTTTGCGTCCGTGAACGCGGACATAGGCAAGGTTACCCTGTTTGCATAACTTTGGTGTTTTTGACATTGATTGCGTACCTTTACCGCCGGAAAGTCCATAGTGGACTTTTTTACCGGCGTAACTTGTGGTTACGCAACAGATTCAATTTTCGCAACTCCTGAATCTACAATATATTACGCCATTGGGCGATGACGGGCTCGAACCGCCGACCTTCTGGCTGTCAGGAACACGATTTCTGATACGAATACGGTATGCCGGATGGTTAAAATAAGGGAAAAGCCTGCAAATGCCGGCATTTTGCCGAAAATCCGGCTCAAAATGCGGATTCTAACGCAGATTCTCAGGATTCTTGCAGAATCCGCACGTTAGAGTCGTAAAAATCGCAAAAAACGCTACTTTCGCTATTCTTGCAAACGCGAAAAAGACGCATTTCGAGACTGCGAATTTTGCTCGCGATGCCGTTCACGAATCACGCATTTATGATAGAATATCCTCTGGAAGAGAGAGAAGGAGTCGAGATATATCAGAACAGCAACTAACTTATGAGAGCGTCCTCGGATTGTTTCGCGAGGCAGGACAAGAGATTAGAGAGCTTCGCCTTTCGATAAAAGAGCAAGGTGCGGAGTTTGACCGGCGAATGAAAGAAACAGACAAGAAAATCTCTGCCCTCGGCTCGCGCATCGGCGAGATCGTTGAAAATATGCTCGGCGGAAGAATACTCGACAAGTTTTAAGCACTCGGCTACGAAGTAGATGATTACACTCGCAACCACAGCTTTCGCCTATCAAAGCTCGGCATCAAAGGCGAGATAGATTTAATCTTGCACAATGGCGATATTTCTATTCTCATCGAAGTCAAAACGACGCTCGATACTGCCGATGTCCGCCAGCATATAGAACGCATAGACAAGTATCGCACTTATGCTGATGCAAGATGGGGAGATACAACTCGCTACATCGGAGCAGTTGCCGGTGCAGTCGTTGAAGATAAAGTAGTGGACTTCGTTCACGAGAATGGACTGTACACTATCGTTCAATCCGGCGAAGGTGTTGAGATAGTAGAGGTGCCGAAAGACTTCAAAGCAAGAGTGTGTTAGTAGTAAATTGTTCTACCAACGATTCGGATTGAGGTAAGCAAAGAACACATAGTAGTCATCAATATCGACTAACACTCCTGGCAGTCCATCGGTATTGCCAATCATCAAAATCTTTTTTCTCATCGTTGTGCTCCTAGTGTCAAACATAGCATCCCGTTGTCGTCTTGCAAACGCAGTGCGTTGAGAATGTTATCGTTACGATACTACATTTTTGATTTTAGGCAACAGGATTGAATTCATGTCGTGCAACGATGATATGCTTGATCGATATGATGCCTATGAATGTTTTAATCGTTGTCAATGAGAGTGCTCTATTTCTCTCGTTGATATTGCTGATTATCGTATCAAAAGTCGAAAATGATTTTTGTTTGGAGTCAAATTCGACTCTGTTGATATGATTTATGATTATACCAACCGCAACGTGCGAGCCGTCAGTTGTGCGATGCGTGATAGAATATCTCTGCCATCGATAGTAGCGACTTCTTGCACGCGAATTGTATATCGCGTGTTTGCATCGAGCTCTGTCAGCGTAAAACGCAGGTCAGTAGTCGTCGTTTGCATTACTGTTTGACCGGTAGTGCGATTTACAACTTCTATGCGATAGTGTATAACCGCATCTGCTACATGCTTTGCACGCGATTGTTGCCAGGTAAATGTCAGCGAATCAGCAGTGCGAAGCGAACTGTCAGAACGCAACTTCTGCACTCGCAACGTGTCGTAACGTTGCGTTGTTGCATGTAGACCGGTATGCGTACTTTTTCTACTGTCTATTTGGGCAGAACCATTTTCATTATACGCTATAATTTGAATGCGATAACGAGTTCCTGGTGTTAATCCATCTAGCACAATCTGAGTTCCTGTTACCCCTTCAAGACGATGCACCAAACCGCCCATTGTAGGAGCCTGCCAAGTAACGGTATAGTACGCATTCGCATCTAACGATGTTCTACTATTCGGTGCTAACAAGTTAATCGTCAGCGATGTAGTCGTCGTTGCCTTCTTGTCTAACCGCACTTTTGGCTTAACCGCAGGTGGTGCGGTTGGATTTTGCGGTGTACTAGGAGTACTGGGTGTAGTTGGTGTTGTGGGATTGGTTGGTGTGCTGGGTGTGCCGGGGCTGGACGTCGATGGCGACTTAGGTACGTAGTTCGGATTGAGGTATGCAAAAAATTGATGGACTACCGCTACTTTCTGATGCCATTTAGCTGATGAGCCTGTGTGAGCCCAATTGCCGTTATTGCCAGTTACGACATACGTTACCGTTGTCGTCCAATCCTCCACCACCGCTGTCATTCCGTACCGAGTTGTGAAATCAGAAGCCACACCAAGTCGAGTACCGGAGGACCACGAAATAGAAACAAAATCTCTATAAACAGGATTCTGGTTTATATGCCAAAAGTGAGCGACTTCATGTACAAAAGTACTCAACGTTGGAAACCCGTAAAATGTCATATATCCCCACCCTACCGTAGCCCTACCGAGTACTCCAGTAGAAGGAGTGGTTAACCGCATTTCTAGCGGATGTGTAGTAATAACCCCAGTACTGCTACTTTGAGAGTGGAACTTAAAGAATTCGTATGTTCCAACCACATCGTACGTTCGCTGAGCGTAGTTAGCAATCGCTAATGTGGTAGTTTCTGTCCAGGCTACACCGCTGTTACGTAGTCTTATCTGTCCATCTCCATCTCCCGGAGACGGCAACTGTCTCACAGTAGGACTTACAGCTTCAGCACTAACCCAAATAAAGCAATCACTACCAGCACTAGTGTTATAAAAAACATTAGCACCACGACCACCGATAACCATACTATCACCAGCGACACCGGTATCAAGATGACTGTTGCCTAACCAACCGCCGTAGATCCAGTCATTACCTGCACCGCCTACTAACCAGTTATCACCGCCACCACCGTCTAATCGCATTGCGGTAGTAGTAGATACGCTGTCATAAGCACCGATGAAAACATCGTTGCCACCAAAGCCCCAGAAAGAGATTTGAGAAACAAGACTTTTGTCGACTGACCATGCACCGATTTCGATAATCCATTCGCTGTAGTCGCTATAGTCATTGTACTCCGGCTTACGAGGATGCAGTGCATCCAACGAAGACCGCTCTACTAGCATAGCGCCATCCGCACCTTCTTCTGCTATATCGAATGCGCGAACGATGACTTGCGTGTCGGTTTCCTGAATTTTAATCCAGTCATCATTGTTCGTTCCGCGTATCTCGAGTACATCGCTTCGTAAGCCGACGGTGCCGTCCCAGTTCGATAACGAAGAAGATGAAGACGACATCGGCAACCCTGTTTCCCACAGTGTCGCCGATAGCAGTTCGCGATTCTCCAATTCTTCAATGCGCAGGATTCGCCCCTGCTTTTGCTTGCGTTGAACGGATGCGGTATCCGTGCTCGAAAAACGATCAAATATGCTGTTTGTCATGTTAAATCCTCCAAAATACGGGTTAAAGTGCGTTCAAAGCGAATCATTCTCACTATCACGCGGTTATAATAAAAGTCAACGGGCGAGCATTGGCTGCTGTTAACTATTCCATGTTCTCCGAAACGTGAGCAATGATGATATTATCGATAACTTTTGGTATGTTACGATTCCAGCGTGAAGTTTTATCGACTTGTGCTGTCAGTAGAGCATGATTTTTCTGAGCGAATTGCCGAAACTGCTCAAACACTTGAAGGAAACACTGCTTTTGTTTGTCAAGCGTGTCTATCATATAGTATCGCACGTATTCCTTCTTTTTATAAGGTGGGTCGGTGTAAAAAACTGAAGCGTGTACTTGTGGTCAATCGGCATAAAAAGATTCGGCAATAAAAAGTGCATTGCTTTTGCAAACGTTACCAATGACAGCTTCGTTTGTGTAAGCCCAGCAAGATTGCAGAACAAGGAACTCATTGTCTCTTTGAACGATTCATCTGTTTCCTTAACTACTTCCAGTTTGAGATGAGCGAACAATTGAATGGTTTTGGTATGTCCTTGAATCAATTGCTTAAAGTCGGGAAGGTCGCTTAACTTGGCTTGCTGATTGTCCATTCCAAATGTCGCAAGCATTTTATAAACTTGTTCGATATGTTCGTCATCGCCGAAGTTATTCCTTGACGACTGTAAGATACAATCGTAGAGTTCGGCGGATTGAGGATACTTCTTACTCAATCGTTCTTCGCCGCTCTTTGCTAGTCGTGGAATATCATCAGGCAGAATGGCTTCAAGCAAGTTTTGTTTTAGCGTTGGCATCGTGTTGTCCTTTCAATTTAGGGTTGTGTCGCTCTTGTGTTATATCGTTTCAATCGGCGACAAGCGATCGAAACGAAGTGTGCGTGTCATATTCTTTCAACTCCATTTATCATTCGTTTGCTTGTGCCTGTTTTGCAGCATCGACATTTCTCTGATTTGCCGCAGCGCGAAACCAGTTTCCGGCTTCTCTAGGTAGCATTGAGACGCCTAAACCATGATTATAGGCCAGGCCGATTTGCTGCATTGCATCAGCATTTTCTTGTTCTGCGGCATCTCTGAGCCATACTAACGCTTCCGCATAGTTTGTTGCATTCCAAAAAACCATACCACGTTCAAACAGACGCTTACCAAGTTCCTGCTGCGATTTAGAATGTCCGCTTTCAGTAGCTCGGCGTAACCACTCTATAGCCTCCCTCTCGTTACGATTAGTACCGTCGCCTGTGAAAAGACGCAAGGCGAGAGAATACATTGCATCAGCATTGCCTTGATCCGCATCTCGGCGATACGCGGCTACTTCGTTAATCCGATCTTGTCTTTGTCGTTCGGCAATCTCTTGTAATCTGGCTCTTTCCAAAGCCTGCCGGTCGGCCTCGGCTTGTCGGGCTTGCTCTTCTTCTCTGCGTTGCTGCCTGGCAATCGCTTCCAACCTGGCCTGCTCAGTAGCTTGTATCCGCTGCTGCTCGGCAACCTCTCGCCGATGCTGGGCAGCCAATTCTTGTATTATCCGTTCTTCAAGCGCCTTTCGCCTGGCTCGTTCTTCGTCGCTGCCTTCCTGCTCAGCAAGAGCCCTCGTTCGTTCAAACTCTCCTCGAATTGCAAGGCTATCACGCAGGTACGATTGATATGAACCCGAAGGCTCGATCACCATGTTGACGTATTCCAGAAGTATGGAGGCCAATTTTCTTGTATTTTCATACTCTGTGCTGTCTAATGTTTTGACATCTTCTACTATAGACGACATTATTTGCATTATATTATGATTTAATTCGCTAGCACGATTAGCTTCCCGCAGAAGAAAAAGTGTATTGTTGAAGTCTGGCATGTTACTATCTTTGATGCTACTATCCCATAATTCTAGCGTCCGCCCAACCATTCTATCGAAATGGGAATGATACCTCGACATTTTTTGCAGTAAATCTAAACCTTGAGTATGAAAGAGTTCTTCACTGTGATAAAGTACTGCAGAGCCACTACGTCTTATGTTCAGACTCAGTGTGAGTAAGTGTTTAGTCGCGGATATATTAGCATTGTGCATCTCAGTTTCAAACTCCCTCACCCGCCTATCACTGGCCGCCCTGGCCTCAATGAGCCTCCTCTCTCCAACAGATGCGGCACTGGCCGCCCTGAACGCTGTGTCCTGGGCTGCCAAGGCCTCCTTTAGATCATCGGATGGCACTGCTCTAAATAGACCTAATCCCTCAATTAACTTTTCCATCTCTCTCTTAAATGCAGGCTCTTCAGGTGGTTTTCTTAAGGAAACCCTCTGAGGTTCTTCCTCCTGTTTTGCGATATTTGGTGCTTCTTGTGGTTTAGCATCTCGCGGTTTAGCATTTAGTACAGCAAATATCCCCATAGATATAAAAACCATAATCAAAAAGGAGATGCCAAAACGCAGTATTACAGATGTAGAACTGTTCGAGGTTGCGTTGCGATTGTTTTGTACTGTCGGCATTGCCGTTGAAGGTGGAGGAGATGTAGTCGGAGTAGCCGATTCCCAAGGATGCAACGCACTAAACGGATTAGGAGGAAACATTTCTCCTGCGAGTCCTTTGTCTCCTACATTTGTTTCTAACAAAGTGGCTGGCGTGATGAGTCCTTGTGCCGCCAGCGATAGGAGTTGTTGTTGATCGATGGAGTCGTACTTATAACCATTTTTATCGGTGCAACAATAAGTTATATTCCCGAATGGTGTTGTCTGAGGCCGTGCCGATTCACCGAACGTCAAGCCTTTCATTCGTCTTGCCGGAGCGGTTTTTCCCTCCTCAGTTTCTATCATGGTATCCGGCGTAATTACTCCCTGCTTGGCTAGTTCTTTGAACTGCGCGGAAGTATAGGGGCCTTGTTTCTGAGCGTTGCTGTCGTAGTAAAACCAGTTTGACATGTGTTTTGTGTGCTGTAAGGTGTGCCAAATGACTAAAGTAATGTGAATGAATGTCAGAAAATATATCTTGTTCAAAATAGAGACCGCGTTTTTCTTTCACGCTCAATCCGATCAAGTCGCTCCTTTTCTGTAGAATTATGGGCGTTATTCGATAATCGATTTGATTCGGGAAGCATGCCTCGCAGAACGTCGACCTCGTTCCAAATTTCTCTAACTATCTTGTTTTGTTCTTCTTTCGCTCTGTTGCTGGTTGCAGCATCGCGTTTTTTTGCGAATTTCATAGCTTCGTCCATTAGTATTTCGATATGCGTTTGATTTACGACATAGACATCAAGCGTTTTTTGTTTCTGTTTTTTTACGACTAGGCCTAGTTTCGTCAACAGCAAATCGAAGCTTGATTGCTCGTATTTTTTGCCAGTCGTTTTTTGCAACAGTATCAGGTAGTCGATAATCGATTGTTTTTCAGATGGCGAAAACGAAAACGAAATGGCAATGCTGTGCTCGCCTGACCTAGCAACCCTGTCATCAATTTGTTTTGCGATGCTATCGGCAGAGTACAGTCGTGGCTTTCCACAGCCCGTTTGAAGTAACGGAAATAGTATGAGGCAGGGTAGTAAACAACCAAAAATTTTGACTATCGGTCGCGCGTACATGAGTTTGTCCTTTCATTAGGGTTAGGGTAAAAATGCTTGCCGAGTCCGGCAACAGAAACCGCTCAAGACGGGAGTGGCAATATGCAATAAACACCGACAAATACAACACTTTTTTCGGAAGCCCATGCAATTTACCATGCATATTGCCGAACCCCTTATTAAATAGACACTCAAAAGGTCGTTTGTTCCGTTTTACACTGACTGTAAACAGGATGGGAACTTCGTTTCACCTCGGCCAGATTCGACATTGCCGGCCTGCCTTGTCTGACCGCCAAAACCGATTCCCGCCCACACCGCCGCCATCCCTGTACAACTTGGCTGCCCGTATCCATTACCAATCTCACCCCCTTTTCTGCTACAATGGCACGATGTCAACGAATGAAATCGTTATCAAACCAACAACCGACCTGTTCATAGCGTCGTTATTTTCGTCCCCGAATAATGAACCCATCCTGCGTTCGCTCTTGAGCGGCGTAATGACCGACATAGGGCAACCGCCGGTTCTCAAGGCAACCGTGCAAAATCCATTCAACATCCAAGAGTATCCCAGCGATAAAGAGATTCGGCTTGATGTCTGGGTTGAAGATGCGTCGAAGGCCTTTTATAATGTAGAAATCCAGCGGGAAGAGCACACGAACTTTTGCGAGCGGATGCTGTACTACTGGGGCGGCAAGTATGGTTCGCAATTGCAGCGAGGGCAGCCTTACACGATGCTCCGTCCGGTGCGAAGTATTATCATTGCGGAGTTTCCGATATTTCCGTTGTTAGAACGGTTACATGCGGTATTTGAACTGCGGTCGAGGGAAAATCCTGATGTGAAGTTTTCAGAGCATTGTCAAGTGCATGTCCTGCGTTTGGGTGACTTGATACGGCACAATTTTTCGGGACTGGATCAGTTTGGTTTGGATATGCGAAGATGGATGCAATTTTGGGCATTTGGTGAAAAATTGGAGGCGAGCGAGATGAGTACAATGTTACAGGATTGTCCGCCGGTACAGGCGGCGTATGAGGAGTTTAGGCGTTTTTCGTCTGATCCAGCAATGCAGGAGAAGGTGAAGGCGAGGCAACGGTTCTTAGATGAACAGCAGTTGCTCCTCGGCGGTGCGTATGAGGAAGGACGAGCAATAGAAAAGATAGAGACCGCCCAAAATTTCAAACGACTTGGGGTTCCTATAGCAACGATAGCAGAAGCAACAGGCCTTTCGTTGCCAGAAATCGAACGGCTTGGTTAGTCCGTAGGTATAGGTCAGGGGCCGGGAAAACGGATGGATGGAGTGTTGGCGAACTTCGTTGCTGTAACGGGGTGACTAAAAAACGACACGATCTGTGGAGTGAAAATGCTGAAATTATCCTACGACACAAAGACAATGCAAGAATGAGGTTGCTGGAATGGGTACGCACCAGAGCGTTCGTCCTACCAGGCTTGTGCGCCTGATGTATGCGACCTAGAACACCAAGTAGATAGCAGACACTTTGATAACAATGTTCGAGTATTGAGGTTATAGAAATAATATGCGGAGCAACATGCCCAGTTGCCGAATATAGAGTAAACTATAACAATGAAGAACCGTAATCGTTTGGTCGATTGCCGTGCCTAGGATGTACGTGAGCGTTGAAAGTGCTAGAAACGCAAGTAAAATAGCTCATCCGACAATGTGGGGAACAAGTTAGAGTTCCTAAAACCAAGGGAGCCCTGCTAGGCAAAGTGCGGGCGGCATTTGAAAAGTGCAGCGAGTGGAATCTGAACCGTGCAGCACGGGTTTCCCCCAGAAGAGGGCATTCTGGGACAATTTCAGGCAGTTTTCCTGCGATTGTTCCCGTCCTTTCCTTCTTCGTAACCCATGCTGCAAGATATGGTACTTTGGTCCAAGATTCGTCGCCTCCTTGCCCGAGGCATGTCCAAGCGTCAAGCCTGCAAACATTGCAATCGTAACTTTCGTACCATCGACAAGATATCCAAGAATGTCGCCCCCGACACGTATCAACGTCCGCCGCGTACCGACACGAAAGTCACTCCGTTTTTGTCTTTCATCGAGGGGTATCTGGAAGAAGATAAAGAATCTCCTTGGAAGCAACGGCACACGAAGAAACAGATATTCGAGCGTCTCCGCGATGAGCAAGGCTATACCGGCTGCTATCGCTCTGTTTGCAAAGCAATGGAGGCGATGGAAGCGAAGAAGAAAACTCTTTATATGCCTCTTGCGCATCCGCCGTGTGAAGCCCAATTTGATTTTGGCTTTGCCGATGCCGTGATCGGAGGTGTCTTGCAAAAAGTTGCCTATGCTACGATTTCCTTGCCATACAGCAATGTGCGTTATGTTCAGGCGTTTCCGAAAGAATGTATCGAAACGCTCCAAGAATCTCTTGTCCGCTTCTTTCGGTTTTTCGGCGGTGTGCCTAGAAAGATTATTTTCGACAACTCGAAAGTCAACGTGCGAAAGATTCTCTATGTTCGCGGTACCGAGCCGTCTATTGGACTGTTACAACTTGCTTCGCATCACTTGTTTGAGTACCATTTTTGTCGCATCTACGAGCCGCAAGAGAAGGGACACGTTGAAAATTGCATCAAGTATGTTCGCAACAACTTTATGGTACCCGTACCGCATTTTCCCACGTTCGCGGCATTCAATGAGTATCTGGAACAGAAGTGCCGCTCCGATTTTGACAAGACTTCTGCGGGTCAAGAAAAAACCATTGGTCAACTCTTTGGCGAAGAGAAATTGTTTTTGCTTTCACTTCCTGAAGTAGAGTTCGAGACACGGCGTACTGCCTTAACCGACGCTTTTTTGTAGAGAATACCTTCACGATATATTTCGTGTAACAGTGCGAGTGCTGTCCGAATGATTTCCGGCGAATGCGATGTCGGAACATCAAGACCGCGTGTTTTTCCCTCGGATACGTAAAAATTTTGCTTTTTGTACCAACTCGTATTCAGATGAACATAAACTGCGGAGGCTGCTGTGCCTTCCATTCGGGCTTTTTCGCATGCTTTGGCTGCAAAGGTCGAAACCGCTTCGACAAGCAACCGGTAATCATCCGTTGCTTCCGCAAAAGAACGGGAAACTTGGATATTCTTTCTCGGTGCCGGAATCGTTGTTATGTCGAGGCAACATTCCCCATTGAGTTCTCGTACAAGTTGCTCTTGCACAATGGTAAAATGTTTGCGCATCCAAAGCGGATCAATGGCCGCCAAGTCTTTGGCCGTTCGGATACCAAGCCGAAGCATCTTGGGAGCAAGCCGACGACCGATGCCCCAAACATCCCCGACTTCCAAATCAGCAAGTGCGAGCGACCTGGATTCGGGATCAATGAGCGAACAAGTTCCCGACCTCTTTTTTGCGAGGTCATTGGCAACCTTGGCAAGAGTCATGGTCGGAGCCAAACCCAGCGAAACAGGAATGCCCGTCCATTGCTTCACCGTCGAGACAATTTCGTGAAGCAAAGAATCTACATGATCTACTTTGATATTGATGCCGGTAAAATCGAGAAATGCTTCATCAATGGAGTAGACTTCGACATTCGGTGTCCATCGTTGCAACGTCTTCATGACACGATTGCTCATATCACCGTAAAGCCGGTAGTTCGAAGAGAAAACGACAACCTGCTTACGCTCGGCAAGATGTTTGATTTTGAAATAGGGCTCTCCCATTGGGATTCCCAGTTGCTTGGCTTCGGGGCTTCGGGCAACAACCACGCCATCATTATTCGAGAGAACCACGTATCTGGATGTCGCTCTTTTCCTGCATGACTTGCATCAAAACCCGGTGATCTAGAATGGATTCGCATCGTTATATCCGATCTGATGCCGTTTTTTAGCGTTCACATAGAGGCAAGGAACAGTAAAGGTCGAGGGCGTGTCCATTGCCGAACTTGTAATGTTTCCGCATGGCTTCCTGGGCGTTCCAAATGCAATTTTCATTCCTTGCCGGAAAACTACGAGGTCGCCCTGTAAGGCGACGCACTTTAACGCAGATATTCGACTTCCGAGAGCGGCAAGCCGGTTATTCTAGCGATGACAGCG